>Ga0315904_10001849_pt1 | contig 33313 bp, 55 predicted proteins | sample LakEriMetagenome_6_FD_203529 | JGI IMG/M metagenome (GOLD analysis project Ga0315904, IMG submission 203529) | Freshwater fungal communities from buoy surface, Lake Erie, Ohio, United States - Buoy 12 MA120 | ecosystem: Environmental > Aquatic > Freshwater > Lake | place: USA: Lake Erie, Ohio...
ATTCTCACGTAGCTCAGTTGGCTTAGAGCATTTGTCTGATACACAAAAGGTCGTTGGTTCGATTCCAACCGTGAGAACTTAATTCGGGATGTAGCTCAGTTGGCTTAGAGTACTTGGTTTGGGACCAAGGGGTCGCTGGTTCGAGTCCAGTTATCCCGACTATAATGGTACCATAGCTCAGTTGGTAGAGCAAAGGACTGAAAATCCTTGTGTCGGTGGTTCGAATCCACCTGGTACCACGAGGTTCTGAATTAACAGGACAACCCCCACCTCCGATATGGCAGTCGGTCCGTTAATCCGATGAAGATGGGGTTTTAAAAAGTGTCTCGGTACGCTCTGACGAAAGTCAACGACGAGGTCTCGGTGGACAGAAGGCCTCTGATTCCACCCACTTTTGGCTCCATGGTTGAATGGCTACAATGCCGGCTTGTCACGCCGTGTGGTACGGGTTCGAATCCCGTTGGAGCCGCTAAAGAGGAGTAACTTGCGTAGGTGCCTCAGGGGACTGCAGCCCCACTACGCTCCATATTGTCCCTTCGTCTAAAGGCAGGACATCTGATTTTGGTTCAGATAATGGTGGTTCGAATCCATCAGGGACAACTTTTTTTTGTTTAATTAATAAACTTACCTTATATTTGTCTTATGGAAAAAGAATTTGTTACATACGAAATTGCTTTGGAACTCAAAGAACTTGGATTTAATGAACCTTGTTGGGGGTATTACGATATTGATGAGGGATATAGTATTGGGTATGCGTTTTGCTATTCAGATAGAGAATCACAACCTGAAATCGGATGTTCCGCACCACCACACCAACAAGTGTTCGGATGGTTTGAAGATAATTATTCATACTTTGTGGATATTAGAACTGATACCACACCAAATGAGATTTTGGGATTTGACTATACGATTAAGAGTTGGAAGTTTCCACCGATGTATTTTGATTTCTTCAAAGATAAGAGAGAAGGGAACATTGCGGTTATCAAGAAGATGATTGAGATGGTGAAGAAAGAAAAACAAAAGGAGGCTCTTATTAAGTTGATGGATAACGATAAAGATTTAGATAAATAATATGACACAGAAACAACAAGACGCAATTGATAGTATAATGGACTACTTCAAGTTTGAACAAGTCCGAAAAGTAATGGAAGTATTGAATTGGGAGTGGGCGGCTTCTGACGAAGGTATTCCAACGGTTCCTGAATTGAGACAAGAAGCAAGACGATTATTAAAGATGGCGTTTAAAGAAAAAACAGATGTATCAACAGGTGGGTTCCACGTAAAATATGAATCGGATGAAGATGGTGAATTTATCCAATTATTATTTGCGGTTGAAGAATGGTATGAAGAAATAGAAAAAGATTTATCAGAATAAGAAAAATATGGCATCAGGTATTGTAATTGGAATCTTCATAGGATGGTTAATATGGGGAAGAGAAGAATAAAAAAAGATTTGGTAGATTGAAAAACTTACCATATCTTTGTCGGAGTCAGGTGGGCGTAATGAGGGAGGGACCCAAATCCGTAAGGTTGTCTAATCCGTCGAGAACGGTATCCGGTTCGAGTCCGGCCCTGACTACTAAACGTGTTGTTCCCTTGAGAAAGGAATAGTTTATGTTCAGGACAAAGGGTGTAAAAGTGCATTTTTACCGACTTTCACAACACAGAGGACTTCTCATCCTCAAAGAAGTTCTGAGGCAGGCGAGCTCTTCTATAAAAAAGCAATCCTACCACCATAGTCAGGTAACTTAATTGGCAAAGCTCCTAACAAGGAAGATTGCAGGTTCGAATCCTGTTCTGACTACACGTTCTGACTAATCATCAGATAGTATGTCCCATACGATGAGAAATGGTGTGATAACCATAGGGGAGAGTTGAAGGTTTGTATATATATTACCTTCTAGTTGACTACTAAGGTCGGTAAAACCCATCACGAAGGGGAGCAAGACAGTTTATTCCTAACTCAGCAATGAGGACAGCCATAACACCTGTAAGTTGGATAGATAAGGGTGTTTTTATATAGTCAGGTGGCAATTGGTGTCACAGCCGCTTCGGGGGCTGTACAACGTTCCCTGTAATGGGGAGCACAGGTTCGAATCCTGTCCTGACTACAATGAGTAAGAGATACTCACCAGTCTTTTATCCAAGACTCATTTAACAATGGATAGGGTTAAAAAACGCCTCCCAAAGGCAATCGATTCGGGATAAAACAGTAGATAGGTTCATCACTGCCGACGTAAAGAACTGACTTTTTTATCGGGGATGCCCAGCAGGTTTTTCAAACAGCAAAAAAACCGATATGACTACTCACCATAATCTCAGGGTGGGGAACTTTGGAAGAGTAAAGCGTAATTGGTATCGCCCCGGTCTTGAAAACCGGTATCGGGAAACTGATGTGTAGGTTCGAGTCCTATCTCTTCCGCTTATTTACCTCTTTGCTGTAACTGGTAACCAGGGTGGTCTTAGAAACCATTGTCTTAAAGACGTGTAGGTTCGACTCCTACAAGGGGTACAAAACACATAAACTCAAGTACCCATACTGAGGACGGTGGGCTAAGTAAGATACAATTCCGTCATGCAGGGAGTAGAATGCTTGAGAGTGTGTTTTTTACACGGTGTCTATGGTGTAGAGGCGAGCACGACAGATTGTGGTTCTGTTAGCACCAGTTCGAATCTGGTTAGACACACTAACATGGAGAGTAAAGGAGGGTAATGGTGACCCCGAATGTTTGCTAAACAGTAACCCATTAAGTTGGGCGTGGTTCGAGTCCACTGCTCTCCGCTTACAAGGTCGGATGTCTGAATGGTTTAAGTGGGGTTCTGCAAAAGCCCTTATGTTGGTTCGATTCCAACTCCGACCTCAACTTTTTTTGACTTTACAAAGTCTAGTGTATATTATTGATTTCGTATGAAAAAACTTTTATTTGTATTATTATTTATTCCTTCACACTTCTTTGGACAGTGTGACACCTTACCACTAACGATAACACACGATGGTAATGTACTTGATATGTGTTCGGAGTTTAAGACACATAACTATTCTGTTGAGAACATAGACAATGTTGTTTATTACTGGACGGTTGATAGTGTTGGACAGGTTGAATCCGATAATGATATTTCATTGACTTGGGATGATACCACCGATAATCATTTGATTGAAGTGTATGGTGTGGATTTAAATGGGTGTAGTACTGATACTGCTTCTTTAACTATCACCACCACTGCCTGTCATAAACTTTATGTTCCCAATTCGTTTTCACCTAACAACGATGGGTTGAATGATATATTTTCCTTCAAGGGAACCAATGTATTCAATCCACGATTGGAGATTTATACCCAATGGGGCCAACTGGTTTGTGTTATTGAATCACAATCACAATATTGGACTGGTAATGTTAATAACAGTGGGTACTATTGTGAGTCGGGCATATACACTTGGAAGATGTATTACCGTGATGACAAAGGAACACCACATTACCAAAAAGGTTTTGTAAGTTTGGTAAGATAAAATTTGATAGTATCAGAAATACTTTATATATTTGTAAAAGAAATAAAAACGAAAAATAAAAATTATGGCTAAGAAGAATAAAAAACAAAACGAAGAGTTGATTGAAAAATTAAATGAAATTCAATTACAATTAAATGAAGTTAAATCTGACGCAGGTTTCGTAGTGGAAGAAGAGGATATTGTTTTCACAAGAGAGCAACTTGAAAACTTCTTGTTTGAGTACACCAGTAAAATAAACGAACTTATCTTTGATGAGATGTATAATTCACTTGACACTGATAATATTGTATCGATTGAAGTAGATGGTCGTGAAATCACTACAGGAATTGATGAAGATGCTTTAAGAGATGCTTTTGTAGGAGCTTTTGAGAGTGTTGAATCCGATGTCATTATGGATTTTGCTGACGAAGCAATGTCTGAGGTCGGAGTAATCTAATTAAAAAGAAGACCCCACAATACCGATTTATCTGCGGTTGGACAGTGTGAACCTGGCAAGAAGGCTCCAAGGCTATGGGGGAGGTAACACAAATTTTAATCAGATATCCCTATTATGGATGGAAGGGGTTAGGGGCCTTAAATGGTTGTAATACAATCCACAAGTTGTAGAAATACTGGACAATTCTACAATATACACTCTTCTTACGAGTGAGACCACCCAGGTAACTTTGGGGGTATGGAGAAGATGTCCTGAGGGTAGCACTGAACGCTATATCTGAAAGGTTATGACGATATTGATTAACCGAGTAAATATGGACGGAGTGTAAGAGTACAAGTCTTCGGTGGATGGTTACTACGGTCTCACTCTCTTGGGGCATATCCGAAGAAATACTATTAATGGTAAATACTACACCAAAGGTCGTCTCGTGAAATACCACACGGACAGGGAAGACGACCTTTAACTTATATGAAGAAGTAGCTCAGTTGGTAGAGCAAAGGTTTGAAACATCTTGTGCCACGTGGTTCGATTCCCGTCTTCTTCACAAATTTTAAAATTATGGCGGCAAAAGGAAAGAATTGGTATGACACCCTATTATGGGTTGAGGAGGTAATAAAGTCCTGTAAGACACCCTTACAGGGAGTTGCTGCAAAGAAATTGGTAAAACTATATTTTGCGAAATATGAAAAAGAAATTGTAAGTATAGACCTTACCATCTATTACCAACTCATGGAAAAACTTGATAATATTAAATACGAAAAGATATAATATGTCTTGTTGTAAGGAATGTCCTTGGAAGGTTGAGAATAATCACAATAGTAAGTTAAGAAACTTTGTACAACGAACAGGTAGAAAACATACCTGTCATATGGTTAATCCCAAACTATGGGACACATCAGATGATAAACAAATTTGTAAAGGAATAAAATAATATAATATGAATTACGGAAAAGAATTTAGAAAGTTTGCGTTAAGTGAAGGGATTTCATCAACGAGCCTTGATGCGTTTGAGAACTCATTAACACCTTATGTGTTAGAGGAAAGAGAGATGAGAGCAACACAGATTGATATCTTCTCACGATTGATGAGAGAACGTATCTTGTGGGTATCAGGAGCGGTTAACCAACGTATGTCCGATATTGTCCAAGCTCAGATGTTATTCTTGGATTCGGTTGAACAAAAAGACATTACCTTATATATCAACTCACCAGGTGGTTCTGTATTGTGTGGTCTTGGTATTGTGGATTTGATGAACTACATTAAATCAGATGTTGTTACCACAAATATTGGTATGTGTGCATCTATGGGTTCAGTATTACTTTCATCAGGTACCAAAGGTAAACGTTCATCACTTGTGTATTCAAAGGTTATGACCCACCAAGTTAGTCACGGAACGAGTGGTAACATCCAAGATACTCGTATCAATCAGATGGAAGCTGAGAAGTATAACTATATCTTGTTTAAGATGTTGGCTGAGAATTGTGGAAAAACTATTGATGAGGTATTGGAGTTCTCTGCACGTGACAGATGGTATAATTCAGATGAAGCAAAAGAATTTGGATTGATTGACGAGGTTATCAAAACTGATGGAACCAAATCAATCACTGAAATGCTTGATGGATTTGATGACTACTACAAAAAGAGTGTGTTGTCAATCTGATAAAAAAAAGTTTGTGTAACTGAAAAGAATGTTGTAGATTTGTCGTATGAAAAACGCAATAACTGAACTCTACACAAACTTAACTGATGAACAGTTAAGAGAAGCCATCTTACAAATGAAAGAAGATGAGCCATTGGGAATTATCCGAACAGATGGATGGGTTAGAAAACTAGCTAGACAAGTATGTGAAATCTTAGGAGGTACAGATATGTCAACTCATTTGTTCTTATCTCAAACTAATTTATTCAAAGAAGCGGCATACAGATTTGTAAAATAAATAATTATATGAAAAATAAAGTTTGGTACAAAGTAGTTATTGCGACAGAAGAACAGAATGTTGAAATCTTCCCAACAGAGGGGTTTGATGGTATCATTATACAAACAAAAGAATTGGATGATAAGACATATAGTCCAAGATTGTATCTTACCGAAGACGAAATGGAACTATTGATTTCCAAAATGAGAGAGATGATGGAATACGTTAAAAAATAAAGATGCTCAGGTGGCGGAAGCGAGGTGAATGCATTAAACCCGATGGACAGACGCTAGGGTAACTGCCCGAGTCAGAAATGACGTGAAGGTTCAAGTCCTTCTCTGAGTACAAACCCAACCAAGGGCAATGCGGGCTCATACCTGCGGAGCAAGGTGACGACCAGGAAAGACTGATAACATAGTCAGGTGGCGGAATTGGTAGACGCTAGCTTAGATGGTAAGTACAGTGAAAAAAAACTTAAAGCAACCATCATACAGGTTCAAGTCCTGTCCTGACTACAAAAAATAAAAGATATGAAAAGAATAATTGTAATATTAGGTATCGGTATGTTTTTAATTGGTTGTTCAGATAAAACCACCTCATATCAAGACACAGAGATGCTACAAACAAAGTACCCTAATAGTGTTGTGTATCCGATAAATAGCGAAAGATATATAGTTATTGATTCGTTACACGCTTTAGATGTTCGTGTTAATTTATCAGGAGAGATTACATCAACTGTAAAAATAAAATAGTTAGGTATTACGTAATGTGAAAGCACACTACAAAAAAATTTGTGGGGTAAAGTATTTCGCCTTATCTTTGTGATATGAATAACGAAATAAAGTACATACCTACAAAAGATGCGATTATTGGATACAGTGATTCTAAAATCGCTCAAAGTGAAAGTAATGATTGTGTTGTTAGAGCGATTGCGTCTTCGTTTGAAATGCATTACGATGAAGCACACAAGTTCGTTGCAAAAAAATGGTTTCGTGGAAATCGTGAGGGAACAAGAAACTTCATTGGAGGTATGCGTGGTATGGTTAGTAAAGGAGTTTTGATTAATGGTAAGTCATTCTCCAATTTGGGTGACCAAAACGGACATATGAAATATGATGTTAAGGTTAAAGGTCAGATTGTTAAACGTAACATGACCACAGGAACTTTCATTAAGAAATTCCCAAAAGGTAGATATCTTGTTGTTGTTCGTGGACACGCTTTCTCAATCATTGATGGAGTTGTTGTTGGAAACACAGAAGATTCTAAAATGAAAAAACGAGTTATTTTGTATTCTTGGAAAGTTAAATAAGATTTTTCTTGACATAGGTGTATTTATGAAGTATCTTTGTCAAACAAATATTAAATGGCGGGGTGGACTGGAGATGGTACCAGCTTGGTCTCATAAGCCAAACGACACAGGTTCGATTCCTGTCCCCGCAACTATGGTCGGTTCATCTAAGGGTTAGGATACAAGATTTTCATTCTTGTCATAGGGGTTCGAATCCCCTACCGACTACCATGGGAGTATCGCATAGTGGCAATTGCAAGACACTGTAAATGTCTCACCGATAGGTTTCGGAGGTTCGAGTCCTCCTACTCCCACAAAAATGTAATTTAGATGGATTTTAATTCCGTTTAAGATATTTATATGTAAACGTACATATATGGAACAAAGAAAAATTAAAGTTAGTGATGATGAAATATTAAATGCTTACAATACATTTGACACTTTACATTCCGCATCTGCAAATCTAAATATGACAACAGTTTCACTTTGGAGACGAGCTAAAAAGTTGGGGATTGCATGGAAAGACAAAGTTGATAGGAGTAAGAATAGTATAAAAGTCCCAACGAATGAAATTTTGGAGGGACTTCACCCTCAATACCAAACTCTAAAATTGAAAAAAAGATTAATTAGGGAAGGTATTAAGGAAAATACTTGTGAAATTTGCGGTATTTCTGAATGGAATGAATTACCAATATCAATGCAATTGGACCATATTGATGGTAATTCTCACAATCATAAACTTGGAAATCTTAGAATGATTTGTCCTAATTGTCATTCTCAGACTGAAACTTATTGTGGTAAAAATAAACAAACCTTACAGAAGACGGATTAGCACCGTTGAAAGAAACCTTGGCTTCACCGTGGAGTAGCTACCACAACCGAAGTTTAAAATGCCCCAAGGTATGATGTGATGGACCCTGCTCTGTGTGGCCACACAACAGGTGAACAGTAAATTATGTTCAGTCAAATCTACAACTACGGTGAACGTAGATGGTTTGTTAAAATTAAATAACCAACTTTAAAAAGGGCGCTTCCTGAAATATTGGCTCGCTGGGCCCGAGTTTGTTAAACCCCACTCACAAGGTGGGGTTTTTTATTAATATAATATTTATAAAGTATGAAAAAATATATTTGTAAATTAGTTCAAAAGATTACCTTTGGTAAGGTATGTCTTGGTTGGTGTGAATTATAACCGACAATCTTAAACCTCACTCACAAGGTGGGGTTTTTTATTATCTTTATATTTATTGTTATATGAAAAAGATTATAAGATTAACTGAATCTGATTTGACAAGAATTGTTAAACGTATTATTCGTGAAAACGAGGAACAACAAATAACTGACGAGGTAACTAACATAATTCTTAATAACATATCAAAAGAAGATTTGTTAACTCTTGGTAAAATATACAACTCTATTGGGGAAGATGAATTTAGAGACGTTGCTGAAGATGTTGTTGATAGTGTTATTGAAGGTGATACGGTTAGTGAATCAATAGGTTTTTCTAGAAGGGGTATCACTGTTGATACCGAAGCTGAAAAAGATAAACTTGAGCTTACAAAAATAATCACACGATTTGCAACTACAGTATTGTCGTTAATGACAGGAGCGGTTACTATTAATACTTTGAATCCACAACACCAAGATATTGATAGTGCAATGGTTGCTGGTATCATTACAGCGGCATTAGTAGGGACAAATTTATTAACAAGAATTCCACATAAGATTGGTACTAAACCACTACCTAAAAAATTAAAAGATTCAAGAATGGCTAAATTGGTTGACTCTGAATTGAAAAATTTTGATGACCCAAGAAACACATTAATTCAAGACGCAATTAAACATTTAATGGATAAACGAATTCCTGAAACAGTTGCAAGACAATTTATTGAGAACTGGGAAGAAACAAATAATATTAAATTTAAACGACCTCCTGAAAAAAGGGTTGTAAGAGTCAAATAACATTAGGTAGATTATGAAAAAAGTTATTAAACTTACAGAATCAGATTTAGTTAGAATTGTTAAAAGAGTTATCTCCGAACAAACAAAAGATGGGCCGGTAATCCCTAAAAACGCCAAACTTGAAATTGATAGTAGTGTTATCAACGATTTTAAAAAAATGGGTATTGAATTCAAAAAGAGTGAGACACCTGATACTTTTTTAAAAAAATTAAATAACAGTAACATTGGTATAAATGCTTTTCATATTGAGTCGGATGGATATAAGTTTCCAATCCAACCTGTTTTCATTAAATTTCCTGTTAAAGATTTTAATGTGAGATTAAGTTTTGAACCTTTCAATAAAGAAAGAGGGGTTTATATGGTTAGGTTGGTTAAACCAATTCCTTATAAAAAATAATTGACAATACCAAGTTAATATTCTATACTTGGAATATGAAAAAATATCTTACACTTAAAAATTTGGGATGGTTGTTAACTGCAATCGTTACCTTTATGCTTGGAATGGGTGGATTGTCAAAAATCGCCGGCTCAGAAGCAATGACAACAAACTTCACCGCAATGAACATGTTACCGTATATGGCACTTGTTGGTGTGATGGAAGTAGCTGGTGTTATTGCACTTTGTATCCCAAGAACATCAATCTATGGAGCGTTGGCTTTATCTTCTGTTATGTCAGGAGCAGTTGCCGTTCACATCGCAATGTTCGGAGGAGCTGGAATATTTGTACCAATCTTCTTGGGAGCGGCAGCTTGGACTGCACACTGTTTGAGAACTTATACCAAGTAATCTTAAAACAAAAATTATTAAACCCTGTCGTAAGTGATGGGGTTTTTTGTTTATATTTGTATTTATAAATTATATGACAAAGAAAGAACAAATATTGAGTAGTTTTTTAAGAACTAAAATGAACATCCCAAAGGATGTCAAATATGAGTTTGTTGATTTTGATAATAGACGAGCATTGAAGGTTTATACTGATGTTGCCAAGACTGATAAAAACAGTGGACAATATGATGAAGAATACACCAAGTTTTTTAGACCCTCAACAAAAAAAATAACTGGAATCCCAAGGTTTACATATGATTGGTCAAGAAAGTTTGAAGGTGTATTTAATGAGTTTTTTAATTCAACAGGATTACCAAAAGAATATTATAAAGTTTATGATGAGTTCATTAATTATGATTACTTATCAGATATTAATGATAAAATTGAAGACGCAATTAAGAGAACTAACTACCCCAATACAGAATTTAGTTGGGATAGAGACAGCAATCCTGAATTAAAAATCTTATTTACTAATTTAACAAAGGAACAATTCGACGATTGGGGGGATTTTAAAAATGAGTTACAAGATGAACTTAGAGGTTCCGTTGATTTAGATGAGTATAATCTTTCATTTAGACAACCAAGATAATTTGATTATCTAAAAGTTTCACCTTATATTTGTTAATGAAATTGATTTTAGGAATGTTAGTGGGGTTACTCGCTCAGGTACTAACCTTCTTACAACTACAAGGAAGATGGAAGTATGATTGGATGAAAAACAACCAATGGTTGGTCGTACTAATGGGTATTCCGATATCAATTTTATTTATGACATCAGTTGGTTTGATGGTTGAACACTTCAACGGACAGTTGTGGCCATCAAGATTGATAGGATTTGTGTTGGGAACAATTATGTTTACAATCTTATCTATCACATTGTTTGGTGAACCTATAACACTTAAAACAGGAGTGTGTTTAGGTTTGAGTTTTTTGATACTGATGGTTCAGTTGTTTTGGAAGTGAGCACCCTTATCTCAGTTGGTTAGAGAAGCTCGCTCATAACGAGAAGGTCGCAGGTTCGAGACCTGCAGGGTGCACAAAAACGTTCTTTATTTATTGGCTGAGTGATGAAACAGGTATACATGCGAGACTTGGAGATATATTCTAGTTTATTAGATATTTATAAGTATGAATATAAAATATACAAAAGAATTATTAGAAGAGGTAGTTAAAAAATGTGGCTCTTTTAGACAAGTATTATTTCAATTAGGGTTGAAAGAAGCGGGTGGGAATTATAAAAATATCCAAACGAGAATAAAACAATTTGAAATTGATACATCACATTTTCACGGACAAATATGGGGTAAAGGTAAAACTTGGAGTAAAGTAAAAGATTTATCTGAAATACTTGTTGAAAATTCAACTTATAGTAGTGGACTTCCAAGAAGTTCATATAAAATAAAAAATCAATTATTTAAATTGAACTATAAAGATAAAGTTTGTGAAATATGTGATAATACAGAATGGATGGGAAACCCAATTCCATTAGAATTACACCACATCAATGGTAATAAGTTTGACAACAGGATAGAAAATCTACAAATTTTGTGTCCAAACTGTCACTCGTTTACTGATAACTACCGAGCTAAAAATATGAGTGCTAGAGGGGAAACTCTTTAAGTAGAACTCCGTAAATTCGGTGAACCCTGTAAAATGGGAATACCGAGCCAAGCCCGAAAGGGAAGGTGTAGAGACTAGACACGGAGAACCTAAATCAGAAATGATATGGTTAAGGTATAGTCCAGACTACAAACCGAGAGGGTAGTGAAAACTATAGTAGTAAGAAAATCTCGTGGACATTGCGTCCGTGCGGGTTCGAGCCCCGCCTCAGCTACTAAAAAGACCCTCTAATTTATTTAGGGGGTTTTTTGGTTTTATTAATATTTATCATTATATTCGTATTATGAAAAATCCATTTGAAGGTTTTACAGAGGAACAGATTAAGAAACTGATGTTTTCTACTGACTTATCTTTATACGAAAGGAATAAAGAATTATTTGAGAAAAATGTCCGTATCAAACAAACTGAAAATAAGAAACCTAATCCGTGAGGCGGTAGGTGTTCCATCTGATATTGAAATGATGACTTCGGTGTTCACTGAGGTTGTTAAAAAATTGCTCTATTCTTTTAAGTCTGCCAACGAACCTTTAGACGAGGTTGAGATTGATGTTAAAAACATTGGTGAAAGTGTTATGCGTTCTGGTGTGATAACTATTGGTGGGGAGAAGTCTTGGAATATGGTTAAGCAATCACAAAGCTTTGATGAAAAGGAGTGGAAAAATTTTCCTATGTATAAAAATCCCATTGGTATTAGGTTTGAAATATTTGAAGAGGGTGTTTTACAGGCGGTTTATAAAAGTAATCTTAATATTGATGCGTCACATAGTTTTGAAGCTAAAGATTTCAAGAGTGGTGATGTCTTTGATGTTAGTTCGTTAGACTTCCATATTAGAATGGATGAAGAAACGTGGGATAATTTAGAATTATTATCACCCAAGTTGGATTCGGTAATATCACATGAGTTATTACATGCTTATCAGTTGTATAAGAGATTTATTAATAAAGGTCAGATAGGATTTGGTAAGGGACAAGCGACTAATGTTTTGGTTAATGTTATCAACAATCAGTTTTTACCTGAGTGGAATAATTTTTTACATTTAATTTATGTAAGTTTAAAGTTTGAGCAAGATGCTCGTATCCCACAGGTTTCACATATCTTAAGACGGACTAAGATAGATAGTTATGAAGATTTTATTGACGCTTTAAAGGATACACAGATTTTTGGTGAGATTGAGTCATTAAGAAATTTCTCAGCGGAAGAATTACTTAACTCGTTTGGTAAGATTAATAGTATACACGACATGATATTCAAAGTCCCTTCGCTTGAGAAGGCTTATGAATGGATTTTTGAATGGAATGATATTTTACAAAAGATTGCAGACCATTTAATTACAACCGGTGTTAGTCCTTCAAAGATTGATGCCGTACCATTAGCCGTTAGAAAAGACCCAAAGAAGTTTTTTGAATACTTTGAAAGAAAGTTTAAATTCACTGCTAATAATATGTTAAAAAGGGTTTCAAAACTTTATTCTTTAAGATGAAATACCAATTAAGTGCTCATCAATATCAGAAACTTCAGAACATGATTTATAATGTAATTGAGGATATTATGCCTGAGTATGTTAATGTTGGATTTATTGATGGTTTTGATGACTATAACGATTTGGCGGATGTTCCTGATGTAAATCAAATTGATTCGGTATCGTTTTATGATGCGGAAAGTTACGAGATGCTTTTTAAGATACGTATAAGAAATCCTTATATGGGTGGAGATGTTCCTATAATAGTTGTTGAGTATTTTATTCAAGAAAAACTTGATGGTTTATTTGGTGAGGGTAGATGGCATGAACAGTTAATTAAATGGATTGAATATAATCATCCTGAAGTTACTACTTTATATGACAAAATTAAATCTGTAGTATAATACTTATTAGTATGGCAGAGATATACAACAGTATTAATCCAAACAAAATCAAAATAGATTATACCTCAAACGGTAATTCTAATAATCTTCATTATGATTCCAATTTTTTAAATATTAATACTTGGTATTTTGGTATAGATGTTAATCGGAATTATGGAACATCATCAAAATCAGGGTGGTATCAAGGGATTGATAATCTTACAATAGATGATGCTACCTATACAATATATTATACGGGTACAACAACAGGTAAAACTAATAATCTTAATGATTATTATAGATGTGTTCAATATACTGACACACAAGACGTTATTAATTTTGTTAATTCACAGGCGGGTTTTAGTGTTGCAGATTTTGCAGAAGCTTTAAATTGGTTTAAACATGATGCTTCTGCTGGAAACGGAACATCAGGTAGAGGTGGAGGAGGTTCAAATGTTTGTGTTAATATGAATTATCCAAACATACCAACGAGTGGGTTAACATTTGCTTTGGATGCGGGGCATGCCGCCTCATATCCATTTATGAATCCAACTTGGTATGATTTTACCCAATCAGCTATGAGTGGTTTTTCAGGAAGTTCAAGAATTATTAGTCATTTTGATGAGACTAGTTTCTTTTTTGATTTTATTGATAATGGGGCTATTGAACCTTTAGAGGTTTTTACTAATACGACTTATAATAGAAATCTTGGGAGTGGTTTTACTATAATATTTTGGGCGAAACCGACATACAATGCTGATGGAGCATCGCAGTATGTTTTTTCTTGTGCTCCAACTATAGGAACTCCTATAAATCAAAGTGTTGGTTTTTACAATGAAAAGGGTAATATTAGATTTTATTACGCTATTACAGATTCTGCCGGAGTGTCTAAAACAAGAATTGGAACTGCAAATATTGATACTATAAGCTGGCATCAATTTACATATGTTTTTGAACCTAATGGTGGAGGAACTACTACAACTAGTTTTTATCTTGATGGTACATTATCTGAAACTAATACAGAAACCTTTACCGCAGCTTCTTGGTCGCCATCATCACCTAATTGGAAAATAGGTCAAAGTACCCCAGGAAATACTGCAGGTAAGACTTATTACGGTGGTCTACAAGTTTTATTGGTGTATAACAGAGTATTAAGTGCCACTGAAATTGCTGACATATACCAAAACTATTTTGACACAAGGGCTTTATTTGCGTGACAATTTGTCATACTTTTTTCTTTGGCACATTGTTTAATAATGTGGGTCGGATTTGACTCCATAAAATAAAATTTATATTATTAAACAAAAATTAATTAAGCTATGGGAAAAATAATAGGTATTGACCTTGGAACAACTAACTCATGTGTTGCCGTAATGGAAGGTAACGAACCAGTTGTAATTACAAACAGTGAAGGAAAAAGAACCACCCCTTCAATTGTGGGTTTCTTAAATGGTGGTGAAAGAAAGGTTGGTGACCCAGCTAAACGTCAGGCGGTTACTAATCCTGATAAGACAATCTCATCTATCAAACGTTTCATGGGAACAAGTTTTGATGAAAGTAAGGGTGAGGTTAAACGTGTTCCTTATAAAGTAGTTAAAGGTGATGGTGGAACTCCTCGTGTTGAGATTGAGGATAGAAAGTATTCACCGCAAGAAATTTCAGCAATGGTTCTTCAAAAGATGAAACAAACTGCTGAGGATTATTTGGGAAGTGAAGTAACTGAAGCGGTTATCACCGTACCAGCATACTTCAACGACGCTCAACGTCAAGCTACGAAAGAAGCTGGTGAGATTGCGGGATTAAAGGTAATGAGAATTGTTAACGAACCAACTGCTGCGGCACTTGCTTACGGATTGGATAAACAATCAAAAGATATGAAGATTGTTGTGTTTGACTGTGGTGGTGGAACACATGACGTATCGGTATTGGAACTTGGTGATGGTGTATTTGAAGTATTGTCTACTGATGGTGACACACACCTTGGTGGTGATGACTTTGACCAAGCAATCATTGACTGGTTGGTTACCGAGTTCAAAGATGAAAACGGAATTGACTTGACAAAAGATGCTATGGCTCTTCAACGTCTTCGTGAAGCGGCTGAAAAGGCGAAGATTGAATTATCTTCTTCACCATCTACCGAGATTAACTTACCGTATATTATGCCTGTTGATGGTATACCAAAACACTTGGTAAGAAACTTATCTAAGGCAAAGTTTGAACAACTTGTTGATAGTTTGGTTGAAAGAACTATTGCTCCTTGTAAGTCGGCATTGAAGAACGCAGGTCTTAAAACATCTGATATTGATGAAATCATTTTGGTTGGAGGTACAACACGTATTCCGGCAATTCAGGAAGCGGTTAAGAAGTTCTTCGGTAAGGAACCATCAAAGGGTGTTAACCCTGATGAGGTTGTTGCTCTTGGAGCGGCAATTCAGGCAGGTGTATTGGCGGGTGATGTGAAAGATGTATTGTTATTAGATGTAACACCACTATCACTTGGTATTGAAACTATGGGTGGGGTATTCACAAAGTTGATTGAAGCCAACACAACAATCCCGACTAAGAAGTCACAGGTATTCTCAACCGCAGTTGATAACCAACCTACCGTTGAAATCCATGTATTACAAGGTGAGAGAGCAATGGCGAAAGACAACCGAACCATTGGACGTTTCCACTTGGATGGTATCCCACCAGCAATGAGAGGTATTCCACAGGTTGAGGTAACATTTGATATTGATGCTAACGGTATCATCAATGTATCGGCTCTTGATAAAGGAACTAACAAACAACAAAATATCCGTATTGAATCATCATCAGGACTTTCGAAAGAAGAGATTGAAAAGATGAGACAAGAGGCGGAGATGAACGCTGAATCAGATAAGAAAGTAAAAGAAGATGCTGAGGTTATCAACCAAGCTGACTCAACAATCTTCCAAGTGGAAAAGTCTTTAAAAGATATTGAAGACAAAATCACGGAAGAACAAAAGTCAGAGGTAACTACCGCTCTTGAAGAATTGAAATCCGCTCATTCATCAAAGGACATTGAGAAAATTAAAGAAGGAATTGAGAACATTAATAATGTATTTCAAGGTATTACGGCAAATCTTTATAGTCAAGCGTCTGAAATGAATGAAACTATGACTGATGATTCTGAAGTATCTGATGTAGATTTTGAAGAAGTTGGTAAGTAGTTCACAACCAACTAATGTTAAAACCCCTCAAATTTGAGGGGTTTTTTTATTTAATAAAAGTATTTATGAAATATGACGAAAAATACAAAAATCTATTTACTTTTTGCAATAACCATTATGTCTTTATTCTTTTTTGTTAAAACTTCAGTTTTACTTGAGATAACAGACTCGACAAGATTTACAAGAGGTTTGGAATATACTTGTTTCCTATTATTTATTCCTCTTTTTATTTTAATAGTTCGTGGTATTACTAGTGTTCAGGCTAAAAAACTTGATGAAATGAATAAGTTCATTGATAAGGCGGCTATTATATCGGTTACCGATAGAAAGGGTAGAATAACTTATGTGAATGAAAAGTTTGAAAAAGTTTCAGGATGGAAACTTAACGAGGTTATTGGTAAAGACCACTCAATAGTTAATTCGGGAACACAACCTGATGGATATTGGGGTAAGATGTATGAAACGGTATTAAAAGGTGAGATATGGAATGACATTGTTTGTAATAAAGCTAAAGATGGTAGTTTATATTATGTTGATACATATATAAAGGCAAGATTTGGGACTGATGGTAGATTAGATGGTTTCACCTCTATCAGACAAGATATTACTGATTTAAAGACAAAAGAATTGGATATTAGAAACAGAATGAATGCTATTAATCAATCTAATGCGGTGATTGAGTTTGATTTATCAGGGAATATAATTTACGCTAACCAAAACTTTTGTAATGTTATGGGTTATACTCTAAAAGAATTAAAGGGAAATCACCACCGTATATTCTGTACGGAAGAATATTCAAAATCAGATGAGTATAAAGAATTTTGGTCTAAGTTAAAAAATGGAGACTTTGTATCTGCACAATTCAATAGAATTAAAAAAAATGGTGAAGAAATTTGGTTACAGGCAACATATAATCCAATTTTTGACAATAATGGCCAGTCAGTTAGAGTTATGAAAATTGCGGTAGATATTACCGACAAAGTTTTACAATCAAAAGAGATTGAAAGAAAAAACACTTACTTGGAACATGCTGCTAAGATACTAAGACACGACATGCATTCAGGTATTAACACTTACATACCGAGAGGTATTAATTCATTAGAAAGAAGATTAACTCAAGAAGATATCACTAATCTTAAAATTGAAGCTCCACTTAAAATGATTAAGGAAGGACTTAAACATTCACAGAAAGTTTACAAAGGTGTTTATGAGTTTACCAATCTTGTTAAGAAAGATGTGGTATTAAATAAAGAAGAATGTAACATTAAGGTAATCCTTTCAGATTACTTATCATCAACAGCTTATGTTAGTCAGGTAGTATTAGAAGATAATCTACCTACAATTGAAGTTAACGAACCGTTGTTCTGTACTGCGGTAGATAACCTGATTAGAAATGGTTTAAAGTATAACGATTCACCAACAAAGTTTGTTAAGGTATATTCCGAAGGGGACACCATTTATATTCAAGATAATGGTAGAGGTATTACTCAAGAAGATTTTAATTATTTATCAAAACCTTATACAAGAAAAGAGGGACAGAAAGAATCAGGAACTGGTTTGGGTCTTAATATCTGTGTTGCTATTTTAGAGGAACATGGGTTTGAGATTACTTGTGAGAAGAATGAAATAGGAACTAAAATGAAAATTAAATTTAAATGAAAACACTAATAACCTTAATCTTTTTAATGATTTCTTTTGTTGGTATGGGACAATTAAAATACCCAATTCAAACAATCTATAAGGGTGACTCTGTTGTTATTTTAACTATTAAACAATCTTTAGATATTAATAAGGCAATTGACACACAAAGAAAAATTATAAGAGAACAGAGTAAGAAAATAGTAAAACTGAATAAAACAATTGATAGTTTAAGTAGAATAAATGACCGAGTTAATATCGTTATTGATAGTATACAATATATCGCTGATACAACATATAAGTGGGCGGATGAATTTAATATGGTCATTAGAGAAAGAGCAATAGGGCCATGTTTACTTTATACTATACCTCCTTATAAGAGTGTATTCTTTTTAGACTTAAGTCGTTATAGAATGTATAGTACAGGATATGGTGAAAAAATTGAGTTAGAATTAATGTCGGATAAACAATATGCCGAGTTTAGAAGATTACAAGATTTATATTTTGACAGATACTATCCTACTTTAGATTATTATAAAGAGATTGGGTTTAAAGATTTTAACACTGAGATTGAATTATACGAGAAAGCGATTTGGAAGAATAAAAACATAATGAGGTTAATGATAAAACAAGAAGAAAAGAAAAAATGAAAAAGATAATATTATTACTTTCAGTTATCCTTGTAACATCAACTTCATATTCACAAGAAGTTAATTATGAAGATACTATCGTTGATGGTATAAACACCACATGGACGGATAATGATTTGGATACTTTACAAGTTGCTGCTATGGGTATACAAGAAATTGTTACCACTTGGATTGCTCCTGAACCTGAACCAGAACCTGTTGATGTTACTAAACTTTCAGAGGGAGATTTGGCAAGTATTGCTGAGGACGTTAAGTTCTTGGACGACTTACCAAAGTCATATAATGATTTACCTAAGGAAGATTTAAAAAATGTATTGATTCAAATTGATAACAAGATTGCTAAACTTACTGCTGAACGAGATTCATTATTGGCTCAAGCGGTTAGAAATGAAGAACTTATTAAATCCAAAGAAAATACAATCGGTTCATTAGGTAAAGAAAAGAATATCATTGGTTTAACCTTGGAGACAGATAACTTAACAGATGAGAACGGAAACTTAATACATGAGAAAACTGATTTAGAAAAAGAAAGAGAAACCTTAAAGAAATATCTTTATAGTGCTTTAGTTGTGTTAGCGATAATCGGTTTAATATTGGCAATCGTCCTACAAAGAAAGAGAATACAAGTACAAGATGTTGAGATTGAACAACAACTTACTGACATTGCTAAGAAAAATAGTTACTTGGAACATGCTGCAAGAATTATCCGTCACGATATGCACTCTGGTATTAACACATATATGCCGAGAGGTATTACTTCATTAGAGAAGAGATTAACGACTGAAGACATCCAAAGATTAAAGATTGAAGGAGCATTGAAGATGGTTAAGGAAGGATTAAGTCATACACAAAGAGTTTATAAAAGTGTTTATGAGTTTACCAATCTTGTTAAACAAAATGTTGTATTAAATAAATCTGTGGTTAACGCTAAAGATTTGATTTGGAAATACATATCACCAAATTCGTATAGTGTTCAAGTTGAAATTTCTGAGTTGGGTGATATGGAAGTTAACGAGACATTATTCTGTAATGCTATTGAAAACTTAATCAAGAATGGTTTATCGTATAACGATAGTGAGGTTAAAAAGGTTAAAATATATAACGAAGAAGAATATTTAATTGTTGAGGACAACGGAAGAGGGTTCACACAAAAACAATTTGAAAAACATTTAACAAAGTATTCAAAGAAAGCAGATGTTACTGGTGACGAGAAGGGTCTTGGATTGAATATCTGTGTTGCGATATTGGAAGAGCATGGTTTTAAATTGAGTTGTGAAAAAATTGAAGGTGGAACCAAAATGAAAATAAAAATAAAATAAAGAAAAAGAAAAAAACATGATTGATTCAATTTTGTTAGTGGATGATGAGGATTTGTTCCACTTGGTATTTGAGGACAGTTGTTCCTTGTTAGACATCACATTGTCATTAAAGAGTTTGAATAGTTCTGATGAGGCGGCTAAATTATTTGCTGATTGGCAAAAAAATTCAGATGGACGACCTGAGTGTGTGTTCGTTGATTTGAACATTATCGGTTCATCCTTTGATGGTATTGAACTTATCCGTAAGGTTAATTTTGAATATGGTAACCATGTGGTTATTGGTATTATATCTTCAAGTAACGAACCTGAAGAACAGGCTAAAGCAATTCAGGCTGGTGCTCAGTTTTGGATTATCAAGTCAGATGATATTGAACCAAGATTGGAAGATTTCAAAAAAGATTATGAGGGTTACAAAAACAGAACCGCGCCATTCAAAGTTTATAAATGATAGTATTAGATAAAAATACAAAGAAGTTATTAATAGAAACTTTTAAGACTAAGAACATTGGTCTTGAAGGTAATATTACTAAATTAATAGATGCTCAAGACGACGAGGAGTTCAAGGAGTATCTTAAAACTTGTATTGAAAAAGATACTGCATTAAGAAGAAAACGTTTGGAGATGACTAAAAAAGTTCAGGTTCAAAATAATGATTTGACAACCTTGAATGAAGAAAATCAAAGAATACTTACTGAACTACAAGAAACATTAGATAGTGTTGAGGAACAGAAAAGTCAGATTGAATGTCAAAACGCCGAATTAATTACTTGGAAAATGGAGAATGAAAAGATTGGGGCAGAGCTTGTTGAGGCGATGAAACAATCTGAAATGGCAAGAGTCATCGCTGAGAATGCTAAGAACGAAGCGGAGAACAATTTAGATTTAATACAGAAGAAAACTCAATTTGAGTTGATTAATAATATTGTTAGGGTTGCTCTTTATGTAATCATAGGTGTTGGAGGAATCACGACTGGAATATATGTTTATTCTATGACAATAGGAATGGATACGGACATCATTGGCTCCACTTGGAGTAATATGTTTGGTATTCTGTTAACAAATAGTTTCAGTATCGTGGGAACAATACTTGGGGTGAAGTATGGTGCTAATCCTGGCAAGGAAGATAAATAAACAAAAAAAATAAAAAAATGAGTAGATTAAAAAAGTTAATTTTCGGTGAAACTCCGTATGTAAAGGTTGAAGATAAAAATAGATTTTATTACATGCTTCAACAGATGCAGGCAAACAGATGGAAGATAACAATGATTGTATTGTTCTTATTTTTTTTCATCATTGCTGGTATAAACTCCGCAGTATTTTTCGGTGTATCAATTGAAGAGAACTGGAAAGAAATGTTATTGATATTGTTCGGAGCATTCGTTGGTAATCTTAACAAGGTTGTTGATTACTGGTTTAACTCTGAGGATAGAGATAAGATGTTAATCCAAAAGGTTGATGAAGAGGACGGAACAGTATTATCTAATGTTTCAGAATACCCAACAACCCCAAGACCACCACAACCACCAGTTGTTGTAGTTACACAAGTTAAAGAAGAAACTCCTGTGGTTGTTGAAGAACCAGTTGTTTATGAAGAACCGACAACTTATACTGAACCTGAGGTGTATGAGGAACCAATCGTTGAGGAATACCCAACAGAGGAACCTACACAAGAAGGTGAAGAAAACATATAACAAGTTAGCGTATTGTTGAAAACCCCACTTGAAAAGGTGGGGTTTTTGTTTTACATTTGTATCAGTTACAAGAGTTCTTTGAAATAAATAAAGAGATAATATTATGGAAACAACTTATTTTGTTTTAGGTGTGCTCACGGTAGTTGCGGTAATTGTTGCCGGTGTGATTACTTGGGGTTTGCTTATGATTAATAAACAACAAACAGAAATTGGAAATCTGAAAGAAGATATCCAAGGATTAGTGAGAACAATTTCACAAGAAATAGAAGATACGACTCGTCGTATTGATAGTGAAAGACAATACATTCAATCTGGGGTTAGAGAACATAACGACAGATTGGAAAGACAAATTACAGATATTTGGAGAGCTATGAAGGATTCTATTTCTGAATCCAACTCATATACTGACAAACGAATTGATAAATTAATTGATACCTATGATATCAAGAAAGAAAAAGACCTGTTAAAAGGATAAAATAAACATAAAGAACTCTTGTAACTTTTAAAAAAAATATTATGAAAACAATTAGAAAAATTCTTTTAGTATTACCAATCTTAGTAGCCTTATTACTTTTAGTGACTTTAACCATATCAGCATTTACTGGTAATGATATTGAAAACTACTTGGATGTTAAGTGGTGGGGTCTCTTCCTTTTGGTTGAGATTTGGGCTGAACAAAAATATCAAAAATTAAATGATGGTGAATAAGTTAAGGTTTGCGGTCATTGCTCACGACAATAAGAAGGCGGACATGGTTGCCTTCATCATGAAGAGGTTGGACTTCTTCAAAGATAACGTTGAAATATTTGCAACAGGAACAACTGGTAAACATATTGAGTTTGCAGGATTGGATGTTATAAGGTTGAAGTCAGGGCCAATGGGTGGTGATGCTCAGATTGCAGCCATGATTGTAGAAAATAAGATTGATTGTGTTATTTTCTTCATTGACCCTTTATCGGCTCACCCACACGAAGTTGATGTTCAGATGTTGGTTCGTATCTGTAATGTAACTGACACACCAATTGCTTGTAATTACGCTACGGCAAGTATGTTGATTAATTATTTTGAAAATCAAAAATAACTTATTATCTTTGTAGTATGATTTTAAGGATTGAACAAGACATAAAAGGAGTATTCCCAAACATTTGGATATGTTCTGACCCGCATTACAACCACAAGAACATTTGTAGAGGAACGACTAATTGGAGAACAACGGATAATGAAATTCCTGTTGACCAAACTCGTGACTTTGATACGATTGAACGAATGAACCAATCAATCGTCGATGGTATCAATTGGAATGTGGGTCAGGATGACGTATTGATTTGTCTTGGTGACTGGTCTTTTGGTGGGTTTGAGTTCATCAAACAATTCAGAGATAGAATTGTATGTAAAAATGTTCACCTTGTATTGGGTAACCACGACCACCACATTGAGAGAAACAGGGAGAATGTTAAATCAATATTCAGTTCGGTTTCAGAATACCTACGAATTGTTGTGATGGAACCTGTGAAGAAAAACGAAGCAAAGCGTCATGAGTTCGTATGTATGCACTACCCAATCCAAAGTTGGGACGGGATGAATAAAGGTATTATTCACCTTCACGGACACGTTCACCTACCAAACGGAAGAAAGTTCGGTAATGGGAAGAAAATGGATGTTGGGTTTGATGGTCACCCTGAGTTCCGACCTTACAACTTGTTGAGGGAAGTATTACCTTTGATGAAAAACCGTGAGATGTTATCGGATATGCCGAATGACCACCACCTTGAAAGATTATTAAACGCTGATAAATAAAGATTATGAAAATATATTTGGATGATGTAAGAACACCTGTTGAAAGAGACTGGCAGGTTGTTAGAACTTTTTATGAACTATCTGATTTAATCCAAAAGGTTGGATTGAATGCTGTTGATGTTATATCATTAGACCACGACTTGGGAGATAGTGCTATGAATGAATACCACACAAACGTTTCACCTAATTATAAATTGAGTTATGAAAACATTACTGAAAAAACTGGCTACGATGCTGCGAAGTTCTTGGTTGACGAATTCTATAAACTAAACCCTGAAAGATTGGAGATGGGTTATTCCAACCGAAAGAGAGAACCAATTAAGTTCCCTGATGTTTATACTCACTCTGCTAATCCTATTGGTAGTGCTAACATTATGGGTTATATCAATAACTTCTTGATGAATGAGGGTAAACCACAAAATTGTATCAGAGTTCAAATACCACATACCGTATGACACTAACAAGTAGAATTGAATTAACTATCAATCTTACGATTGACCAACGTCTTGATATCATTAAAAAGATTGACCAACACTTTGACATTTTGGATTTTGGAATTGGTCCAATACCTGATGATGTTGATGAACAGGACGAGAACATCCATCGTAGGATTGATAGTTTTTACCCAGGACTTCCAAGAACTACAAAAGTATATTACACAATTAATTAATATGGGTTATGCAATTTCTATGGTATTTTTTTGGGTATTCCTAATTAGTACTAGTTCACTTTTAGTTATTATTTTTGGAACTTATTTGTCCAGTAAGACAAAAGGTAGTAGATTTGACAAATGGTGGAGACGCCATATTATTGATGATATACCTGAAGAATTAGAAGATTAAAATATGAAAACATTATATATCGTAAGAGGCATACCAGGAAGTGGTAAAAGCACATTTGCACAATCATTGGATTGTCCTGTATTTGAGGCTGACCAATATTTTATTGACTCTGAAACAGGTGAATACAAATTTGACGGGTCAAAAATAAAACTGGCTCATAACTGGTGTAAATTACGTGTTGAGCAAAGTATGGAAGATGATTTTCAAAAGATAGCCGTTTCAAACACATTTACTCAAGAATGGGAAATGGACGCTTACTATGAGTTAGCCAAACAATACGGATACAGAGTTTTTTCACTTATCGTGGAGAACCGACATGGTGGTGTAAATGAACATGGTGTACCTGAAGACAAGTTAGAATTAATGAAAAACCGTTTTGAAGTGAAACTTTAACAAACAATGATTGATAATATTGAATTAATAAAACCATTATTGAACTTTGAAAACGAGGGTGACTTCTATATGCTCTACGTATTCAAACGAAAGAAAGACCAACCTGAAGGTGAAAGAGACAATCATCAGTCAGTTCGGACTATCAAAACTTATTGTGTTGAAAGTATTGAATACTTGGAGAAACGATACGATGAGATTAAACAACTCTGTGAGATGTTTAAGGCTCGGGCGTATATCCACGTTCAAAAACAAAACCATAAGGATGTGTCATTGGAAATGATGATTGGACTGGCTGAAAAGATTAAGAACGGACAACATAACCAAAAACATTTGTTTGACTCAGTTGTCGGACAGATTAAAACCCATGAGAGTAGATGGATTGTAGATTTGGATACTCAAGATGAAGGTGAAGTGGTTAGAATAACTAAAGCCATTAATGTTATCAGACCTGAAGGAGATAAGATTAAATGTATCATTCCAACCAAAAATGGTTATCATTTCATTACCGATAGATTTGATTCGGAGGTGTTTAAAAAAGTATTTCCTGAAATAGAAATACAAAAAAAGAATCCAACTTTATTATTTTTACCTAATTCATTATGTTAATTTCATTTATTATTATCTTCATCCATTGGATTGCCGACTTTGTATTACAAACTGACTGGCAAGCCCAAAACAAAAGTAAGAACAACTTTGCGTTATTAAGTCATACGTCAAACTATTCAATGGTGTGGTTGTTACCTATGTGTTTTGTCTTTGGTATGATGAAAGAAGGTGCGACAACTGAATGGATTGTTTGGTCTACATTATACTTTTGTATGATTACTCTTATTACTCATACTATTACTGATTACTTTACTAGTCGTTTAAATAGTAAGTTGTGGGCGGGAGGTAAAGTTCATTACTTTTTTGTCAGTGTTGGTTTTGACCAAGTGTTACATTACGGTCAGTTATTTTTAACGTATCATTATTTGTTTAATCGTTAATTGTTTTGTATCTTTGTTAAATGAACGAAGTGCTAAACAAATATTTTGAGGAAGGGTTGGTGTATAAACAAGTACATCCGACTCTTCCTTTGACTATATGGAACTACACTGAAAAGGTTCAGTACGAAGGTTTATGGGATGATGTTACTTTACAAACTCGTGGGTTAGTTACTGATGATAAAGGTAATGTTGTTGCCCGTCCATTTAAAAAGTTCTTCAACATAGAAGAAGAAAGACATACTCCGACTTCTGAGTTTGATGTCTACGAAAAGATGGATGGTTCACTTGGAATATTGTTCAACTATGAGGGACAATGGGTATTGGCCACTCGTGGTTCCTTTGCTTCTGACCAATCATTAAAAGGTTTCTTCATGTTACAAAAATATGACTTCAAGAAACTTCACAAAGATTACACTTACCTGTTTGAAATAATATATGATGATAACCGTATAGTTGTTAAGTATGACTATGAGGACTTGGTATTACTTGGTATGATAAATACTGAAACTGGGTATGAGGTTGATTTGTATGGTGATGGAGTTGATGTTAGATTTAAGAACATGGTTAACAATCTTGGTTTCAAAGTTGTTAAAAAATACGATGGAATTCGGGATTATACCGAATTGAAGGATAAAGTTGAACAAAACGCTGAAGGATTTGTTGTTCGTTTTTCTAACGGAGATAGAATGAAAGTTAAGGGTGTGGAGTATCTTCGTCTTCATAAACTCATGACTAATGTGTCTACCACTTCTGTTTGGGAAATGTTGAGTGAGGACAAAGATGTGTTGGAGATATTGAAGGATGTCCCTGACGAATTCTATAAGAAGATAAAGATGTATGTTCAGGAGTTAAGGTATAACCACTATCAGTTTGGAGAACGTGCTGGTAAGATATATCAGTATTTCAGATATGGTAAGTATGGGGACAGAGACCCTGAACCATCAAAGAAAGAGTTTGCTTTACACTTACAAGAATGTGATACTCACCCAAAGATAAAGGCATTATGCTTTATGATGTGGGATGGAAAGAGTACTGATAAAGCAATATGGAATTATTTAAAACCCGAATATAAAAAGTTATGAAAAAAGAAACATTTGGACAAATAGACCAAACCAATCCTGTTACAAAAGGTAGTACCGCTTTGGTATATAAAGAAGAAACACTTGAAGATGCTGCACAATCTTACGCTGTAAATCAAAGAAATAGAACTTCTCATTATATGGGGTTTATTCAAGGTGCTAAATGGATGGAAAGACAAATGAAAAATAAAACTAAATAAAACTATGAAAAACATCTTAACATCAGTTTGGACACTTGGAGCTGTGTTCATTGGAATTGTAATATCGTTAATTGTAATTGCGTCTTATGATAAACAAAATGGTTATCATTATACAGAGGCTCATTACGTTATAAAGGTTGAAAGACACCGACCACAGAATGTTCATGAAGAGATGAACTTGTATTATAACATCACACTTGAAAATGGTGTGGAGATGAAGTCGTTGAGACAGGTATCTGTTGGTGATACTATCTATTTTGATATGTATAAAGTTGGAAAGTAAGTAATTTATTCGTATATTTGTTAAATGTTGAAAGTAACCTTAATATCTGACACGCACACTAAAGAACGAAATGTTCTTGTGAATGGTGGTGACTTGATTTTACATAGCGGTGACGTTATGAACTCAGGTTATAATTGGGAAGATTTGTATGACTTCTTAAATTGGTTCAGTGAACTACCATATAAGATGAAGGTATTCATTCCTGGTAATCACGACAGATACATTGAGGACAAACCATTTGACGCTTGGAAGATGATTCGTGAGTTTAACGACAAAGGTGTTGTTTGTTTGATTGATGACTTCGTTGAGTTTGAGGGATTGAAAATCTATGGTAGTCCTTGGCAACCTGAGTTCTACAATTGGGCATTCAACCTACCACGTAATGGTAAGGAGTTGGAAGAGAAGTGGGCAAACATTCCTGACGATACCGACATCTTGTTAACACACGGACCAGCTTGGGGTATCTTGGATACCGTAGTCAATCGTCGTGACGTTAATCTTGGATGTGAGATGTTGGCAAAACGATTGGAGACATTACACCCACTAATCCATAGTTGCGGTCACATCCACACAGGTTATGGGTATGTTGAAAAGAACGGAACACACTTCTTCAACGCATCTATCTTGGATGAGCGTTACAGTCACAACCAAAAACCTTTTGATATCACCATTGATGTTGAAAATAAAAAAATAGAAATACTATGATTGAAAAATTAGTTAAAAACAGAACTCCATATCTCGGCAAGATGATATTGAAGTTTGAGAAACACCCACACTATTCAAGTAGTATGGACGGTAGATTAAATAAAGTTCACCTTAATTTAGGGTTCACCAAATTGGTAACTAGGTTAATACCAAACCAGGTTATGGAAGGTTACTCAAATATTGACCCCAAGAAGATTGAACTGATTAACAAATACACTGGTGGTGTTATTGGAACTCACAAGTGGGGTGATAATGATAATGATGAATTTGTTTTGGAGGATTCCTTCTTAACCAAAGATGGTAAATATATTGGTAACATTGATACCGCTTGGTGGTATTTTCAAAACGCGATGACTGTTTGTGAAGAATACCCACAAGGAGTTGCTATTGTTTGGAATACTACAAAATGTAATACGTTGGCTAGTGCACAAACGATTAAAGGTTATCGTGGATACTCTCATCGTGGAGGTGCAACTTTTAAGATTGGTGACCGATTGTTTGATGAAGAATATAATCCAGTTGTTGAAGATTATGATGAGAACGAATTTAAAAAGTGGTGGAAAGAATACACCAAGTCATATAAAAACGGTGACGACTTTGACAAAAAATGGATTTATGGTGATGGAATCAAATCGGTAATACCATTCAACAAGAGAGGTAAAAACATAATTGAAAATTTGGAAGACGCAAGAACTGCGGCAATTAACATGTCAAAATATCTATCATAATGACAGGTAAAGTATATAAAACAACAAAAGGTTGGTTCGTTGAAACTAAAAACAATGAAATCATACCAGTACATCCAAAGAGTGAATTGGATGAAATGAATAGTGGTAATAAAGTTAACTTTGATATTGTTGAAGAGGACAATGGAGGAATTGGTTATACCGAAACATATGAACTAATTAAATACGCAAAAATACTATGAAGATAATACCATTTTTTGATATGACTTGGAGTGAAGACTTTAAACAGGTTGGATTAATCCCGACAATCTTCGTAACTAAAAGCTACGGAAATAGATATAACTTGTGTATAAACTTTTTATGTTTTGATTTTGGACTATGGGTGATAAAAAGAAAATGACACAACAAGAAATCATTTCAAGGATTATTGTATTAGAATCAATTGTAACAGATGCGGTGTCCAAAGGACACAAAGCTCATACACACGATGAATTTCAACCATACAGGGAAGAACTTAAAGTATTAAGAAAAAAATTAATTTTATGAGTAAAGTAAGAGTTATTGAAGATTTAAGTAAATATGAAGATTACCTTACCGTTGGTAAACTTAAAAAGTTTTTAGAGGAACACTCCGAACTACCTGATGATGCTTTGGTTCTAACACAACGAGTGGAAGACAAGTACTATGAGGAAAATGGTTGGGGTGTTGTATTAAAAGGAAGTGTTTGGTATGAGACGGAACAAGAACAATACCATCCGGCTTGGTGTTGTGTAAAATATAAGGATGACGATAATCTTTATTTGGATTTACATTATTGATATGAAAAAGATTAACGGAGAAGTATTATCAGAGCACCCATTTCCAGGTTCTGAGTTTGTTCAGGATATAATTTATTATGATGGGCCAATCCTATCATTGTATAAGTTTGAAGATAGATTGTTCTTGTGGTATTGGATGGACACCAATGAAATTATGAACCGATGGGGTGTTATTGAAACCACAATGGATAGATTACAAACATGGAAAGAGAAAGATTATGTTTGGGAATTTGTTGAAGATTGTGTTTTGAATAATGAAGTTTATTTCATAAATTTGGACACTAAAAAGAAGTTTGTTGTTGGGTGGAAGTGTGATGTTAAAGAGTTAGTTAACTACGATTAATAATTAAATAAATAAATATATGTTAAAAAAATCAGTTATTTTACCAGTCCTTGCGTCTGTTGTTCTTGTGTTATTCTTAGCGTCATTTGGATTTATGATATCCAAGATGTTGTATCAAGAAACCCCTGTTAGTAAAGAAACACCTCAGTTTGAAGCACCATCTTGTGAAGATGAATGTGATGAAGATGAGGACAAAATTGAATTTCAAACATTGGATACCTGTTTGAGTAGTGAAGAGATGTATCCAGCGGTAGTCGTTGATATTCAAATTGACGAGTATTATGGTAAAGGAAAATACTATGCGGTTACTACACAAAATGGTATTCTTTATTATACTAAAAAGAAACCAAAAATTGGTGATACTGCTATGTTCGTGGATGATAACCACAACATCATCAATTGTGATATGAATAAATAATAAGGATTATGGATAATTGTTTTGAGGTTAAGAAAATTGCTTACGAAATTACAACGGCTCTAAAATATTTTGAAAAAGAAAGAACTGGATTTGAAAGTTGTAGTTTAACGGTTCTACCTGAGGTGGAACAATCAAATGATGAAATAATAATCCCTGTTATTACAAAAAATAATAAACAAATAAAAATATCTATATCAGTAAATGAAACTGTTTGATGTAAAATTAGGAAAATGTATTGTGGGGTTTTATTATAAAACTCTATGGACGGATAATACTTTGAAACAAAGTAATTATCGTCATGTTGGTGTCTTTACCTCAAGACACTTGGCTTATGTGTGGTATAAAGATGAAAAGACTGGCGAGAAGAAACGAGAGTCAACCTATAACTTTGGTTTGGACTTGGTTGTGGCTCGTCTTTGGATTTCATTTAACTTCAACAAGAAGAAAGTCAGTAAACCAAAAGAAGACAAACGAAAATTCGTTGAACCACTTTCAACTGAAGAAGTTGTTTGGGAACAATGAAAAAGTATATCCATGTCAATCAACACAAGATAAGGTCCAACAAGAAGAATAACGAGTTAGAACCTGTTATAACCATTAAAGAAGGTAGGAAGAATACCTACTGTTCTGAAGTGGAAATCTTGGGACCTAGTCGTGTTGTGTATGGTGGTAATGAAAAGACATTGTTGTCCTGTGGGGCACGTGTGATAATTGAAACTGAATCGGAGATTAAGATTATAAGATGAATAGAGTTTTTTTAATTGATATTGACGGGACAATATGTGATGATATAAAAAATGAGGAGTCACATTTATATCCTACGGCAAAGTGTTATCCTGATGCATTAAGGATAATCAATAAGTGGTATGATGAAGGAAACGTCATAACATTTTTCACCGCACGTGAGAGTAAAGATAGACATGTTACTGAAACTTGGTTGGGTGATAATGGATTTAAATATCACGGATTGGTTATGGATAAACCAAGAATCAAAGATGGACAGGAATATATTTGGATTGACAATCGTAAGGTAAGAGCGGTTACTTATTTGGGTAACTGGACGGAACTAAAAGAAATTGAAACTAAAATACAAGTTTTTGAATAATATGGCAACACTTGAATCACAGTATTGGAAGTTTTTGGAGGACAACCCTGGCTCAACTCTTACCTTTGAAGAGTGGAATGTTGAATTGGTTAAACGAATTAAAATGGGTTTTGAAAACAGGAAAAATAATTTAGATGAACAACTTGAAGAGTTTGAAATGGTTCGTTATAGAATGGAAGCTGAAGGTTTCCATTATTGTTTCAAACATTATTCATCATTCAAAGAAGTTCAGGATGAAAAGTTCCACGAATTGAGAAGAAAGTATTTGGAGATATCTCACGAGCTTGAGGAGTATATCCATTCAAAGATTAACGAATTAAGAAATGAAATTGATGGATTGGAAGACATCATTTAAATAAGGAAAAATAATATGAAATTAGGAGAATTTATTAAGAACTTTAGTCATAACAACATCATTAGGTTACATTACAAGGAACCTGGTGGTCGTGGACTTGTATTGAGAGATTGGAACGATGTTTCAATGGACCACGAAATACTAAAAGGTAAAGGTAAGAATAGGCATTACATCAATAATGAAGTGGTAGGTCTTGCATCAATAAACCTTAAATCTGAGTTAGGACATCATTATCCTGAGGCAATCAATATTGTAATTGAACCATTGGAAAATCAACCTTATATTGAGGAAACTCCTGACGATACTGAATTTAATACTGAAAGTTATGAATAACGAAATTGAAATAAACCCAGTACCCGAAGTGGTTGCTGACACAAGACGACTTTGTGAAATACGATTTGATTGTATGGTAACAATGCATGATGCTGCGTTTAGAAAGTATAAGGGAGTATTAGGACATGAACAACAATCCAAAACACCCCAATGGTTTAAGTCCAACACTACACTCACATTAGAGTTTATTAAAGACGCTGAACCTCAACTTATAGGTGAACACATCAAACAAATGTTTCATCAATTAGAACAAACAATAGAACAATATGAACAACCTAGATAAACAATACCAAACATTACTCCAAACCATTTTAGATTTTGGGGTGGAGAAGAAAGACCGAACTGGTACAGGAACCAAATCAATTTTTGGTTATACCATTCGTCATAATATGAAAGATGGTTTTCCACTTCTTACAACCAAGAAGATGGCTTGGAAAACTATGGTAACTGAATTACTGTGGTTTTTAACAGGTGATACCAACATCAAGTACCTTGTTGATAACAATTGTCATATTTGGGATGGTGATGCGTATAAGAACTATCTTAAACATACAATAACTGGTGTAGAAAATGGTTTAGATAGAATTAAAGGACATTTAGATAATTGTTTGGTTGAATTTGAAGGTTCCTACGAACACTTTACAAATCCATCATTTGCATATGGTTTTAGACCACACACACAAGAAGAATTCATCAACAAAATCAAAACAGATGATGCGTTTGCTAAACAATGGGGTGAATTAGGTCCTGTGTATGGTAAGCAATGGAGAAGTTGGAAACAATGGCACGTTAAAGATTACGTAGGTGGAAATATTCAAATTGACCAAATCTCAATTCTAATCAACGACCTTAAAACAAACCCAGACTCAAGACGATTGATGGTCAATGCTTGGAATGTAGGTGAAATAGACCAAATGGTTCTTCCACCTTGTCATTATGGATTTCAAGTTTATACGAGAGAGTTGAGTTGGGGTGAAAGAAGTGATATTTATTATAAAAAATATCCAGTGGGTACTGATGATATTAAGTCTGATGAATATTATGATGAATTACACATCCCTAGTAGAGCAATCTCTTTAATGT
>Ga0315904_10001851_pt1 | contig 33309 bp, 22 predicted proteins | sample LakEriMetagenome_6_FD_203529 | JGI IMG/M metagenome (GOLD analysis project Ga0315904, IMG submission 203529) | Freshwater fungal communities from buoy surface, Lake Erie, Ohio, United States - Buoy 12 MA120 | ecosystem: Environmental > Aquatic > Freshwater > Lake | place: USA: Lake Erie, Ohio...
TGTTTGGCTGAAGCCTGATGTCTGAGGCCTTAAGCCTAATCCCGCTTGGCCCCCTTTCGCCACCGGGGCTTTGGCCGGGGGAGAATCCAACCGCTGATGAACACGAATATTCGCTAATAAAGCCCAAGCCGACCGCTGATGAACACTGATAAGCGCTGATGCAGGGCGTAGGGTACGTGAAGCGGTTGCGCGCGATCGGAATTTTTATTGATTCCGGACACAGTCGCTATGCATGGATCGCACCAAGATCAACCACCAACCGCGGAACGTACCATCAAGCGCGTAGGGCTGTTTGGCTGAAGCCTGATGTCTGAGGCCTTAAGCCTAATCCCGCTTGGCCCCCTTTCGCCACCGGGGCTTTGGCCGGGGGAGAATCCAACCGCTGATGAACACGAATATTCGCTAATAAAGCCCAACCCGACCGCTGATGAACACTGATAAGCGCTGATGCGAAATCCTAGAAGAAGGCGTTGCTGATTGACGTTAGCCGACTAGCGCCGGCGTCGGGCTTTGAATGTATACGGCACAGCGCAATCGATCATCTTGATGGGGTAATAACTCGTTACAATCTCGCTAGGCAATCCCTATCATCCGAGCACGAGTAAGAAAAAGCCGAGATTTCAACCACAAAAACACCTGAAGAACCGGCAGCGGAAGTGGTATAACACATCTACCATGCGTAACGGAAACACCATCCCTTTCCAAAAATGGCAAGAAAGCAATCAATGTCACTCTGAGGGGCTAGGCCGATGAACACCATGCTGCTGGTAAAAGGCGATTTGAAGCTTGCTCAGGTTGTGATAGCAACGGACGCCAATGCAGCGGTTACGCGGGATTCCGATGTGTTGGCTCTGACATCATGATACGACTATTCATTAAGTTTGCTGCGATCGTCGCATTGGTATTTCTGGCTGGCCGATGGACCTTTTACCGATTGCTCGAGGGTCAGGTCTTCAGCGATCGACAACGTGTTGTTGCTGGCTTATCCGAGGTGCACCTCGGAGGCATGCGGCTGATCGCTGCGGAACTTGCGACTGGGGATCCACAGCAGCGGAAAGACGACTTGGGCGCGATGCAAAGAGATTTGGTATCTCCTCTGGAAATCAGATCATCAAGAGAGCTAAACGCTCAAGAGCGATGGCAATTGGATCAACGCAATGGCTTCGTATGCTTGTATCGCGATGAAATCATCGATTACCTGGGCGTTCGCATCGACTCAGAAAGTTATTTGCGTCTGGGCCCGATCGCGGAAAAAACCGATGAGTTCATTGAGGACGAAACTGCCGGGTGGCTTCGGATGCTCTCTCGAAAGATCGCTTTGACAAACGACCCTGATGCACTTCTTGCGAGGTTTTCTTCGGAGTTTGGGGTGCAGGCGCGATTGCTCAAAAGGGATTCGATCCCTTTGGAAGCGCAGCAGCGACTCGCAATGGACAGCCCAACTTTGTTCTATGATTCCTCTGGCGAATACTTCGTTTCCATGCTTTTGCAAGATAGAAAAGAGGTGGTGAACGTTGGACCTTTGCTCAAAGTTAAGAAGTTGGCTGAGCGAACGATGACCAAAGCGATGATCATTTGGTTCTTGATCGTTCTAGGGGCCGCAGGATGGCTGGTTTATAACGTTTCAAATAAATTTCGAAGCATCGAGCTTGCGGCGAAAAAGATCGCCCAAGGCAACTTTGGGGCCCGTGTCGATGAATCGAATGCAGGAGAATCTAAAATTCTCGCCAGTGCGTTCAATGCCATGGCTATCAAAACTGAAAATTCGATTCGGTCGAAAAAGGAACTGCTCCAAGCGATCTCTCACGAGTTGCGAACCCCATTGTCGCGTATCCGGTTTGCTGTGGAATTATTGAATTCCTCTAATGATCCCGAGCTTAAAGAATCAAGGATGTCAGTCGTTCGCCAATCGATTGACAACCTAGATGAGATCGTCGAAGAAGTCCTCGCATACGTGCAAAATGAGGACGATTCACCTGCGAAGAAACTCGAATGGATCGAAATCCAACCCGGGCTCATCCCCATGCTCAAGTTATTTCAGGTGGAATATCCACACTTGAAGTTCGAATGGGTTTATCCCGGCCCGATGGTTTGCACAGATCTCTACGCGGATAGAATCATCTTTCATCGCGTCCTAAGAAATCTGCTTTCCAACGCGGTTCGTTATGCCAAGACGACGGTTCGGATCCATATTTTCCAATCCGAGCAGCAAAACGTTTGTGTACAGATCGAGGACGATGGACCAGGAATACCCGAGCAGCATAGAAACGAAATCCTAAAACCATTTTTTCGATTGGAAACCGAATCTCCCCGCGAATCGGCTGTCGCCTACACCGGCTTAGGTCTCGGTCTTGCAATCGTCGATCGATCGCTCAAGCAGCATGGAGGGACCGTCAGCATCCAACGAGGAACACTTGGTGGTTGCCTGATCTCCACCAGTTGGCCGCTACCTGTCGAGGAATCCGTCTCTAATGATTCCGCATGAAGTGGAGCTTTGTCTGAGGGTACCCAGGGTCTAAAGCCTGAATTGCCAATTACTCGAGCTCTTCATGCCAAGGCGTATCGTCGGCATCGTCGGACGCAAATGCCGGTGCATCGAGGATCTGAAGATAACTTTCGTAACGCCTTGGATCTAGCCTGCCATCTGCCACGGCGTCTTTGACTGCACAGGTGTCTTCGTGGTGATGAGAACAGTCTGGGTAACGGCAGTGCGATGCAAAAGGCCTTAGATCGCGAAAGAGTCCTGTAAGCTCTGCCGGTACGATATCCCAAAGTTGAAACTGGCGAATGCCAGGAGTGTCGATGATCGAAGTCTCCGCATCGATTCGAAACCACTCGGCTGTCGTCGTCGTATGCTTGCCCTTTTGATTCTCTAGGCTCACTGCCTGCACACGCTGCGAAAGCCCTGGGATGAGACAATTCAAAAGGCTCGATTTGCCGACACCGCTTTGGCCGATGACCGCACTGGATCGACCACGGATCCAGGCATCCAAGTGCTCGATACCCCAGCCTTGCATGGCGCTGAGCATAAAAACTCGGTACCCCATCTGAGCGTAAGAGCCGATGAGCGGCTGTAGCTTTTCCGGAGCGATCAAATCGCATTTGTTGATGCATATCCCCGCCTCAATCCCATTTTGCTCGGCGGTTGCCAAGATCCGGTCGATTAGATTCGGTTTGATCGATGGCTCAGCAGCGCTGGTTACGACCATGATCTGGTCGATATTCGATGCGATCACGTGTCGACGATTCTTGCTGGTCCGACACAATTCCGAATTGCGAGGTTCAATTCTTACAATCCAACCCTGGTTGCCTGCGTGGGGCTCGACCCGAACAGAATCACCGGTGACGACCACATGCCTTTGTGTGGTGGATAGGTTTTTGAGCACTCGCCGGACGGCACACCGCAGCAGGCTGCCGTCGGAAAGCTCGACGATCGATTCAAGCCCGTGGACACGGATGACTCGTCCTGCGAGGGTCGACTCGGAGGCTTCCATCTGAATCGATTGCATGCCATCGCGATGCTCTGGATCGATCAGATCGGCCTTGACGGTCCGATGCCGCGTCAGATCTCCCTTGCCTGAAATGCGTTGGGAGTTTTGTGTGTCAATGTCGTCTTGTGAGTTGGCGTATTTTTCGGTCAGTCCTCGTTCTCGCCGCTGACCTTGATGCCCTTTGCGAAATTCGATCCTGGTCTTCTTCGACTTTTTCTTGGACATGACGATTACTGATCCGAAACGACCGATGCGGTCGAGTCGCTGAGTTGAGTTTCTTCTAAAGAAACTTCGGGCCTGTGGACGCTAGGTCCAATAAGTTCTCGAATCTCTTTTTCATCGAGCTCTTCGCGAGAGACCAGTGCATCTTTGAGTTGTTCGAGCGCACCGCGATGCTTCAGAAGAAGTTCAAGTGCGGCTTTGTCGGCGATTCTAAGCGTTTCTCCGATTTCTCCATCGATGATTTCTTGGGTCTTTTCACTGAACTGACGTTGCTGATGCATCTCTCGACCAAGGAACGGATCGCTATCAGAAAGCTTGAAGGAAACCGGGCCAAGTTTATGACTCATCCCCCAATGGGAAATCATCCGACGAGCCAACGTGGTGGCTCGCTCAAGATCGTTTTCAGCTCCAACGCTTGTCTCTGCATAAATGATCTGCTCGGCGGCCCGACCTGCCAAGAGCACAATCAACTGGTCTTTGACCTCGGATTCAGACATGTTCATGCGGTCCTCCGAGGGGAGGATTTGGGTGCTCCCTAGAGACTGGCCGCGAGGGATCACCGTCACCTTATGAACCCGTTGTGCACCCGTGAGGAACCAAGCCGCTATGGTGTGCCCAGCCTCATGATAAGCCGTCTTGGCCTTCTCGGCAGGAGCCATGACTTCTTCTCGTTTGGCACCCATGAGCACCTTGTCTCTGGCGTAATCGAAGTCGGACATGTAGACCCTCTTTTTGTCCTGACGCGCCGCCCATAATGCGGCCTCATTGACGATATTGCGAAGATCTGCACCCGTAAGGCCCACGGTGGCCTCGGCCAAGCGTTTCAAATCCACATCGGTGTCTAAAGGCACATCTCGGACATGAACTTTTAAGATCTCCTCTCGACCCTTGAGCGTCGGCCTTCCGACAGTGATATGACGATCAAAGCGGCCTGGTCGAAGCAGTGCCGGATCCAGGACGTCGGGACGGTTCGTGGATGCTACGACGATCACCGATTCGGTTGGAGAAAAACCATCCATTTCGCTCAGGATCTGATTGAGAGTCTGCTCTCGTTCGTCATGCCCTCCACCGAGCCCGGCGCCACGCTGCCTACCGACCGCATCGATCTCGTCGATGAAGATAATTCCAGGTGCATTTTGCTTGGCCGTTGCAAACAAATCCCGCACTCGCGAGGCTCCAACCCCGACGAACATCTGGATGAACTCGCTCCCATTGACCGAGTAAAAAGCGACCCCCGCTTCGCCCGCAATGGCCCTTGCCAAGAGCGTTTTACCGGTTCCCGGAGGCCCATTGAGCAGCACTCCCTTTGGAACTCGCCCGCCGAGCTTCTGGAATTTCTCGGGTGACTTGAGAAATTCGACAATCTCTTTGAGATCCGCTTTGACCCCCTCTAGACCGGCCACATCCTCAAAGGTGATCGCTTGGTCGGACGGTTCGAATCGCTTGGCTGTCGAGCGAGTAAAACCATTTAAGAAATTTCCCCCCATCATGTTGTCTCTTGAGCGTCTCATGAGCATGTAAATGCCCGCGCCCAAGAGGGCCAGCGATGCAAGCGAAAACAACATGTACAGCGAACTTGAATCCGACGCTGGAACCACATCGTAAACGAAGGTCTGCTTGCCGTTAGCTTCACCACCTTGGGCCGAAGTGGAATTGGCGATTCGTATTTTTTCCAGTCGCTCGAAAAGATCTTTCCGCACCTCGCCTTCGGCTGGCAATGCGACGCGGAAGTTTTCCGATAAACGGGCCACCGAACCATTCGCAGAGGCCTTGGGAGTGATCTTCTGGCCCGATGCATCGTAAGTCACCGGCTGCTCGGGAGCGACGATAAACGTTCCTTCAGCACCGCTGGGATAAATCGTCAGTCGCTGGATGTTTTCCCTCTGAAGCTGTTCGAGGAAAAAACTATAGTCAATCGGAGAGCTCTCTTTGGGATTCGGAAGAAATAGCAGCAGCAAACAGGCAAGCAGCAAGATCGCTAGCCACCAAAAATTTCCTCCGCCTCGTCGGGCTTGCACAAGCGGGGTTGGGGGCGGTACGTCGGGTTTCGTAGTGTTCATTACAACAAGCCGTCAGGGATCAAAAAACTGGCCAAGGGCCTCGACTGAACTGTTACAGATTGTAACAGTCGGCTAGCAAAAGGGGATCTGCAAGAGCCTTCGGTTTCCTAGATTTGGTAATTCAAATCCATCAAAGAGTCGTCGACGGTTCCGTTTCGAATCCTCACTTTCGGCTTCTCCAATACAACGGTCGTGTGCGGTGCAACACTGGCAGTGACCCATACGCTCGAGCCTATGATGCTGTGATGACCCACCGTCGTACCCCCCCCAAGGATCGTCGCATTGGCGTAAATCACCACATGATCTTCAATCGTCGGATGACGCTTGGTCCCCCTGACCAACTCCCCGTTCGCATCGGTCGCAAAACTCAACGCGCCAAGCGTCACACCTTGATAAATTTTCACGTGATTTCCGATCGAACACGTTTCACCGATGACGACGCCCGTTCCATGATCGATGAAAAAATATTCGCCGATTCGAGCCCCAGGATGGATATCGATCCCGGTCTGCTTGTGAGCCCATTCACTCATCATCCTTGGGATGAAGGGAACCTTCAGTCGAACCAATTCGTGAGCGATGCGATAGATCGTCACAGCCTCCAATCCTGGAAAACAAAACACGATCTCATCTCGGTTGCTAACACTCGGATCCCCCGCGAACGCAGCCTCCACGTCTTTCGTCAAAACCTGCCGAATAGCCGGGATTTTTCCAAGCAATTGCTTGGAAATAAGCTCGCCTCGAGCCTCGTAATCGGCCATCTCATTGCACCCCTCGGTGGGCGAATGATTGACTCGATCAGCATGGATCAGCGCCCTGGTGATCTGTTTGGAAAGTTTCGCAAGAAGCGAATCGACCAAATTGCCGACATAGTAAGCGACATTCGAGGTATGAAGCCCCTCACGCCTTCGGAAACCAGGATAAAATAGATCCTTGAAATCCTCTAAGATCTCGATGACCACCTCGTATTTAGGCAGTGGACAATGACCCAAGTGGTGGATTCGATTGGTCGATCCATAACTGGCCACAATCGCATCGGTCAACCGTGGAACAAACTCTTGCCGGTCGAAATCAGGAGTCGTTTCAGAGCTCATAGAGTTCATCAAGCTTTCGCGGATATCAGGGCTTTTCATTGGGTTTTTGTGGGTTTTCGCGATCCCAAGGCTTGCTCTAAGTATCGGTTAAACCCCTCCTAAGCATCGATCTATTCTAGCGACTCAAACCCCATGCGACGCTTGACTCATTCCCATCTGCAAAAGATTCCCTGGGTTTATGCTAGCACTCGATCTAGAGCTAGCATTTGCTCCCTACGCAAAATCTGGTGAGAAGCTTGATTCGCCCCCCGAGATTCCCTAACTTACGCCCCTCTCGCAAGTCGCTCGGCTGAATGGATTCAGCCAACAAGAGCTCCACGAAAGCTTGCGAAACTTGTCACTCATCAAACCAGGAGAACTCTGGAATGGAACGCAAGCCCCTGATTGGAATGAATTGCGATTACCGAGGATCGCACCAAGGCACTCCAGCTTACGCATTTCTAGCCGCCGGATACTTCGATGCAATTTGCAAGGCTGGTGGGATACCAGTGGTCCTTCCTCCAACCGACGACCTCGATAGCATCGACTCGATCTTGGATACCCTCGACGGATTCGTCTTGGTCGGTGGAGCCGATCTGGATCCACGTCGCGACGGTTACATGCTCCACAGCTCGGTTCGACCGATGGATCCTCGACGCGAAGACTTCGACCGCAGACTCGCCATGGAAATCTCCAAGCGTCGAATGAGCCTCATGGCCATCGGAGCAGGCATGCAACTGATCAACATCATCGAAGGGGGAAATCTCTTCTACCACATCCCAATCGATCTTCCCAACGCCTTGCCCCACTCAGATCCCCAAGACCCTAATCACCGCCACTCTCTGGTCGTCGATCCAAAATCGATCCTAGGACGCGTTTACGGGGAAGGTGAAATTCGAGTCACTTCCAGACACCATATGGCCATCGATCGACTCGCAGATGCCTTCAAAGTCACTGCCAAATGTCAAGACGGAGTGATCGAAGGGATCGAGAGTCGTCTGGATAACTGGTTCGTCGTCGGTTGCCAATTCCACCCAGAGTCCACGGCTGCAAGCGCCCTGGACGGCCAAATTTTTGAAGAGTTCATCCAGGGGGTCCTGTCCCGATGGGGTCAATCCGAAACCATTGAGCTCAAGGTCGCTTGATCTCCAAGAGCACCAAGCTCCCATTGGACACCCTGGCAAAACTGTCTGGCAAAACTGTCCATCCAGCAGCGATTCCTGGCACGGATGCCGATTCGCTCTTGGATGGATTTGTTTTTAATTAAACGATCGCTTGGAGCTTCTCAAGCCCCAGCCTTGCGCACCAATCGCCAAACGATTCGCACTGGCTTCTTTGATCACCAAAAGCCTTGAACAATGGCTCCAAACTATCGGTGATGCTCTCGAGCGGAACTAGATCCTTGTAGATAAATCCCAATCGTGTGCCTAATCGAGTTCCACCAACGTAAACGGTGTACTTGCCCTTGGCCTTGCCAACCAATCCGATGTCCGCGTTGTAAGGTCTTGCGCAACCATTGGGACATCCGGTCATGCGAACCGTAAAGAGCTCCTTGTCCAAGCCCAACTCCGTGAGCTTCTTTTCCATCACATCGATCACCCCGGGCAAAGCCCGCTCGCTCTCTGTGATCGCTAAGCCGCAGGTAGGCAAGGCCACACAAGCGATCGACCAACGTCGCACATTGGAGATCTCTTCGGTAAGTGGCAATCCCCGCTTCTTGAGGATTCCCTCAAGTTTTGGCCTGGCGTTTTGATCCAAATTGCAGAAAAGGACGCTTTGATGGGCCGTCAGTCGAATCTCGGGTTGGAACTCCTCGCATATCTCTCGAAGCGCCTTTTTCCAAGCTCTTTGCTGATCGTCGTAAAGACGGCCGTTTTCCACGTTAAAGCCGTAGAAACAACGCCCGTCACCTTGCTCGTCCCATCCCATGTGATCGCGATGCTCAACGACATCGTCGGCCGTGCAATCCTTGAGCTTCGATCCAAAATACTCCTCGACCTTGTGCCGCATCCACTCGATTCCTTCGTCATGCACAAGGTACTTTAGCCTGGCTCGCTTTCGATCGTCCCGGTAGCCGAAATCCCGCTGAACTTTCACCACCGCTTCGGCGACCCCAACGGCTTGCTCAGGACTGACAAACGCCATGCGGCTTGCCAAGCGTGGGAAGGTTTTCTTAGCGCTTGGGGTCACCCCAAGTCCTCCACCTACAAGAACGTTGTAACCGATCACATGACCATCCCTAACGACCGCGATGAACCCAAGGCAATTGGTGTACACATCGGTGCAGTTGTCATCGGACAATGCAATCGCGGTTTTGAACTTGCGAGGCAAATAGGTCTTGCCATAAATCGGTTCAACTGTCTGGTCGCTTCCACCCTCGAGAGTCTCCTGGCCATTGGCTAAATCCTTGAGCCACAACTCGTAGTAGGACTTCGTCTGAGGCGAAAGATGATCCGAAATGTCTTGCGCAAGTTTTTGGACCGTGGCTCGAACCGTGTCGGTGTACGGGGCCGGGCAAGCCATGGTATTGCGATTGACATCCCCGCATGCTGAAAGGGTTGTCAGCATGCATTGATTGATCGTTTGCATGCACTGGCGAAGATCCTTTTTGAGGATCCCATGCAATTGCAACCCCTGGCGGGTGGTGATCTTGAGCGTCGAGTTACCGATCGAATCGCACAAATCCAGATGAGCCAGCAACTGTTGGGCCGTCATGATCCCGGCCGGGATCCTCGTGCGAACCATGAAACTGTACTCTTTCTCGGACTTGCCCGACTCACCAGAACTCTTGCGCTGCTCGCGATCATCCTGCTGATAAGTTCCATGGAACTTAAGCAACTGAAGATCGTCTTTGCCGAAATGATTCGAATCGGCCAATAGCTCCGATCCGATCGTGCCGCGTAAGTAACGGCTCTGATCCTTGATCAGCTCAACGGCGCTGAGCTTTGGCTGGGTGTTCGTATCGGCGTTGGCTGGTGTTATCGAATCTTCCGACATAGTTCAATGGGGTACTTTTTTAGCGATGAATTGGGGATCTGAGTGATGAGGGATTTTAGTTGTCGTGGTCCGAAATGTCAGGCACCCTCCTTCATCCAAAGAACTCAGCGGGGCACAGATCTGATGGGCTTAACAAAAAGCGTACCCGCAAAGTTTAGCGAATGCCCCCGCAGGGAATCTAGCTCAAAGGCCCCTTCGCGAGATACGACTGCCAGACTATAACTCGGCCATACGGCTTGGTATATTAAGAAAAATCGATCCTACAATTCCCGGAGGCCAATCTTCCTATGACTGCTCGAATTCTCGATGGCAAGGGAATTGCAATGACCATCAGGCAGGAAGTAGCGTTGCGGGTTTCTGCCTTTCGAGAAAAGTTCGGAACGAGCCCAAAATTAGTTGCGGTTTTGGTAGGTCAAGACCCGGCTAGTCAGGTCTATGTCAGAAACAAGGAAATTGCATGCCAAAAAGCTGGCATCGACAGTCAAGTGCTCAAGCTTGATGCCTCGACGACGACGGCTTGTCTGCTAGAGACACTCGATCGACTCAATCAAGACCCAAGTGTGCATGGCATATTGGTTCAGCTACCATTGCCCGACCATCTGGATTCTCGCCTCGTGCTCGATCGGATCGATCCTTCGAAGGATGTCGATGCATTTTCGCCCGAGAACGTAGGGCTCATGACGCAAGGCCGTCCGCGTTTCCTGCCCTGCACCCCCCATGGGGTACTACAGCTGCTTGATCGCAGCGGTTTTGAGATTTGCGGAAAACATGTTGTTGTAGTAGGCCGCAGCGATATTGTCGGAAAACCTCTGGTCAACATGTGCCTTCAAAAAACCGGTCCAGGTGGTCCGAGCAACGCCAATTCAACGGTGACTTGTTGCCACAGCCAGACCCTGAACTTGCCTTCGATCACTCGACTCGCCGACGTACTTCTTGTCGCGATCGGCAAGCCCAACTACATCACTGCCGAGATGGTCAAGCCTGGAGCGGTGGTCATCGACGTAGGTATCAATCGACTCGGTGATCGGCTTGTTGGAGATGTCGACTTTGAATCGGTCTGCCAAGTTGCTTCGGCGATTACTCCGGTACCCGGTGGTGTAGGGCCATTAACGATCGCAATGTTGCTAGAAAACACGTTGCGAGCCGCAGAGAGTTTCCACCACCGAGCATCCTGAGAATCATTGACAGTTAGCAGGCCTTGATCTGCTCGATAATGATCAGCAGGTGTTTGGCTCTCATGATCGAGCCGGCAGTTTTGACAAACGCCACCCCTGCCTCAAGCTCTGGCAAGGTGATGCTTGCACCGGGATTGGTCATCCCGGTGTTTGCAAGGGAAGCTTTCTTTCCGACGCTCGGTGCAGAAGGCTCACTTCGAACAACAGATCCATTGCCACCTTGACGCTTGGCGATGCTCTTGACGTTGGCAACATCGGCAGCAGTAACGCTGAATTGCTGTAAAGCCTCGACGACATCTCTGTTCCTAGCCTCTGGATTGTTCTCCATGTATAGGCGAATCCGTTGGGCTTTACTGAGTTCTTTAGACATACTAAAAGGATCCTTAATTGAATAATTGACTTCTTCCACCGCACTCTGAGCGGAGTTCATTTTTTCTTCTGCCTCGCGGACTAAAACTTCCGGAACGCTTTCAACGAGATCATCAAGGGTAATAAAACGATCGGAATCGATCATTGCATAGGTCTCCTAGTAGATTCAGCATTTCGAGCAAGAAACTTAAGTATCTTGCCGTTAGTTCAATTCGGTAAAAGTTTAGCTCAACAAAAAATCTACGATCGAGCGAACTTGTCGTCGGAAGCCACAGGGAGGACACCGGAGCGTATCGCAAACTCCCTCTCGCAGTAGATTATTACTCGCTCGTATCGCGGAACCCGATCGCTGGCTTAGAGTAAAAAATGCTACCTTTTCCTTAAGGACATCCGTGAAAATCTCGGGGCAACAATTGACACACTCAACCCAGTCGGTCTTGATCAAAGCCTACTCGTCAAACCGAGTTGCTACATCGCTCACCTACCAGGTCAGTCCTTAAACCGACGACGAGTTATCATAGGACTAAGCGACTGATGGTCAAGTCGAAAAAGTATCATTTGTAAAGGCTCAAAAACGAGCATTTCTACCTCATCAGCCGACTTGGACATGACCCTAAAAAACCATTTCTGATACAATACCAGGATCGACTTGCAAGATAGCTCGGGTCGAAATGACGCGAGCCAAAAGACGCGAGCCAAAAGACGCGAGTTATCAAGACTGCAAACTAGGATTACCGATGAGCAACCCAAACGAAGATCAAACACCCCCGGCTACCGAAGAAGGCTTGGGGTTGGATCGTAGCGATTACAACGCAGAGGATCTGAAATTTCTCAACGACCTCGAACACGTTCGCGCCCGCCCTGGTATGTATATCGGTGATACGACCCTCAAAGGCCTTCATCATCTTGTCTATGAAGTCGTCGACAACTCGATCGACGAAGCCATGGCGGATTTTGCTAAGAGCGTCTCGGTGTCGATCAATGCCGATGGTTCGGTCACCGTCGAGGACGATGGACGTGGAATCCCCGCCGAACGACACGCCGATCTGTCCGAAAAAATGGGACGCGAGATCAGCACCCTCGAAGGTGTGATGACCGTTTTGAAGTTTGGTGGCAAGTTCGAGAAGAAGGCTTATCAAACCTCCGGCGGTCTCCACGGTGTGGGCGTGACGGTCGTCAACTTCCTCTCCCAATGGTGCGAGGTCGAAGTCCACCGAGACGGAAAAATGTGGACGCAGTCCTACGAGCGCGGCGTGGCTACAGGCCAAGTTCGCGAAGCCGGTGCTTCGAGCAAGCGAGGCACGAAAACAACCTTCAAACCCGATGCGCAGATTTTCCCAAACACCAAGTTCGTCTACGACACACTGGCTAAACGACTCCAAGAACTCGCGTTTCTCAACAGCGGTGTTCGTATCAAAGTTCGCGATGAACGCAGCAATCTAGGTGACGAGTTCCACTACGAACGGGGCATCGAGGAGTTTGTCGAGTTTCTCAACCGAGCAAGCGATGTGGTTCACAAGGATGTGATCGTCATCGATGGAACCAAAGACACCATCGGATATACCATCGCCCTGCAATACTCCGAAGAGTACACCGAAACACTTCAATCCTACGCCAACAACATCCATACCCTTGAAGGCGGAACTCACGTATCGGGCTTCCGAGCCGCGCTGACAAGAACTTTGAACAACTACGGCAAAAAAGAAAACATGTTCAAAGATCTCACCCCCACGGGGGACGACTTCCGAGAAGGTCTCACTTGCGTGATCTCCGTTCGTGTACCCCACCCGCAATTCGAAGGTCAGACCAAAACCAAGCTCGGTAACTCCGATGTCGAAAGCGTCATCAATACCGCCGTAGGTGACGGTCTTTCAAAATACCTCGAAGAAAACCCGAAAACTGCCAAACTTTTGGTTCGCAAAGGGATGCTCGCTGCCGAAGCACGCGAAGCGGCCCGCAAAGCAAAAGACGCCCTGAGAAAAAGAAAAGATGCCCTCGGTGGCGGTGGTCTGCCCGGCAAACTCCGCGATTGTATCAGCAACAAAATGGAGGAATGCGAACTGTACCTCGTCGAAGGTGACTCCGCAGGCGGAAGCGCCGAAGGCGGACGCTTTCGTGAAACCCAAGCCATCCTTCCACTCCGCGGAAAAATTATCAACGCCTACAAAAGCCGCGAAGACAAAGTTCTGGCAAATGAAGAAGTCATGAGCATCATCCAAGCCGTTGGGTCTGGAATCGGTGACGATCAAGACATCGCCAAACGACGCTACAACCGAATCATCATCATGACCGACGCGGATATCGATGGATCCCACATCCGCACCCTCCTGCTTTGCTTCTTCTACCGCCAAATGTACCAACTCGTCGCAGGCGGACACGTCTACCTCGCACAACCACCCCTGTATCGGGTCGTTCGAGGCAAAAAAGAGAAATACTACGTCCAATCCGAAGAGGAAATGAAAACCCAACTCCTCGAAAAAGGACTCGGCGATAGTACCCTGGTTCGCGAAGACGGCACAAAAGTCGAAGGCGATCGCATGCAATCGCTTTGCCGTACCCTATCGTCGCTCGAAGAAGCAATACTGACCCTCGAACGACGCGGAATCTCACTCAAAGTCCACGCCGAAAGAATGGATCCCGAAACCAAACGACTCCCGGTTTTCCACCTGGATCTGGGACCCGAAGACCACTGGTTTGTCACCCGCGATAAACTCGACGAATTTCTTGTTCGGCGAAAAATTCGAGTCGAAAGCACCTCGAGCGAAACGCCTCTGATCGTCAACTCCGAACCATCGAGCGATGAAGCCTCACCCAAGTCGGCTCATATCTCGGAAATCTTCGAAGTCCGAACCATCAACGCCGGACTCCAAGAACTCGCCCAGCACGGATTCGCTATCTCAGACCTGATTCCCAAAGAACGAACCGGTGCGACCGACTCACGCTTCTACCTCCAACGCGAAGAGAACCTAATCGGGATCGAAGATCTTCGAGAACTTCTCCCTGCGATCCGAGAAAGCGGACGACGTGGATTGACCATCACCCGCTTTAAAGGTCTCGGTGAAATGAACGCCGAAGAACTCCGCGAAACTACCCTCGATCCGCATAACCGTACCATGGTCAAAATCGAACTGACCGATGCGGCCGCCGCTGATGAAATGTTCCGCGTACTGATGGGTGATAAAGTTGAACCTCGACGCGAGTTCATCGAGAAACATGCCCTCGATGTCCGAAACCTCGACGTCTAATCGGCCTTGGCACTCGATGACAGTAAATGCTCGGCGGCCTTGTCGCTGATGTCCTTGCGGCACCAAGCCCCAGGCCAGCGAATCTCCTTGACCGCCGTGTAAGCGTTGAGTTTGGCAATCGCTAGACTCTCGCCAAGGGCCGTCACGCCTAGAACCCGCCCACCGGCCGTCACTACCTTGCCATCCTTGAGGCTAGTACCAGCATGAAATACCTTCACATCCGCCACGCCCGAGGCTCGATCCAATCCAGTGATCTCTTGGTCTTTGCTATACTCGCCCGGATAACCGGCGCTTGCCATCACCACACATATCGAAGGCCTTGTGTCCCACTCCGGTGGCTGGATCTCGCCAAGTCGACCATCGACAGTCGCTTCGAGAATATCCAGCAAATCACTCTTGAGCCGCATCAAGATCGGCTGGCACTCCGGATCTCCAAAACGGACGTTGTACTCGAGGACCTTAGGTCCATTAGACGTCAACATTAATCCCGCATAGAGCACACCACGAAACGGCTTGCGACTCCGCTTCATAGTATGAATCGTCGGCACCAAAATCTTGTCCTCGACGGTTTCCAAAAGCTCCGCATCGATAATCGGTGTCGGAGAATACGCTCCCATTCCGCCGGTGTTGGGTCCTTGATCGCCATCAAAAGCCGCCTTGTGATCCTGAGCCGGAGGCAATGGCAGAATCGTTCGGCCATCGGTGATCGCCAATACGCTTACCTCTTGCCCATCGAGACGCTCCTCGATAACCATCGGTAAACTCGCCTTGCCAAACTCCATCTTACGCCCAATCCGATCGATCGCCTCGAGCACCTGCTCACGCCGCGAACAGACGATCACTCCCTTGCCACTTGCCAAACCATCTGCCTTGACCACCAAAGGAGCCTTGTCCCGTTCACCAGGATACCTGGCTTTAACGTACCGGGTCGCACTGTCGGCATCCTGAAAGACCTGATATTCGGCCGTCGGTACGTCAGCCTTACGCAATGTCTGCTTGCAAGCCACCTTGCTCCCTTCGAGCTGGGCGGCAGCACGGCTTGGACCAAACGCACGGATCTTTTCCTGCTCAAGCGCATCGACCAACCCTAAAGTCAGCGGCAACTCAGGGCCTACGACGACCAAGTCGACCGATTCCTTTTTGGAAAAACGCACTATCCCAGCAATATCGTCAGCCGATAGTGGAACGTTTTCCCCCTCTAAGGCCGTTCCGGCGTTCCCCGGTGCGATCCATAGCCGCTTGAGCCGAGGACTCTGGGAGATTTTCCAAGCCAAAGCGTGCTCGCGCCCACCATTACCGACGACTAATACTCGCATCTACCTATTTACCCTGTGTGTCCAAACCAAAATTCGACCCGTCCGGTTAAAACCCGCCATTCTAAGGCGATTCGGTAAACTTCCCAAGCCTACTGCGAGTTTTGTTGAATTTGCTCCCGATCTTTTCGGTTTGCTATGATACAACGGAACAACATGTCCAAGAAACTCTCCCCCAGGATCCCACAGAAATGCTCATGCTTGGGCTAAAACTCCAAAGCGCGATCGTCGGCTTTACCATCGCCGGTGGCTGCACCCTGCTGGCAACCGCAAGTGCCGCTGATCCGCATGAAAGCCTCAGCCAGTTCGTCGAGTCTCGCACCAAGCATCGCCATGAGATCCAAGAAAGCCTCGAAAATCAGTACAAGGCACTTGAGGCCTCGATGTCATGGAAAGCCAAAGCCGGCTTTGAGCGACTGACCCAAAACGTCTATCTGCCTTCGGACTTCGATGAAGATGTCCTCAAGAGCCTCGATGCTCTGGATCATCGATGGCCTTTCCTGGATCAAGAACTACCACGGGGAACCCGTCAAGCAACCTGGCTTGCCCATGGTCTTTCTCCACGACCAAACGACCCTACAAAACCCTTGCAGTATGTCGTCAATTCCAAACAGCAGTACGTGATGAACTGCTTTGCCTGCCATGGTGGTTCCCTATACGGAACCAGCTATCCAGGGGCACCCAATTCCACCTACGCACTTGAATCCCTGACCGAACAAGTTCGAAAAGCCAAAATCAAACTCGGCAAACCCCTTGCCCATATGGATCTTGGCTCCATGGTCATGCCACTGGGAACCACCAACGGCACAAGCAATGCCGTCATGTTCGGGGTCGCCTTGATGAACTTCCGAGACGCGGATCTGAACGTGCAAACCAATCGCATTCCGGCCCCCATGAACCACCACGATATGGATGCTCCACCCTGGTGGCATTTTTACCGCAAGTCCCATTTGTACATCGATGGCTTTGCGGAAAAAGGTCACAAAGGGCTCATGCAATTTATGCTCGTTCGCCAAAACGGCCCGGATAAATTCAGGTACTGGGAAAAAGACTTTCGCGAAGTCTACCGATTTCTCGAAGAACTCCGACCACCAAAGTTCCCTTTGGCTGTCGATGCCGAAAAAGCCTCCAAAGGAAAAGTCGTCTTCGAAAAAACCTGCGCCTCTTGCCATGGCACTTACCAACCGTCGGAATCCTCAAACCGAAACATCGGTAAGTATCCCGAGCAAGTCGTGGATATCGACGATGTCAAAACCGACCGAGTTCGCTTCGACTCCCTATCACCAAAACATCGAGATGCCTACGGCAAAAGTTGGTTTGCAGATTACGGCAAGCAATCCACCTACAACGAGGTCGCCGGCTACGTTGCTCCACCGCTTGACGGTATCTGGGCCTCTGCTCCGTACCTCCATAACGGAAGTGTCCCTTCGCTTTGGCATTTGCTCCACCCACAACAACGCCCGAAAGTCTGGAGGCGGATCGCCCAGAGCATGGACGAAGAGGCCATCGGGCTCGTCGTCGAGAGTCTCGATGAAGTCCCCAAAAAACTCAGTAACGCTGAGAGACGATGGTATTTCGATACCAGCCTCGAAGGCAAATCGGCACAAGGTCACGATTACCCCGATGAACTGACCGAAGATCAAAAGTCAGATCTACTTGAGTATCTCAAAACACTCTAGGCTAAAATCTCGTGGGCAACTTGCCCAGCCACGTCCGTGAGCCGGAAGTCACGCCCCGCATAGCGATACGTTAGACGCTCATGGTCCAATCCCAAAATGTGTAGAATCGTTGCATGCAAGTCATGGACATGCATCTTGTTCTCCGCAGCGTAATAACCGTAGTCATCGGTAGCCCCGTAGGCCATCCCGCCTCGCACGCCCCCGCCGGCCATCCACATGCAGAATCCATGCGGATTGTGATCTCTTCCGTTGCCCTGCGATGTGGGGGTTCGACCAAATTCCCCACCCCACAAGACCAACGTATCCTTGAGCAATCCTCGTTGATCCAAGTCCGTTAGGAACCCTGCAATCGGCTTATCGACCTCCGCCGCATTCTTGGTGTGCCCTTGGTACAAATCCGAATGCTGATCCCACTGCACCTCACTATCGCTATGGGTCACCTGGACAAAACGAACACCACGTTCAAGAAATCGCCTTGCCATCAAACATTGCCGACCAAAATTTTCTGTCACCGGATCATCGACCCCGTAAAGACGTAGCGTCGAATCGGTCTCTGTCTGTAGGTCCTGGATCTCCGGCAAGCTCGATTGCATTCGATAGGCCAACTCATAAGCACCCAACTGTCCGGCAATTGCCGCCTCATGCGGATAAACCTTCGCAAAATCTTCGTTCATCTTACCGAGCAAGTCCAACTGCTTGCGTTGCGATGCTCGATCCAATTTGGGATTCGCAATGTGCTGTACCGTCGCTTGCCGAGCCGGTTGACTCGCATTTCCAATCGGGGTCCCTTGGCAATAAGTCGGCAGGAAAGCCGAGCCCCAGTTGTTCACGCCACCGTGGGCCAACGTCGGACAAATCGTAACAAAAGCTGGCAAGTCTTGGTTTTCAGTCCCTAATCCGTACGTAATCCATGCTCCCATGCTGGGACGAACAAATTGATCGCTCCCGGTGTGGATCTTTAGCAACGCTCCACCGTGCGCAGGATTGCTACCATGGAGCGAACGCAGCACACACAATTTGTCAATGTGCTTAGCCACGTTTGGAAAAAGCTCGCTCACAGGCAATCCACTTTGTCCATACTGCGAGAATTTCCAAGGTGACTTAAGGAGATTGCCTTGCTGAGCAAACACCACTCTGGGTAACTCAAAAGGTGGCGGCTTGCCATCGTCACGGCTCAGCTGGGCCTTGGGATCAAACGTATCGATATGCGAAGGCCCACCCTTCATGAATAGAAAAACGATCCGCTTGGCCCTAGGCGTAAAGTGCGGTCGCTTCGCATCCATCCCACCCAAGTCCAAACCCCGCTCTTGTCCCATCGCCATTGGGTTGCCGAGAAGCCCCTGGCCGAGCAATCCGCGAAGTGCTAAAGAACCAAAGCCCAAGGCCGAGGTTTGGAGAACCCGACGGCGAGTGTGCATCGCCAGCAAATCGTTTGACATAGCATCAAGGGACATAGATAAACTCGCTGCAGATCAAAAGATTGTGAGCCAAAGTCACCCAAGGGTCTTCCCCGGATGCTTGACCAGCAGAAATGGCATCCAAAAACCGCCGCTGCTCATGCTCCTTGGGCGCTCGGCCTAGCACGGTTTCAAACAACCAATCAATCCGTCTTGATGGTTCGCTGGAAAACTCTTGACTTCGACGTGCCAGTAAACTCGCCGAGTCGATGATCCAATCGGCGTTCATCAACAGGAGCATTTGAACCGAAACCATACTGGTGTTGCGACTCCCTACAGGCATCGTCGGATCCGGGAAATCAAACTGCTCCAATAGGGAATACAAGTGATTGCGGATGATCGGCAAATACACAGTCCTGCGAATACTATCGTACTTCGTATGGTCGATCGAAGTGTGGTCAAAGACGAACTGTCGATTCCGTAACGGAACCGACTTGCCCCCTAACTGGCAATCGAGACGTCCTGCGACTTGCAGGATCGAATCCCGCAACGGCTCGGCACCCAGTCGCTCAAGTTTATAATGCCATCGAAGTCGATTCTCTGGATCGATCGCCAAAGCCGATTGCGCCTCGGGATGAACACTGGACATCCGGTAGGTTGACGAAGTTAGTATCAGCCTGTTTAGTTCCTTGATCGACCAACCGGATTCAATAAACCAGCGCGCTAAATAATCCAAAAGCTCCGGATGCGAGGGACGGTCTCCAAGCACTCCAAAATTCTCAGTCGATTCGACCAACCCACGGCCAAAGTGCCAACGCCAAACCCGATTGACAATCACCCTTGCGGTCAATGGGTGAGTGGCGTTTGCCAACCATCTAGCCAACTCCAATCGACCGCTGCTATGGCGACTGAAGATCGGCGTAGCCCCTTGGGAAACCATGACCTCAGGGAATCCCCTTGGAACGACATCCCCCAAGTTCCGGTAACTGCCTCGGATGTGAATCGCTAAACCATCGACAACACCTTTGTCGGCAACTCCCATGACCGAAGTCTCATCGGGGGCGGAGCTCTCGAACAAACGAGCCGACTCGGCAAGCTCGTGTATCTTGACCAAACTCTCTTGGTCCAGTGCATGCTCCATCTTGGCTGGTATCGCAAGAAACCCGCCAACATCCCCAAGTGCAACTCGGGCTGCCTCAAGGGTCGAATCCTCAAGCTTCTTGACCTGTGCGTCGGCTGCCTTGGCCTTCTCCCACTCCCCCAAGGCTCGCTCGAAGAGTTCTTGGTAATAGTCTCGAATCGCTTGATGATCCCCATGACCTGCCAACTCATGCCACTTAGCAAACAAGGGCTCCTGGCGGTGATTGTCCAAGTAACGGCGAGAGTTGGCCAAGACTCTCGGATGCAATTTCAATTCCTCGCCAACCTGAGCCCATTCGTTGAGAGTTGCCTCCGAAGTCAACTTGCTTGCCACGGCCAAATAGTCGGCTGCTTGCTTGCGGACCTGTTCTCGAAGTTTGCCGATCGCCTCACTCTTGAGCTTATTCCAAGCTCCATTTTTCTCGGCGATCTGAGCGTCGATCGCTTTGAGTTGTTCCTTCTCTTGTGGGTTCGCATAAGAAATCTCATTCCAATGCTTGATCGCACCAAAGTTGCTATCCCCAAATGTTTTGGTTCCCTTGAGGATTGCCGCTAGCGCGTAATAGTCTCGCTGCTTGATCGGGTCGAACTTGTGATCGTGGCAACGAGCGCATCCGAGGGTCATTCCCATAAAGGCTTTGCCGATGGTATCGAGTTGCTCATCGATCGTGTCCATCGTTAACTTGTCCCGATCCGGTTCAGCAAGCACCTTGGCGCCAAGAACCAAGAAGCCCGTAGCCGTCTTGGACTGTCGGTCGGCATCCGGCAGCAAATCACCAGCGATTTGTTCCTCGATGAACCGATCGAAGGGTTTGTCTAAGTTGAACGCTTCGACGACATAGTCTCGGTATCTCCATGCGTTCCCGTAAGCGATGTTTTCATCCAATCCATTCGAGTCGGAATACCTAGCCACATCGAGCCAATGCCGACCAAAACGAACCCCGTATTGCTCAGAACTAAGTAAGCGATCGACTTGACGTTCATAAGCCTCCGGCGCAGTGTCTTGTTCAAAAGCCTTGTATTCCTGAGACTCTGGAACCAAACCGATGAGTCCTAGAGTCACTCGCCTGAGGATTTCTCGACGAGAAGACTCCGGTGAGGGCCTTAGTCCATTGGAATCCAGCTCTTTTAAAACGAATGCATCGATTGGATTTCGACACCAATCGGCATCCACAGCACGCGGAACCTCTACGGGCTTAAGCGGCATCATCGACCAGAAATTTCGCCCGTCGGGGATGCTCATCCCCTGAGGCTTGTCGCTTGATCCCGAGGGCAAATCCGCCCTTGGGTCAAAAGCTCCTTGGGCGACCCAAGTCTCTAGCACTTCGATCTCCGATGCATCGAGTTTGCCACTGGGAGGCATTTGCAAGTCGGCATTTTGGTACCGGATAGCGCGAAGCAACAAGCTGCCTTGCGGCTCATCGGCTTGAAGCGCCGGCCCCGAATCACCACCTTTGAGTAGCCCCTCTCGATAATCGAGCCTTAACCCCCCATTGGACTCCTGGCCGCTGTGGCACTCATAGCACCTTTGAACCAGGATCGGTCGAACCTTCGACTCAAAAAACTCAAGTTTTTCCGGCGCCAATGCGTTCCTCGGAGGAGCTTCCTGAGCAACGCCGACTGCACCGGCGGCCAAGGCGGCCCAGACCATCAGGCACCCAATCCAGCAACTTTGTAATGCGCGCATGCTCGATCAACTCTAGGCGGGTAAGAATCTCTAACGATTCAGATTATAACACACACTTACCCCGAATTGGGAGTTTATCTGTGGCCCGCAGAAAGGACAAACCCAGGGCTTTTATCCGTTTTGTCGGGATTCTAACGATTCGAGACGCTCGTAAGCCTCGAGCAACTTTGCCTCGAGCGATTCCATGCTTTTGGCATCTGCGGTCAATTCGACTGACGGCCGTTTAAAGTAATCCGGTGCGGACATGCGTTGATGAAGTTCCGTTTGCTGGGACTCCAACTTTTCAATCAAACTCGGAAGCGACTCCAATTCAAGTTTTTCTTTGTAACTGAGCTTCTGCGCTGCAAGCTTGTCGGTCTGAGGTTTCGATCCTGAACTCGCCAAGGCAGCCGATGCAACAGGGGCTTTCGAACTCGACTTAGATCCAACCGGATTTGCCGCTGAAACCTTGGACTGCCGCAACCAATCGTCGTACCCGCCGACGTACTCTCGAATCCCTGTCGGCTCAAAGACAATCATGCTCGTCACGACGTTGTTGAGAAAAGCCCGATCGTGGCTGACGACCAGCAAGGTGCCCTCGTACTCGACGAGTCGCTCCTCGAGAATCTCAAGCGACTCGGCATCCAAATCGTTGGTCGGTTCGTCCATGACCAAAAGATTCGCTGGCTGCGCAAAGAGCTTTGCCAAAAGCAAACGATTGCGCTGCCCACCCGAAAAAAACTGAATCTTCGATCGAGCTTCCTCGGGTGTAAAAAGGAATTCCTGCAAGTATCCAATCACATGCTTGTTTCGACCATTGACCGTCACACTCGTTCTGCCAACCCCGACGTTTTCCTCCGCCGTAAGATTCGGATCAAGAATATCCCGGTTTTGATCAAAGTAAGCGATCTGCAAATTGGTTCCAAGACGGACATTGCCCCCTATGGGAGCCAACTCCCCGAGGATCCCTTTTAGGAGCGTCGACTTACCTGCCCCGTTGCGACCGAGTATCCCGATCTTGTCCCCTCGCATGATGGTTATATCCAAGTCCTTGACGATCGGCTCGGCGCCATACCCAAACGATGCTTCCTGAAGATCGCAAACCAGCATGCCACTGCGTTCACCGGAATCGATCGACAGATTCATCGAACCGGTCTTGCGGGGTCTTGCAAATCGCTCCTTGCGCATCGCTTCAAGCCTTCGAACTCTACCCTCGTTGCGCGTGCGTCTGGCTTTGATCCCCGTGCGAATCCACGTCTCTTCGATCGCCAGCTTTTTATCAAACAACGCGTCCTGCTTTTCTTGGGCTAATAGCGCTTGCTCTTTGCGCTTCAAAAACGTTTGGTAGTCGCACTCCCAGTCAAAGAGTTTGCCCCGATCGATCTCCAAAATCCGCGTGGCGATCTTGGTCAAAAAGGCCCGATCGTGCGTCACAAAGATCAGCGTCTTTGAAAAGCCGGCAAGGAAATTCTCTAACCATAAGATCGAGTCGATGTCCAAGTGGTTCGTGGGCTCGTCGAGCATGAGCACATCCGGAGAGCCCACAATCGCCTTTCCCAAGAGTGTTCGTCGCTTGAGCCCGATCGATAGTCGCTCGAAGTCCGCTTGTGGATCAAGTTGCAATTGGGCAAAAATCCGTTCGAGCGACTGATCCTTCTTCCAATGGTTCTCCTCTAAAAAGTATTCCTCAGGCAACCCACTGCAAACCACATCCAAGACGCGACCCGATGTCCCGGGTGGGACTTCTTGAGGAACACAAGCGATCTTGAGCCCCTCTTGGATCTCGATCCTTCCGGCCTCTGGACGTTCCAGCCCCAAAAGCATCCTCATGAGCGTCGTCTTGCCAGAACCGTTTCGACCCAACAAACCGATTTTGTCCCCCGACTCGATCCGAGCTTGTACCTGATCCAGAAGTAGCGGGCCACGAAAGCCTACCGAAACGTTTTCCAATGAAATCTGCGGCATACAAGTTCCTTGCTCTGAATGATTGCCAACTAGTCCTACTCGGCGAGCAATGAACTATGGTCGTGCACAATTCTCCAGGCTCCATCGAACTTCTTCCAGACCAAAGAAAAATTACCCCTCGCAGGCTTGTCCCGATCCAAGTGCCAATTCCCAAGAGTCAACGCGGAATTGTTGTCAAGCTGCTGCGACTCGATAGCCTCGAATCTCAATGTTCCCATCGTTGCACGATCAGGATACTTGGTCCGATACCGATCCAAGGTCGCTTGCCAACCTCGGGTCGTCTTGCCCCCAGAGGAGAACGTCAAGGCCGGATCATTCCAATAGGCATCCATAAATTGCCTGATATCTCCCTGGTTCCAGGCTATTTGTTGTCTGGCTAATATCCCGTGGAGTTCCTCGGGTAGATTTTCCTCGCCTTGCTCGGTTGCTTGCGACCCAGCCCACGAGGGCACCAGAGAGACCACGCTCGATAAAGAGGCCAAGACTACTAAAATTACCAACGCTTTCATCATGTTTTCACCTCTCAACGTTCATAAGACCAATCCATTTACGAACTAGCCCGATCCTTTGGTTGGGCTGGCTTGGCCACAGGCGGTCGCCCCCGGCAGCCTTGAAATCCTAAACCCACATGCCGATTTTTTTAAGTAGGCCAGGGCGTTCCGATGGAACTTTAGCCTTTCGATTTGGTTAAAAGCGGATAAACTATCTCACTGGAAATAGCTGAGCTAGTTCTGTTTAGGGCAGTTTAGAACCTTCTGTTTTGTCTATCTTGGAGATATTTTCTGTGGCATCTGGCAAGTACGTATTTACCAGCGAATCGGTATCGATGGGGCATCCGGATAAATTGGCTGACCGGATCTCCGATAGTGTTTTAGACGCTCTTTTGGCTCAAGACAAAATGAGCCGCGTCGCTTGTGAGACGGTTGTGACGACCGGTCTGGCGCTTATCGTCGGCGAAATCACCACCAAAGCGATCGTCAATTATGCGGACATCGTTCGCAAAGCCATCGTCGATGTCGGATACACCGACGACGAATGGGGTATCAATGGGAACACTTGCAACGTCATGGTCGCTTTGGATCGCCAAAGCCCCGATATCGCTCAAGGTGTCGATGATGATGCCTCGGCAGGTAAAGACATCGGTGCTGGTGACCAAGGCCTCATGTTTGGCTACGCCTGCAACGATACTGAAGAACTCATGCCCCTACCGATCGCCCTGGCTCACAGGATCACCAATCGACTGACCGAAGCCCGCTTCAACAAGGATGTCAATTGGTTGCGTCCCGATTCCAAGAGCCAAGTCTCGATCGTCTACGACGATTACCAGCCCATCGGCATCAACAATGTGGTCGTCTCGACGCAGCACTCGCCTGAGGTTTCCCATTCGCAGATCAAGGAATTCGTGATCGAAAAGATCATCAAGCCTTGCCTACCGGCGAACATGATCAAACCAGACATTGTTTATCACATCAACCCAACGGGTAACTTTGTCGTCGGTGGCCCCCACGGTGATAGCGGTCTGACCGGACGCAAAATCATTGTCGATACCTACGGCGGTTGGGGACGACACGGCGGTGGAGCATTCTCGGGCAAGGATCCTACTAAGGTCGATCGAAGCGCCGCTTACATGGCCCGTCACGTGGCGAAAAATATCGTCGCCTCGGGACTCGCTCAACGATGCGAAGTCCAACTCGCTTATGCGATCGGCGTAAGCGAACCGGTAAGCGTTCGAGTCGATACCCAAGGCTCCGGTAAAGTCAGTGACGAGAGAATTTGCAACGTCGTCAAAGAGTTCTTCAAACTCACACCGCGGGGAATCATCGAGTATCTCGACCTGCGTCGTCCAATCTATGTCAAGACTTCTTCGGGTGGCCACTTCGGTCGAAACGAACCCGAATTCAGTTGGGAAAGCACCGCTCGGGCATCGGAGTTGGCCAAGGCCGTCATAGGCTAGCCATCTAGCCAGCCCCGATTTCAAAACAAACCTCGGTAGTGTCAAAAGTTACCGAGGTTTTTTTACAGAAATGAACAATCCAATCACCAAATTACCACGCAGCATCATCAGCGGCATCAAGTGGCTGGTACTTGCATCCATCGTCGCTTGGGTCGCTCTGAGCTTTCCCAAAAAAGACTGGGATCTTTTAGTCCAGCAACCCAAAAACTGGTGGTGGCTCTTGCTGGCATTATGCCTCGTGCTCGGCGCGAACATCCTGAGCTTCTGGCGATGGCAAAGACTGCTGCTGGCCCTCGAAGTTCCCATCTCTTTGTTCGAAACCCTCAGGCTCGGATTCCTCGGTGTTGCTTTGAACATGGTCAGTGCCGGGAGCGTCGGTGGTGATCTATTCAAAGCCATCGCTGCAGCTAGCCGGAGCAAAGATCGAAGAACCGAAGTCATCACCAGTGTTCTGTTGGATCGCGCGATTGGAATGCTCGGATTGATCATGGTCGCTGCCCTGAGTACCACTCTAGCGAATAATCTTACACCCCAGCTTCTGGCCATCCGAAACGCCGCCTGGATCCTGAGTATCATCGGGCTCTTGGGGATCCTAGCCATCATCCTCTTTGGACAATCTCTACCACTTGATCTTTTCAAACGGATCCCTTGGGTAGGCGATAAACTTCACCGAGTCTCCCGTGCTTGTATGGTGTTCAAAGACCAACCTCAACTTGCCGTGACCATGATCCTCCAATCCCTGGGTGTCCACTCGGCACTTACCGCAGCGGTTTGGATGGTGTCCTCGGCTCTCTACTCGGATGTCAAAATTAGACCAAACCTCCTGGAACATTTCTTGGCCGTACCACCCGCGCTACTGGCTGGGACTTTGCCAATCACTCCTGGAGGAATCGGCCTGCAAGAAGTCGGGATCGATCGTCTGTTTAAACAGATCCAGACCGTTTCCCCCCAATTTTCAGGCCTGATCGTTGGAACCATGTACCGCGCGGTTCTCTTGGCCGTAGCTCTTGTCGGCGGCATCCTCTATCTGGCGAGCCGTTCGAGCGACCCACTGATTTCTGATTTGTCCAAAAACAATCTACCCGTGGACGACTCTTCGAAGCATCCGTAAACTACCTGCGGACAAAAAATCTACATCTCGAATTCAATTCAGGAACCCGTTGATGATCAAGTCTTTGATAACCCTAAGTATCATTCTTCTAGGATCTTTTGCCATGGCTCAGCAGCCCCAAGAAAACATGAAAGCCTACCCGCCTGCAGCCGAAGGGATGAAACGGCTGGTTGTCTACCTGGAAACCAAGGAAGAGGAAGACGATTACAGGGTCGAACTCATGGTGGGTAAAACTGTTGAGGTCGATGCAGCCAACCGTTTCTTCTTCTCAGGCACTCTTGAGGAAGAAACGATCGAAGGTTGGGGATTCCCCAAGTATGTCGTCAAGCAAATTGGCCCAATGGCCGGTACTCGCATCGGAGTCGATCCCGATGCCCCCAAAGTCAAACGCTTTGTCAAACTCGGTGGCGAACCAAAACTCCTACGCTACAACAGCAAACTGCCACTGGTTGTCTATGTCCCCAAAGACGCAGAAGTCAAACTCAAGGTTTGGGTCGCAAGCCCACAGCCTTTGACCCTCAATGAAGGTTGATTCAGCGTATTCGTCCTAGTTTGCTAGGCCGCTTTGACCATTCTCGAATGCTTGGACCACTCGATCCACGAGACCACCCTGTCGCGGTCTGGTGGATTGCCGCCTCGAAGATATCGCAATCCCTGCTTGCTACTGGCCACTCTTGCGATTGCCTCGTACAAAGAATCTCCCGAAGCTTCCGCGATCGACTCTGCAGTCCGATATCCAGCAGCCACTAGAAGCTGGGCGTCTTGTCCTCGCAAGTTCGGGACTCGACAGACCAGCATCGATTGACTCTTCCAAGTCTCGACGGTGTCTGCGGTAACCACTTTTTCACCAATCGCAGCGGCTATGTCTCCTGAATCGCCAGCTAGCAGATCCCCAATCGTTTTGACACGAATCGACTCGAGCTTTTGAGCCATCTTCGGTCCAATCGTCGGTGCATCAACGACCGGACTGGCTAGATCCAAATAGAACTTCCAAGTCGCATCGGTTTTGCCCGAGTAAATATTGAATTTGGCCACGGCCTGACCGGCATCCTCTCGGAAATCCGGATCGTTATCGGCGTCGTAGCTTTGCTCGATGAGATCCCAGTCGAAATCCCCCGCGTTGTTGTTTTGGCTTGTAACAAGCCCATGTTGTTGGTAAATCGTCTGTATCCAACGCTGCAAGCGAACAACTTCCCCACGCTCAGCCGATTTGCGAAGCGCTCGGCCCGCATCGGTATCGAGGAAACGATGAACCTTCTTAGCTATAACCAATGGATTGGTACCCGAGAGTTGCTTGGGTGATTGCACACCACAAGACACCAAGACGCGAGCGTCGAATACCCGCATCTGAGGCACCTCGCACATAAGCTCCGCCACTCCGATCGTGTTTTGCAACCACTCGGCTCGCAGACCCGTTACACTCGCCAACCGCGGAACAGTCGTCCCGATAAAATCGCCCACGCGATGGACACCGACAGATCGAAGCCTTCGAAGTGTCTCGATTCCCAATCCAGGAACCGATTCGATCAAGCTCTCTTTCGAAAGATAGAAAGTCTTGCCGTTTTTCTGGTAGACCATCGGCTCGATGCGATAAGCATTCTGCGAATAATCCTGCTGAGCCAACCAATCGAGTTGACGATTGATATCGCTATAATCACCCGTTGTCGCAGTCGAAGCAGGAACGATAGGAGCGCGATCCAAGATCGGATGAAGCCCAAGATCCGTATCCGAATCGATCACATACTGTGGCTTGGCATATCGCAGATTTTCATGGACCCTAGCGACCGTACCACCATGGCCAGCGATGCGTCGAGCGATAAACTCGTCGGCCGTCGTTAGCAGGATCTGCCAACCGTCGCGACTGAAATTCGACACCACATGCAGGATCTGTTCCAAGGGTTCGCCACGGAAACCATCCAGCGAATTCTCAAGCAAAAACGGGATTCGGCCAATCCGACTCCGGGCCGCTTGCGCAATGGCCAAACGAATCGCTAAGTCGACGAGCCTGCGTTGCCGAGTCTCTGATGGCGGAACCTGTGCATCGAGCACATCATGACGTAATCCGGCATTGTAAGCCTCCGAATGCAAATAAGAAGCTTCGACAGCCCATGTCGGTAACTGGCGAACCGAACCCGCAGTCAGCTCACTTAAGATTCGCTCTGCAGAGGGGATCAAGGATCCAGAGGATGTGCGACGATAAACCGATCGAGTCAGCAACGACGATTGAACTTGCGCGAGCCTTTGGTGCCACTCGCTTCTTTGATTCCAACGCTGAATCATCGCTTCGGCCTGCGCTAAACCTTGATGGATCTGCGCGTCGTCCCACGCCACCTTTGGATTCATCGAGGCCGGACTTGCAACCGCCTCAGCGCTGCTACCAACCCCAAGACTCTGCTCGAAATTATGTTGCTGTACCTGCTGCAATTGGCCTCGCAATCGATCGCGCTCAGCGATCCACCAAGCCCGATCGTGATCGACAGGATCCGAGTTTCGCAACCTGTCCAATAGACTTGTCTCTTCGTCTTTGAGCGCCTTGTATCCCTCGTCAAGCTCCATTTTGGCTGGACTATGAACACCTAGTCTGCCAGCAGCCCACCATAGCTTCTCTGGAGATACAGATCCTAAAGGTGAACAAAAAATCATCCCTAGAATGTCCGCCCTGAGCTCGTCCCATCGACCGTCGGCCGACTCGCCTTCCCAATACATATTTCCTGCGCCGCGAATCCGCTCGTCATCTTCCTGATAAAGCGTCCCTTGGCCAGATGGCAACGCCGTGGCGAGTTGTGCAAAAAGTGGCCGACCACCTACGCAGTCGATCATCCGCAAATGTCCCGATGCGTCGACCCAGGTCATCGAACCATCAATAGAAGCAAACTCAGAATCGTCGAGCTCACCTAGCGTTTGGCCACGAAAAAGCAAACTTTTCGTGAATCGAGTCAGTAGCGTAGAGTTGGCTACCAAAGGTGAATAGACAGCATTCAGACCCGCACCCAACGGACCTACGTGATACTGCGAAGCTGCGTTTTTCTTGTCGATATCCAAACGAACCAAATGCATGGCTTAGACTCCTCCGTGAATCCCTCTTGCCAGGTAGCAACAACATGTCGGTACCATAGCACAAGTAGACAATTTGGGTAAATAGCAGAATCTCACCGTCGCATGGAACGATGAAAACCAACCCCAGAGGCCGCCGCTGCAGGGATGCCCTCTGAGAACTCCCAATTGAAGAGATTCAGAATGAATCTGGCAACTAGAGCTTGAAACGATGAAAATGCCAGCAGTACGATTCGCTCACGATAACTCCAGAGGAACTATTTTATTTAAAGGAACACTATTCATGATGAAATCCATCCGGTTTAAGAAAATTGCCCCCGCGATACTCGCGTTTGTCGCTATCGGTGCTCCATTGCGAGCCCAAACGTCGCGATTCGATGCGTTGGCCGATGCCCCATTCAAGGAGAACCGCCCCACGAGCGAAACGGCTCAAATGCTTCGCGATGAACTATTGTTTCAGCGCGCGACGCAAACCTATCTGTGGGCGCTCCCACTGCTCAATACCCTGGGCATGAAAACCGGTTCCGAGAGCACCTTCGGTAAGGGTTACAACGTCTTGCCCATCTGGAAAAAGAGACTCGATGCAATGACTTTGGTGACCACTCCAAACTCCGATGTCATCTATGCGATGAGCTATGTTGATCTCGGCAAGGATGGGCCGCTGGTCTTTGAGGCACCACCCATGCTACAAGGAATTTTGCTTGATTTCTGGCAACGTCCAATTCCCGTAGACGGTGGCAAATTTCAGGGGGACGTAGGTTTGCCCGGTCCGGATGCGGGCAAAGGTGGCAAGTTCCTGCTTCTTCCGCCAGGCTATCAAGGATCGGTTCCCGAGGGTTATTACGTCTATCGCTCAGGAACCAATAATGTGTTCGTCTTTCTTCGTGGTTTCTATCAGGATCCAAGCAATCTAAAGCCCGCTGTTGACTTGATTGAGCAAGCTAAGATTTACCCGCTTAACGGGAAAGCGTCGGCCAAGCCTATGGAGTTCCCGGATGCCTCCGGAGTGCCAGTGAACATGCTGCCCATCGCTGACGGCAGCGCCTTCGATCGTCTCAAGGAGCTGATCGAATCGGAGGGCTCGAACCTCGCCGAATCGGATTCGCTAGGGATGTTGGCGTCGATTGGTATCATCAAAGGGCAACCTTTCGCTCCCGATGCTCGATCTCGGGAAATTCTGGATCGAGCCGCCAAGACAGCCTACAAGATGAGCCGTGTCATTGGATTCGAAGAGGTACTAAACGGAGGTTCTCTCAAGGTTTACGCGGATCGCCACTGGGTGAACCCCTTGGATAACGTGACCCCCGCCGGACCTCGCAATATTCTGGATCTGTCTTGGAAAAATACCGCCGGTGGGTATCTCGATCTGGACGCTCGGATTTGGTTTTTTACCAATTACTATTCGGTCAGCCCCGGAATGCTCTCAAAGATCCCTGGTAAAGGGGCCGCTTACATGATCGCCTTCACCGATAGCGATGGCATGCCTCTTACAGGAGGAAGTAACTATCGCTTGAATCTTCCACCCAATATCCCAGCCGCTAATTTCTGGTCGGTGACACTTTACGAGGCTGAAAATGCCTCGGGACTCGCCAATGGCCAAGCTTTTCCTTCGCTCGGTTCCCGAGACAAGCCTCAGCAAAACGTCGATGGCAGCACGGATCTCTACTTGGGTCCTAAAGCACCAGAAGGAAAGGCTTCCAATTGGCTTGCGACGGTCCCTGGTAAGGGATACTTCGCCATCATCAGGCTATACGGTCCAACCGAAGCAGCAATTCAGAAAAGCTGGAAACCTGGAGATCTCGAGAAGATCAAGTAAACGCTGCATGTGCTCTGTCCACGCGCATCGACTTGCCAGCCGATAGAAGACCTCTTGTATCGGCTAGATCCCAATATCCTCTTCGAGTACGAGTACGAAAAGTACCATCAGACAAAATTCTCAGCCACAATAGTTGCTGAAGAGCCGTAAAAAACGAATAACAATCTAGAGATTCAATAGATTTGCGTATGGTGCTTTCCGCCATTTTTACGCGGATCTGCAAGTATTTAAAAATGAACCTGTAGTAGGTAAATGACAGGGCTTTTCAGGGTAAACATCCATCGCGAAGGAGAATTCAAACTCCTACTTCTCAGAATGATAATTTGAATTGTTTCAGACCACTCGTCATCATTCCTCCCGACGCGGCAACACGTGATTGCCGTGGTAGAAAGTTGGATTGGATAGACCTCTTTACTTAAAGGGACTTCGTGTATGAAACGATTTAAGATTGGTTTGGGTTGTTTGGCATTGATGGCGATGAGTTGCGTCAATGCAATGGCTGGTACTTGGCTTGCGAATAATCGTGCTGGATCGGTTTCTGGTTCCTTCGATACGATTGTCCCCACTGCTGGGGATCTGACTGTACCTCTCTCGGTGAGCACTTTTCATTACAACAGCGCCGCTTCGAGCCGACTCGGTGCATTCGCTGGCATCATCGAAGTCAACGAATGGGTTTGGAATATAACGGAAAATTTCGACGCCCTTGGTTCGACTGTAGGTGATGCCTACACCTTCACCTCCCCGACGTTCGGAGTTTTCAGTGGCGTTGTATCCGCCGAATCTTCCTTTAATGCGGCTGCCAGCACGGGTACTGGCAATCGTACGTTAGAGTTCACGGGTAGCTTCACTCCAGGCTCCAATGCTCATTATGAGGGCGACACACTTACACTCGCAGGTACTTCCCTCCAAATCGCATTCTCGCGCAATGCAGGAGGATCGGTCAACGCTTCATGGAGCTTTGATACAGCTTCTAAGCCCGTCCCTGAGCCAACCTCGATAGCGATTTTTGGTCTCGGTGCTGTAGGTGTTGCGGTACGACGATTCCGTCGCAAGTAAGCAATTGCTGCTTCTAGAAAAAATCCCAAAACGCACTCCAATCGGAGTGCGTTTTGCATTTTGGATGCAATGGTGAAATAAGAAAACCCAACCGCTGATGAACGCTAATGCAGCGCGTAGGGTACGTGAAGCGGTTGCGCACGATTGGAATTTTTATTGATTCTAGGCACAGTCGCTTTGCAGGGATCGCACCAAGATCAACCACCAACCGCGGAACGTACCATCAAGCGTGTAAGGCTGCTTGGCTGTTTTCCTGACGCCTGCCCCCCCGCTTGGCCCCCTTTCGCCCCCAGGGCTTTGACGGGGGGAGAAAGGGCGGGGGGATAGAGGGGGCAAGGCCGCGCGTAAGGCTGTTTTTTTCAACCGCTGATGAACAGGAATATTCGCTAATGAAGAAGATCCGACCGCTGATAAACACTCATGAACGCTAATGCAGCGCGTAGGGTACGTGAAGCGGTTGCGCACGATTGGAATTTTTATTGATTCTAGGCACAGTCGCTTTGCAGGGATCGCACCAAGATCAACCACC
>Ga0315904_10001852_pt1 | contig 33289 bp, 18 predicted proteins | sample LakEriMetagenome_6_FD_203529 | JGI IMG/M metagenome (GOLD analysis project Ga0315904, IMG submission 203529) | Freshwater fungal communities from buoy surface, Lake Erie, Ohio, United States - Buoy 12 MA120 | ecosystem: Environmental > Aquatic > Freshwater > Lake | place: USA: Lake Erie, Ohio...
GGGATCACCGGCGCCAAACTGATGGAGGCCGTCCTCACCTACAACTTCGGCTACGACTTCGAAAGTTGCCCCGACAGCGATTCGGGCATGCGGCAGGTGATTGGCGAGTGGGACGACATCAAAAAACGCGAAGCGATCCCGGAAGCCGAGCGTCCCCCCCTGCTCGGCCCGGCCGTCCCCAAACGCCGGAAGAAACCGGCGGGACCGCCCCGACCGGAGGCGTTCACCTCCGCTCCGGTCCCCGACAGCAACCCCCCCGCGGCGCAACCCACCGAGCTTTCACGCTCCCCGGACCCCGCCCCACGGTCCACGCCGACCCCGGCCCAGGCGCTCGAATCACTCCGCGCCCGGGTCGCCCGGGGCGAAGCCCGGCTCAAGGAATTCGACCTGCAGGGATTCCGCTTTATTAAACCAAATCTCGCGACGTGCCATTTGCTGCTGAGTCTGGAAGCGGAAGAGGGGTCGGAAGCGCTGGTTCTGGAGCACTTCGAGAAGGGGCTGATCGAACGCGGCCGGCACACCCCGGCCGACCTGCGGGACCACCTCGCAGAAGTCCGCCGCCTGCTCCGCATCGCCCACCAGATCGACGCTGTCTAAAGGCGTCCGCCCGTCCGTAGAATAGGTTTTCGAACCTGTTCACCTCCCAAGTGTGATCCCGCGTTGCCGACAGCACGGCGTGGCCCAGCGTCATTGCGCACCGGCCCACGTACGCAACGGGAGATTGCCGGGAGATTCGGGTCACGTTCCGTTCGATGGTCCACGTCAACTCACGGACAGGTTGAAAACCGATCCTACGGACGGCCGTGGCGACGAACTTCCAGTTTGTCGAACACCCGAATGTCCCCCAACTCCGCCGACAGCACGACGCGGCCCAGCGTCTCGTGCACCACAGTCCTGCCCAACCACGTCCATTCACGGACAGGTTGAAAATCGATCCTACGACCGGCCGTGGCGACGAACTTCCAGTTTGTCGAACCCCCGAATGTCCCCCGACGCCGCCGACAGCCCGACGCGGCCCAGCGTCTCGTGCACCACAGTCCTGCCCAACCACGTCCATTCACGGACAGGTTGAAAACCTATCCTACGACAGGCCGTGGCGACGAACTTCCAGTTTGTCGAACCCCCGAATGTCCCGCGACGCTGCCGACAGCCCGACGCGGCCCAGCGTCTCGTGCACCACAGTCCTGCCCAACCACGTCCATCCACGGACAGGTTGAAAACCTATCCTACGGCTTCACCAGATAGCCCGACGTGGTCCAGCGTTTCGTCTACCACCACCATTCCCAACCCTTGTCGAATCCCCGAAAGGTTGGAAACCTATCGGACTCAGGCGGGCTGCGTTACCTTGACCGACCGGTGGTCTTGCGGGACCAGATTCCTCTTCCTGACTTCGTGTTCCCGGGCGTCATGGCGTTCTTCGTTGGCATCGAGATTGGCGGCACAAAACTCCAGTTGGCTGTCGGCCGCGGCGATGGTCCTCCCTTCGTCGGCTTGATTCGCGACACGGTCGAGACCCCTGGGACCGCCCCCCGCATCCAGCGGCAGATTCTCGACGGCTACCACCGACTGCTGCGTGAGACGGGGCTGCGGACGGATGAGATCGCTGGCATTGGCATTGGCTTCGGCGGCCCGGTCGATACCCGTCGGGGAACGATCGTCACCAGCCACCAGGTCGCAGGTTGGAATGACTTCCCGATCGTAGACTGGCTGCACCGCGAACTTGGCCGGCCCGTGCTGCTGCACAACGATGCCGACTCGGCTGCGTTTGCCGAGGCTCAGTTTGGCGCGGGACGGGGATTCGACCCGGTCCTCTATGTGACCGTCGGCTCGGGGATCGGCGGCGGCCTGGTCTTTCGCGGCGAGGTCTACCGCGGCCAGGGGGCCGGGGCCCTGGAAATTGGTCACCTGCGTCCCCTGGGAACCCCCACGCACATTCCCCTCCCCGGGACCACGGTCGAATCGATCGCCAGTGGGTTCGGCATCACGCAACGGGCCCAGCGCCTGCTGACGGAACCGGGCTTGGCCGGACGTTTGGGAGTCGGCTCCACTGAGGGACTCGTGCGGTTGTGCAGCGGCGATCCAACCGCCCTCAACACCCGGTTGATTGTGGAGGGGGCGCGGGGGGGAGACGCGGTCTGCCAGAAGCTGCTCGATGACGGCACCGACACGCTGGGGTGGGCACTGGCACAGGCGATCGCCCTGTTGAACCCGGCCCGCATTGTGCTCGGGGGTGGGGTGTCGTTGCGGGGGGAGACCGAGTTCTTTGAACCGGTCCGGGCCGCCTGTCGGCGGTACGCCTTCGGCCCGTTCCGCGACCTCGCGCAGATCGTCCCCGCCCACCTCGAAGAGGAGGTGGTGGTGCATGGGGCGGTGGCCCTGGCCGCACAACACCATGCCGCTCATCCGGCACCGCGCACCACCTGAACCCAAACCGACCCCAGGCGTCCCGTCAGGTTCGCATTCCCCCGGGAATTCTGGGATAATTTCCGATTGCCGGGTCCCTGCTGGCGCGTGTCAGCAAGGGGGACCGACCGGCCCGATGGGAACCTGTTCCCGTGGCTTTGCGCGAGCCTCACCGTCATGTCGAGTCGCATCCTGGGGCGCTTCGAAACAGATTACCCGGCCCCGTTCCAGCGGGTGAACCCCGGCTGGTTCTGCCTGCTGCTGATCCTGCTGGTGCAGACCCCGAGCCTGTCAGCCGCCGAGAGCGTGGCGATCCTTCCCGCCGGGATTGTGCTCGATGGCCCACACGCCACCCAACGGGTGGTGGTGGAACGGCTGGTGGATGGGGGGGCGGCGGGAGATCTCACTTCGCAGGCGCGGTGGCGGGTGGCCGACCCCGAGCTGGCCGTGCTGGAGGAGGGGGTGCTGCGACCGCGGCGCGACGGTCAGACCCGGCTGGTGGCCGAGGTGGCAGGACAGACCGTGGAGGTCCCGGTCACCATTCGGGGAAGCGCGCGGGTGGAACCGTGGAGCTTCCGTCACGACGTGCAGACCGCCCTGACCCGCGCGGGATGCAATATGGGGGCCTGCCACGGAGCCCAGGCGGGGAAGAAAAGTTTCAAGCTGGCGCTTCGCGGCTACGACCATGAACTCGACTGGAACACCATCACCCGCCAGGTGAAGGGGCGGCGGATCGACCGGGACTCTCCCCGAGACAGCCTGCTGCTGCGGAAGGCGTTGGGGGAGCTCTCGCACGGCGGCGGGACCCGATTCGACGAAGACAGTCTCGAATACCGGATCTTGCTGGAATGGATCACCCAGGGAGCCGCTGGTCCTCACCCGGATGATCCGGTGTTGGACCGGCTGGAGATTGTGCCCGCGCAGGTCACACTGACCCCCGGTTCCACGCAGCCGATGCTGGTGCTGGCGACCTACAGCGATGGCCGCCGGCGGGATGTGACCCACTGGGCCAAATACACCAGCACCGAGACCGGTGTCGCCACGATCGACGACGAGGGGCAGGTGACGGTGACCGGCCGGGGGGAGACGGCGATCACCGTCTGGTTTTCGAGCAAGGTGGCGGTCGCCACCGTGGCAGTTCCGTATGGCGAACCGGTGCCTGCCGAGGTATTCACAACCAGTCCCCGGCGGAATCTGATTGACGAACTGGTGCTTGGCAAACTGCGGCAGTTGAACATTCCTCCCTCACCGCAGGCGGGGGATGCCGAGTTCCACCGCCGGGCTTATCTCGACACGCTGGGGGTCTTGCCGACCCCCGAAGAGACCCAGGCGTTTTTGGCCGATCCCGCCGCCGACAAACGCGACCGGCTGATTGAGTCTCTGTTGGCCCGCCCCGAGTTCGTCGATTATTGGGCCTACAAATGGTCGGACCTGTTGCTGGTGAGTTCGCGCAAGCTCAAGGGACCGGCGGTCTGGTCGTTCGCGCAGTGGATTCGCGAGGCGGTCGAGGCGAATGTGCCCTGGGACCAGTTCGCCCGCCGGGTGATCACCGCCCGGGGAAGCACGCTCGAAAACGGGGCGGCCAACTACTTTGTGCTGCACAAGGATCCCAAGGGACTGAACGAGGCCACGACCGTCACCTTTCTCGGTCTCTCGATCGGTTGTGCCCAGTGCCATGATCATCCGCTCGAACGGTGGACCCTCGACGACTACTACGGCATGGCCAATCTCTTCGCCCGGGTCCGGACGAAGGACACGGGGGTCGATGGAGAATCGGTGGTCGTGGCGGCGGAACAGGGGAACATCAAGCATCCCACCCGGACGATCACTCCCATCCCCCGGCCGCTGGATGGAACGGCACTGGAAGAGAATGATCCGGCCGACCGTCGCGAACACCTCGCCAACTGGCTGACGGCGAAAGACAATCCCTACTTCGCAAAGGCGCTGGTGAACCGGGTCTGGGCGAATTACATGGGACGGGGACTGGTCGAGATGGTCGATGACCTGCGGGCCACCAACCCGCCGACGAATCCCGAACTGCTGCAGGCGCTGGCCGACTGGTTTGTGCAGGAAGGATACGACGTCCGGAAGCTGGTGCGGCTGATCATGCAGTCGGCCGCTTACCAGCGGAGCGCGGCGGCGTTGCCGGGGAATGCCGCGGATGACCGGTTCTATTCGCACTTCCTGCTCAAGCGGCTGTCGGCCGAGGTGCTGCTCGACGCGCTGTCGCAGGTGACCGGCGTCGCCACCGAGTTCCCCGACTATCCCGCGGGGCTGCGGGCTCTGCAGTTGCCCGACAACAACGTGGTCAGCTACTTCCTGTCGGCGTTCGGCCGCCCGGCGCGCGAGTTCACCTGCGAGTGTGAACGGACCGATGAGTCGAACGTGACCCAGACGCTGCATCTGGCCAATGGCAAGACGCTGAACGACAAGCTGAAGGCCCCCGAGAACCGGCTGAAGCAGTGGCTGGATGCCGGGCTGTCGGATGCGGCCCTCGTCGAACGGCTGTATCTCACCGCGCTGGGACGGATGCCGACGGCCGGGGAAACCGCCCGGGTGACGGCGGGACTGGCCGAGGCGACCGCCGGCCTGACCGAACCGGCCGAGGTGGCAACGACCCGTCGCGAGGCGCTCGAAGACCTGGTCTGGGCCGTCTTGACCAGCAAGGAATTCTTGTTTGTGCACTGAGCCCGGGAACGGTGTGATGTCATTTTTGTCTCACAGCGTCTCGCGCTGGTTTCCCCGCAGGGTCATTGGAATGAAGAAGACACGAACAGCAATCCCCGGGGTCGGCCAGACTGGAATATCGCGGCTGGCCGCCGTGCTGCTGACGCTGATTGTGTTGGGGGGGCCGGCGGCCGCGCAGAACACGGCCGACACCAACCCCGTCAAACCGGTCCGAATCGCGCCCGTATCGGGAGTCGCCTTCGCGCGGGACGGCAACACGGTGGCGATTGCCCGGGGACGCGAGGTGCTGCTGGTTGATTCCGGCACGGGGAACGTCCGGCAGACACTGCGCGGCTCGCGTCATGCGCTCAATGGCGTGGCCTGGCATCCGCGGGGGACCCACGTGGCGGCCGCAGGGGGCGAGCCGGGAGCGGCCGGGGAAGTGCTGGTCTGGTCCGTCACCGGCGGAGAGCCGCAACGTTGGAGCGGACACACCGATGCCATCTACGCCCTCGATTACCATCCTGACGGGACCCGGCTGGTGACGGCCAGTTACGACCGGTTGCTGCAGTTGTGGAAGTGCGAGACCGGAGAGGTGCTGGCCACCCTGAGGCACCACACCGGCCCGGTCTCTGCGAGTCAATTCAGTCCCGACGGGCAGACGATTCTCTCGGGAGGAGCCGACCAGACGGTCAAGTTGTGGAACAGCACCACCGGTGAGCGCATTCTGACCCTCAGCGAAGCGACCAAGGGGATCCAGGCGGTCGCCTGGCATCCCCGGGGAACTGAGTTCGCTGCCGCGGGAGGAGACCGTACCCTGCGGATCTACGACTGGGACGGCACCACGGCCCGCCTGCGCCGCAGCACCTTCGCCCATGACGCCACCGTGCTGACGGTGGCCTACAGCCCGCAGGGAGAGACGCTGTATTCGGGATCGGAAGATGGACGGGTCAAAGCGTGGGATGTGACGACGCTGCGCGAACGGCATGTGTACGACAAGCTGCCCGATTGGCCGGTTGCCCTGGCGGTCGACCCTCGGGGAGAGCGGCTGGCCTGCGGCCGGTTCGACGGTGCCGTCACCCTCTGGGACGCCAACCGTCCCGAGGTACTGCGTGATCTGCTGACCCAGGCCGAACTCCGTCTTGGTCCCGGCCCAACCGGCGGCCTGCCGCGCTGGACCCGTGGCTTGCTCCCGGTGCTGTTCACCCAGTCGGAAAACACCGCCGCCGGGGAGGCAGCGGCCCCCAAACCACAACCCAACCCACCCACGCCGCGGTTCGACGCGATCGCTCCGCGCTCGGCGGTCCGCGGGCAGACGGTCAAGCTGACCCTCACGGGGCAGAACATCGCGGGAACGACCAGAGTCTGGGTGACCCCCTCGTCCCTCGCCCCCCGGCTGCTGCCCGCCGATCCGGCCCAGGCGAACCAGATCGGGTGTGAGGTGGACCTGCCAGCCGATTTCCCGCCCGGACTCGTGACCCTGCGGCTGCAGACTCCATTGGGGATGACGGGGGCCAAGTCGTTCCACGTCAGTCCATTTGCCGAGGAGGGAGAGCAGGAACCCAACAATCTGGCTCCCCAGGCGACCCCGGTCTCCTTCCCCGCCACGCTGACCGGAACAATCAATGCCCGCGGCGATCGGGATCTGTGGAGCTTCGAGGGAGCGGAAGGGCAGGCGTTGGTCTTCCAACTGGTGGGGCCACATCTGGGCTCGGCGTTGCAGGGACGGCTGATGCTGCGCGACCTGGCTGATGGAAAGGTGTTGGCTACCGAGGTCCGTCGAACGGGACGCAGTGATGTTGTGCTGGGGGTGCGGCTCCCTCGCGCGGGGCGCTATCTGCTGGAGGTGACCGACCGGGACAACACAGGCGGCGGCAACCACTTTTATCTGGTGCACGCCGGCGACTTCCCGCTGGTGACGGGGGTGTTTCCCCTGGCGGTACGGGCCGGTGCCGCGACCGATCCGCAGGCGGGAGAAGTACAGACCTTCGCCTGGGAAGGGTTCCATCTGGGAGAGACCGACCCGGTGCCGATTCCCAGTGTGCCGCAGGTGACGAACGTGGCGGTGGGGCGGGGGGGGCGAATGGCACTGAATCGCCCGCGGATCGAAACCTCGGCCCATGTCGAGTTTGTCGAGCGGGAGTCGAACGACACCCCGGCCAACGCCCACGAACTCCCCATTCCGGCAGGAGTGAGTGGGCATCTTGCGCCCCACGATGGGGCCACGACCGATGTCGATCATTTTCGCTTCACCGCGCGGCGGGAGATACCGCTGACACTGGAAGTGTTTGCCCGCCGCCTGGGGTCTCCACTCGACTCGGTCATTGAGATTCTCGACGCGTCCGGAGCGGTGCTGCCCCGGGCCACGTTGCGGTCGGTGGCCGAGACCTACACCGAGCTGCGCGATCACGACTCGCGGAGCCGGGGAATTCGCCTGCACAACTGGGAAGACCTGCTGCCGGAAGACCTGGTGATGCTGGGGGGCGAGGTGGTGAAGGTGCAGATCATGCCGCTGGGCCCCGATGAAGATGTGAAGTTCTTCGAACGGGGAGGACTGCGGCTGGGGTACCTGGGAACCACTCCCGAGGCGCATGCCGTCAACAGTGCGGCCTATAAGGTGGAAGTGCATCCACCCGGAACGAGTTTTCCCCCCAACGGGATGCCGGTGGTGACCTTGCCGTGGCGCAATGACGATGGGGGGGCGGCCCATCAGAGCGATTCGGTGCTGTTTTTCGATCCTCCCGCGGACGGACAGTACACCGTGCGGCTGCGCGATGTGCGGGGACGCAGCGGGACCGACTTTGTGTACCGCCTCGTGATTCGCGAGCGGCAGGAAGACTTCCGGGTATCGATCGACCCCGAGCATCCCAACGTTCCCCGTGGCGGGGTGTTGCCGGTGAATGTCACGGTCGAACGCCTGGATGATTTCAACGGGCCGATCGAGGTTCGGCTGGAGGGACTGCCCCCCGGCTTCGCCGCATCGACCACCACGATTGGTCCGAACCTGTTGAGCGGTGTGATCCAGTTGGCGGCGTTGCCCGGGGTGGAGACTCCTTCCCTGGAGAACACACTGACGTGGCGGGGGGTGGCCACCGCGCGGGTGCGGGGAGAACAGGTCGAACGCCGCAGCACCCCGGCGCTGGGAGTCCACGTGCTGACGGTGACTTCCCCCCCCGATCTTGTGGTAACCGTGGAGCCGCAGGTGGCGACCATTCGTCCGGGAGACGAGGTGCGGTTCACCGCCACGATTGAACGGAAGAATGGCTTCACAGGGCGAGTCCCCGTGGATGTCTTGAATCTGCCGCATGGCCTGCGGGTTTTGGATATTGGTTTGAACGGGGTGTTGATCAACGAGACCGAAACGAGCCGGTCGTTCGTAGTGACCTGCGACCCCTGGGCGGTTCCCGGGCGCTGGCCGTTCTTCGCGGCGGCGCGGGTGGAGTCGAAGAACGAGCGGCACGGCTCACCGCTGCTGTTCCTGGAAGTTCCCGAGCCAGCGCGCGTGGCGGGACCGTAACCACCGAGCGAAGCCCGGGGGGGGCGGCGCAACTGACATTGGCGCGCCATCTGGAAAACAGCCTGTGATCCGCTGGCGGGATTCGGTCGTTCCTGCCACTGCCGCGTTGGAGTGGTCAGTCTGGCGCCGCAAAGTCAGCCGGTTGCGGGCCCCTCGTGCGGACACTCGATCCGTCCACTGCGCACCACACGGGCAACCGGGCGAGGAGACGCAGTGCCGCGGAACCGCTGATCAGTAAAGCGGGATTGGCGTGAGGCGGACTGGTCTCAGCCAGGTCACTGGGCCGGATCACTGGGCCGGATCACTGGGCGGGATCACTGGGCGGGATCACTGGGCGGGATCACTGGGCGGGATCACTGGGCGGGATCACTGGGCGGGATCACTGGGCGGGGGGAGGCAGGTCGACCAGGTAGGTGATTCCATTGCTGGCGGCGACGGCGAGTTTCTTGCCGTCGGGGAAGTAACTGCCCGTGTAGAGAACCACCGGGAGCTTGATGCTGTGCAACGGTTTGGCGGGGTTGCCGACGTCCCAGATGTGAATCTCTCCCGAGTACCCGATCGACATCAGGCGGGTGCCCGCGGGATTGAACTGCACGCGGTAGATGTCGTCTTTGTGACCGGCCAGCACCGCTCCTGCGGATCCGTTGTTGGCGTCGTAAAGCCGGATCTTCCGATCGAGTCCCGCCGCCGCGAGCAGGCTGCCATTGGGATGGAAGGCGACCGAGTAGACCGCCGCTTCGGCTCCCGCACACTGTCGCAGTTCGAGCCCGTTGTTGGGGTCGAAAATGCGGATGGTCTTGTCGTAACCTCCCGAGGCCAACAGGTTCCCCTGGGGATTGTACGCCACGGAATAGACCGGTCCTCCCTGGGGGGGAATGGTGCGCAGTTCCTTCCCCGCCACGGCGTCCCACAGCTTGATGGTCTTGTCGTTGGAGGCCGAGGCGAGCTGTTTGCCATCGGGACTGTAGGCGAGGTTGTAGATGAACGACTGATGTCCGCCGAGCGAGAAGACGGGTTCGGGAGCGGCGATCGGCCAGAGCCGGAGTTGCCCGTCGCCCGAAACTCCGACGGCGCGGGAGTTGTCATTCGGCACAAACGCCAGGCTGCGGGTCTGACCGGCCCCTCCCCGCAGTTCCTGGGTGGCGGCGAGAGGAGCCGGAGGCACCCCCTGTTGAGGCTGCTGGGGGACGGGGTTGAAGGTGCGGAGCACGTCGTCGGCACAGGCGACGACCAGCTTCTTGCTGTCGGCACTGTAGGCGAGCGGTCCCCCCGCGGCGGGGAGGGTGAACTTGAGCTGCACGTTGGCGTCGTTGATGTTCCACAGCAGCAGGGTCTTGTCTTCGGCCACACCGGCCAGTTGTTGGTTATCGGGCCGGAAAGCAAGGCCCAGCACGCTCTTGGAAAGCCCCTTGAACTCCCGTACCAGGTTCCCCGAGTTGATGTCGTAGAGTTTCACGATCGCGTCTGCCGAATCGGTGGCGTAGAAGGCCCCGTTCTGCGCCAGGGCAAGCCGTTTGACCCCCTTTTCATCAGCGAGGGCCAACCGCTGGGCCGAGAGGGTCTGCACGATCACCTGGTGATCGGCTCCCGCGGAGACGATGGTCTTGTTGTCGGGAGACATCACCACGGCGGTGGCCGCGGCGGTGTGACCGACAAAGCGTTCGAGCGGCTTGAGGAGCTTGAGGTCCCACACCTGCACGGTGGTGTCGTTGCTGGCGGAGACGACCCGCTGTCCATCGGGAGAGAAGCCCACGCCAGTGATTTCCTTCTCATGGCCGGCCAGGGTCTGCTGGGGGGCCCCGTCCCCCAGGTTGAAGATGCGCAATTGCTTGTCGTCGCCTCCGGCCACCACCCGGGCGCTGTCGTTCGAAAGTCCGATCGCCTGGACCGGCGCGGGGGTCTCGATGGTGCGCTGCGCGGCCCCGTCGTTGGGGTTCCAGGTGCGGATGGTCTTGTCGGCACTGGCCGAGACCAATTGCTGGCCGTTGGCAGTGAAGCTGAGCGCGGTGATCTTCCCGGTGTGGCCGGCGAGCGCACGGACCTCGGCGGCGTCGGCGATGTTGAAGACCTTGATGACGCCCCCGGCATCGCCGGCGACCAGTTGCTGCCCGTCGGGACGGACGGCGACGGCGGTGACCGGGTTGGGCAACGCGGCGAACGCCTTGATGAGCTGGCCATTCCCCGCGTCGAACAGCCGGGGAATTTTGTCTTCACACCCCGTGGCCACCTGGGCCCCGTTGGGACTGAAAATCGCCTTGAGAACCGCCCCGCCATGTCCGTCGAAGGTGCGGAGCGGGGCTCCGTCGGCGAGGTTCCAGAGTCGGACGGTCTTGTCGGCGCTGGCCGACAGAACCTGCTGTCCATTGGGATGCAGCGTGACCGAGGCGACCGGTGCCGCATGCCCGGCGAGCTTTCGTGCGGGAGTCTGCACGACCGGCCAGAACCGGACAACGCCATCGGCACCGGCGGTGATCAGCAACTGGTTGTTGGGGTGGTACAGCAGACCGGCGAGGGGACCGGGGTGTGCGGCGAAGAGCGCCTGCTGCTGACCGTCGGCGGGATTCCACAGGCGGACGATGCCGGTTTCGTCGGCGGTCGCCAACTGGGCGCTGTCTTTGCGGAAGTCGACCGCGGTGACCGGGGCGGCATGCCCGGCGAGATCGCGCGCGGGCTGTTGGGTCTGAGGATTCCAGAGCCGGACCAGCTTGTCGGCTCCCCCCGTCGCCCAGAGCTGGCCATTGGGGCTGATGGCACACGCGAACGCTCCCCCGGGATGGCCGGGACTCTCCTTCAGCGGCTTTGCCACCGGGATGTCCCAGATCTTGACGGTATTGTCCTGCGAGCCCGAGGCGAGTCGCAGGCCGTCTTTCGAAACGGCCACGGTGAGGACGAGGTTGGCATGCCCGGTGAGGGTGCGGGTGGCGACCCGGGTGGCGGGATCCCAGAGCTTGATGGTCTTGTCGAAGCTGCCCGTGATGGCCACCGAGCCATCGGGGGTGAACTCGACCGAATAGACCGGATCGGTGTGGCCAACGAGGTTGGGAGTGTCGGCGGCGGGGGCCTGGGCGAATGTGGCAGGGAGGTTTGTCCCCGGAACGAAGGGAAGGGAGGCAGCCGCACCCAGAAGACCGGCGAGAAGCAGGAGGCGGGGGCCGGTGAGGGGAGGGATCCGTGACATCAGCCGAGACTCCTGGTCCAGCGGGAACGGAAATGGGATGCCGCGCGATGAGCCCTCCCACGGTCCGTAGTCTCTCGCGTGGGGGGGGACCCGTCAACGGGGAGAAGGGGCTGCGGGCCAAGGGTGGCGGCTGTGGTGCCCGACGGTCAGTCGCGTGCGTTCGTGCGGGAGCGCAGGGCGCGGCGCAGGATGCTGATCCCGGCGGCCAGCAGGGCCAGCACCAGGACCGTCCCGGCGAAGGCGTAGCCCAACATCTGGTTGCGGATCTCACGCACGGGGCGCAGGGCGGCCGAGCGGGGTTCCTGCACAACGGCGATCCAGTCGCTGCCGGCGACAGGCCAGAATGCGGCGAGGGCCTCTTCCGAAGTGGCCTCGGTCTGCAGCGGATCGCGGTGATGAAAGCGGAACTGCGTTCCCTGGGGATTATTCCCCGAGGAGAGATGCTGCTGCAATCTGGTCAGTTGGTCGAGGAGGTCCCGGGCTACGGGGGGATGCCAGCCGGCATCCCGTCCCGAAGACGGCGTGTCGCGGGAGGGAGACTCGGGCCGCGAGAGGGAATGATCGAGCACGAGTCCGCTGTGCAGGTCATAGAGGGCGATCGACCATTGTCCCCCGATCTGCCGCTGATCGGGATTGAGCACCCGTCCGCGGTAGGTGGCCAAGAGACTGTCGAGGGGAATGGTGCGTCCCAACACTCCCTGGACGTGGCCGGTGGTGGTTTCGCGCAGGGGAACCGAGAGGGCGATCAGCAGACTCTGGCTGACCTCGCTCTCGAAGGGGACCGAGAGATGGGGCTGAGTGAGAGGGGGAATGTCGGACCGGTCGCGCCACTCGGGATGGTCGGCCCCCTGGCCATGAAAGTAGTCGCGCCAGGCATACGATCGTCCCTGCGACAAGGGACTGGCGGGACTTCGCCATTGCTGCACACCGGCGGCATCGGTCAGGAACCAGCTTTCATCAAGAGGGAGCCCCTGCGCGGTGCGGACCCGGTCAATCTCGGAGCGGATGCTGTCGAGCTGCCGGTGGAGCGCGGCCCGGGATTCCTGGGGGGCCGAGCCGTCGATCCCCCCAAACAGCGTCTGCAGTTCCGGAGCCGCCACCCACTCTTCGAGAAATCTCCGCCGCGACAGCAATTCATCTTCGAGGGCGTATGCCAGCAGCCGGGCGGCGACCAGATCGCTTTCGAGGGCGCGTGCGGCGAGCGTCTGCTCGTACGAGCGGGTACTGCTGCGGATCGCCTGGATGGCGAGGGGAACGAGTCCCGCCAGCAGGACCAAGGGCAGCAACACCCCCAGCCAGAGCGCCGGGCGGAGCGACTGATAATGGGCCCGGGCCGCGAGAGCGTCCTGCACGGCCCGGGCGGTGGGAAACCGCTGAACGGGATCGACCGCCAGGCAGCGGTCGACAATGGCGGCCAGCCGGGTATCGACGCCGGGACGCTGCTGGTGGCCCGTGGGGGCCGGTTGCTGGGCGACAATCTGGCGGTAGATCGCCAGTCTCTCCTCCAGCGTGGCCGCCGTCCGCAGGCGGATCTCGTTCTCGGGAGTACGATGGGGAGGCTGCCCAACCAGCAGGTGATACAGCAGCGCACCGAGGGCGTAGACGTCCCAGCGGGGATCGGGGGTCGCCTGCAGGTCGGCCTGCTCGGGGGCCATGTAGAAGAGTGTCCCCAAAGCCGGGCTTTGCTCGGACGACAGACGGGCCTGACCAAAGTCGGCCAGCCGCGGGGCGAGTTCGGCATCCAGCAGCACATTGGCGGGCTTGAGGTCGCAATGCAGGATGCCGGCCTCGTGGGCGCAGGCCAGCCCGCGGGCGATCCCTTCCGCCAACCGGGCCGCCTCGCCGGGGTCCAGCGGGCCCGCATCCAGCCGGGCCGCGAGGGAACCCTGGGGAAGGTACTCCATGACATAGTACGGCGGCTCGGCCGTCCAGCCCACCTGCAGCAGGCGGACGACGTCGCGCGAGTTGTGCAGCGTGGCGAGCTTCTCGACCTCGCGATTGAGCAGCGCCCAGTCGAGCCCCCGGCGGTGGGTGTAGAACTTGATGGCGACCTGTTTGCCGGTGTTCTGCTCGACCGCCTGCCAGACCGTCCCGAACGCTCCCGCCCCAATCTGCCGTCCGAGGGTGTATCCCGGAACCTGGGCCGGCGGGCTGAGGTCGGCCTCACTGAGCGCGCGGGCCTGGGCCCGTGCGGCCTCGTCTTGCGGCAGGGTGTCGGCCAGCCAGTCACCCCCCGGGGAGCCGGCGGCGGGCGAGAGGTCCCGGGAGCCGTGACTCGGGGGGGAGTCCTCCGCGGAGGGTTCGGGAACGGAACCGCGCATCGGGTCGGGGGTTGGGGGGAAGGATCAAGTACGGACGGGAGCGACGTGCAGCAGTGCCTGGTAGCCGCCATCCACCGGTTCGCCCGGCCAATGCAGGCGTTCTTCCACCAGCCGCAGTTGGCGATGGCGTTTGAGGGCGGCCTGGATCAGCTTGCCATTCTCTTCGGGTTCGATGCTGCAGGTCGAATACAGCAGACGTCCGCCGGGGCGGACCACGCGGAGCGCCGCGTTGAGCAGCCGCGACTGGATCTGGGGCAGTTCCACCAGATCGCGCGGAGTCAGCCGCCAGCGGACCTCGGGACGTTTGCCGAGCACACCGGTGTTCGAGCAGGGGACATCCAGCAGGACAGCATCGAAGGGGCCGGCGGGAAGCCGCGAGGTGTCGGCCGGGATCGTCTCGCAGGTGATGATCGAGGTGTGCAGCCGGCGGGCCGAGTCGGCCACCTGCTTGAGCCGGCGTTCGTCGCTGTCGGCGGCGATGATCTGCCCCTGATTCTGCATCAATGCGGCGAGGTGCAGGGTTTTGCCCCCCGGGGCGGCACACAGGTCGAGGATCCGCTCACCGGGCTGGGGGGCCAGACGGGTCGCCGCTTCCATGGCCGATTCGTCCTGGACCGCGAACCACCCCTCGTCAAATCCCGGCAGTGCGGTGATGCGAGCCGACTGCCCAAGGCGGATGGCGTGCGGATGCTGCCCCGGTTCGGCGGCGATTCCCTGTTGCTGCAGACGCTCCAGCAGGGCGTCGCGGGTGGTGATCAGTGGATTGACGCGCAGGGTGGGGCGGGGCGGGGTGTTGAACCAGAAACCGAGCCGGAGGAGGCGCGGAGACTCGACCCGGCCGGCCCAGCGGGCGACCAGCCACTCGGGAAAGCTGAAGGCGTCGCGGAAATAGCCCTGCGGGTCGGTCTGGGGATCGGGAAACGGGCTCGACTGCAGAACGCGGTAATTGCCCGAATCGAGCGGGAGGGCGTTGGCGGCCGGCTGGAAGACCTGCTGGTCGGTGAGGTCGCGGGTGAGCGACCGCAACACCCCGTTGAGGAACCCGGTCCACTGTGGCTGTCCCTGTCGCTTGACCGCCTCGGCGGTTTCGTTGAGGACGGCATACGAGGGGGTGGCCGAGAAGAGCAGTTCCCAGGCGGCAAGCCGCAACCAGACGAGGGCTCCCGCCTCAACCTGGGGGAGCGGCCGGCGGAGGAACTGCCGGAGGATGAGATCAAGCGTGGGCTGACGTCGGACGACGCCATGAACCAGATCGGTGGCCTGACCGCGCTGCCCGGGGGTGAGCTGGCACTGGGCCAGCTGCTCGTCGAGCAGCCGGGTGGGAATCTGCCGCCGATCCCCGCCGCGCAGCAGCACATCATGGGCGAGTTCACGGGGGGAGAGCGAAGCGATGGCCATCAGGCAGAGGGGTGGGGAGAGATGACGGGGGAGAACGGAGGAGCCGGCGGAGACTGTCTTCGTGGCCGTTGGCTGTCGGGCCATGGGCGGCGTGCTCCGTGGGGAATGACTTATGTTAAGGGGTTGGAGCGGGACCGGCGAGGGGGGCGGTTTGTCGGACTGGGGAGGCATCGATTACAATGGAGTTTCACCAAGACGCGAGCGGGGTCGACTGTGTCGGGCTCTGCGGACCGTGGGCAGGGCTGGTTTCACAGCCCGGCTGGGATTCTGGGAACTCGACGCCGCGGGGAGGCGGCAAACACTCTGATGGCTGCTCCGCGTGTGCTAGTGTTGCGTGCTCCCGGGACCAACTGTGACGTGGAAACCGGCTGGATCTTCGACCACTGCGGTGGCCAGAGTGACCGGGTCCATTTGTTCCGCGTCCTCGAGCGTCCCGAACTGCTGCGGGACTATCAGATCCTGTGTGTGCCGGGGGGGTTCAGCTACGGCGACGACGTCGGAGCCGGGGTGATCTTCGGAGCCCAATTGCGGTCGCATCTCGCCGAGGCCATCCAGCAATTCCTCACGGCCGACAAGTTGGTGCTGGGGATCTGCAACGGATTCCAGGTGCTGATGCGGTCGCGGATTTTGCCCGGTGGCGGTGAAACCTGGCCGCCCCGTCCCGAAACCGAGCCCGACGCGACCCTCACCTGGAACGAGAACGGCCGGTACACCTGCCGGTGGGTGAAACTGGAGGTTCCTGCCGACACCCCTTCGGTGTTTCTGAAGGGAATCCGAGAGCTGGAACTGCCGATGGCGCATGCGGAGGGACGGATTGCGGTCCGTTCCGAGGGAGTTCTGGCGAATTGGAAAACCCGCCGGCAAATCGCGGTCACCTACGATCCGAATGACAATCCGAACGGGTCGGTGGCGGGCATCGCGGGGCTGTGTGATCCGACTGGCCGCGTGCTGGGGCTGATGCCCCATCCCGAACGGTTCATCCATGCCACGCAACATCCTCAATGGACCCGCCGTCGGGGAACGGTCTCACCCGCAGCGGAGGGGGACGGCGCCCAGGTGTTCCGGAATGCCGTCCAATACTTTCAGTGAGGGGGGATGTCCCGTCTGACGCCGGGACTTTCCCTGAAACCCGGAAAAAGTCTGGATCGCGTGTCGAATTGGGGCAACCGTCCCCGGTCCTGTCCGATTTGCCGATATTTTCCGCAATCCCGACACGGCTGACGTTGGCCCCGATCGTCTGAAATCGTGTGGAAACTCTGGGCAGTGCGGTATTTGCAGGCAGACCCCATTGGATGGCAATTGGCGTAAACTCTTTTTATCAATGACTTTAAGTCGCCTGTTAAGACGTAGCGATTATCGCGATTGCAACCAGCGTTTCGGTCCTTCGGAGAGCACGCCCCCCGCGGCAGTGGCATGCGTGGCACGATCGATACTTTGAGGCAGATCTGAACTGGGTGCGACGCTCGCCCCGCGTTCTCGGGTCAGGAGGACCACGGATCTCGCGATTTCCCGGCGATTGTCACCGGGAACCTGGCGAGGGGATCTCGTTTCCCCAATGTCCGGGCGATTTTCTGTCGCTGGGATGCCGTGCGTGCAAGGATGCCGATTCAGGAGAGACGAGAATGTTTTTGGGACACAAATCGACGATGTGGAAGCAGTGGCTGCGGACGGGGGCGGTTCTGGGTGCGGCCGGGGTGGTGGGGTTGTCGGGCTCGTCCGCCGAGGCGCAGTCGGCCCGCCGGCAGGTGCGGCAGGTTCAGGCCGAATCGTTGCCCCCAGCTCCCCCCATCGGGGCGGCTGATGACATCGTGATTCCCGAGGCGGCTCCCTACAGCGAAGCAGCACCGCAGGTGGCCCCCGCCCCCAGCGTTGCCTATTGCCCTCCGGCGGCGGCGGCCGAACCGGCAGCCCCAGCCGCGGACGAACCCTGGACCCTGACCAACCTGTTTGATGACGGGTGCGGGAACAACTTCCTGAAGGACCACGGCTTCAAGCTGAGCGGCTGGTCGCAGTGGGGTTACATCAGCGGACCGGACGGGTCGTTCAACGGCAACGGTCCTTTCGTGAACCAGAAGGAATGGGGCGGGTTCAACGCCTACCAGCAGTACGCCTTCCTCGAGAAGGTGGCCGATGGATCGAAGGGGATCGACTGGGGTATGCGGGTGGACGGGATGTACGGCATGGACGGCAACGACGCCCAGTCGTTCGGTAACGTCAACCTGGGGACCTGGGACTACGCCGACGGGTTCAACCACGGCGCCTACGAATGGGCTCTGCCTCAGGCCTACGGTGAAATCGCGATCGACAACCTGAGCGTCAAGCTCGGACACTTCTACACCCTCGTAGGTTACGAAGTGTTGCCGGCCCCCGGCAACTTCTTCTTCACCCACCAGTTGAACTTCTGGAACAGCGAACCGTTTACCCACACCGGGGCTCTGGCTACCTACAAGGCGTCCGACAAGATGACGGTGTCGGGCGGCTGGGTGGCAGGTTGGGACACTGGGTTCACCCAGTACAATGGCGGAAGTGCGTTCCTCGGCGGCTTGACCTACAAACTGACCGACACAACAGATTTCATCTACACCACCACCGCCGGCAACCTCGGCTGGCGCGGCAACGGGGCGGTCAACAGCTTCGTACTGTCGCAGAAGTGGACCGAGAAGATGACGACGGTGCACCAGTTCGACGTGCTGGGGACCGACCTCACCCAGGCCGACGGCACCCCCGCCACTTTCCGCGATCCCAACAGCTTCACCGTGCGGGATTCGATCGGGCTGATCAACTACGCCTTCTACGACCTGACCGACAAGGTGAAGCTCGGCTCACGGTTTGAGTGGTACAAGGCTGATTCGACCTCGTACTACACCGCGACCGGCGGTGTGAACATCAAGCCGACGAACTGGATGCTGATCCGGCCCGAAGTGCGGGGAATGTGGTCGCCCGGCAACCAGGATGTCTACACGGGAGCCGGCGGCTACAGCGACAAGCTGTTCAATCAGACGCTGTTCGCCCTCGACACCGTGTTCCTGTTCTAGTTGCAAGAGGTGGGCTGGTCGCCCGCGATTCCCTGGGATCGCGGGTCAGGCCCGCCTGCGGGATCGGTCCGGGACCCTGTCGGCGGCAGATCGCCAGGTTCCCGCCGGTCTCTGCCTCGTTCTCGATCCACACCCTCGGCACGCCTCTCCTTCCAGGCGTTCCGGGGGTGTGGGCATTTCAGGCGTCGGGGACTGGGGCGCATCGCCAAGCCCTGCGACCGATCGGGAAAACCGGGCCCATTCCACTCCGGGAACTGGCCAATCTGAACATCAGGATGGTACAATGGAGATTGGATCGTTGGCAGCATGACGGACCCCGAGGCGATGCGAGAGACGTGGCACCGGAACAGCGCGATTTCGATGAATTCCTCGAGAAATTCCGCAAGCATCGCGACCTGATGACGGAAGAGCTCCACAAGGTCATTGTGGGGCAGGAAGCGGTCATCGAGCAGATTCTCGCGGCGATCTTCACCGGGGGGCATTGCCTGCTGGTGGGGGTGCCTGGGCTGGCGAAGACCCTGCTGGTCTCGACCATCGCCCGCATCCTCGATGTGAAGTTCAAGCGGATTCAGTTCACGCCCGATCTGATGCCCTCAGACATCACGGGAACGACCGTGCTGGAAGAGACCGACACCGGGGCCCGCAATTTCCGGTTTGTCGAGGGGCCGGTCTTCACCAACGTGCTGCTCGCCGACGAAATCAACCGGACACCCCCCAAGACCCAGGCGGCGCTGTTGCAGGCGATGCAGGAACATGAGGTGACGATCGGGCAGACGACGTATCCGCTGCCCGATCCGTTCTTCGTGATCGCCACCCAGAACCCGATTGAGCAGGAAGGGACCTATCCCCTCCCCGAGGCACAACTCGACCGCTTCATGTTCAACATCAAGGTCGACTACCCGTCGCTGGCCGAGGAGGAGCAGATCCTGGGGAGTACCACCTCGGGGGAAAAGCCCGAGATCCGCAAGGTGCTCTCGGCCAAGGCGATCCAGTTCCTGCAGAAGCAGATCAACCAGATCCAGGCGACCCCGCTGACCATCAACTACATCGCCCGGCTGGTGAGGGCGACCCGTCCCAGCGATCCTTCGGCTCCCGAGTTCGTGAAGGAACTGGTCGACTGGGGAGCGGGCCCCCGGGCCGGTCAGTACCTGATTGCCGGGGCGCGCGCGGTGGCCGCGATGGATGGCCGGCCCAGCATCACCGTCAAGGATGTACGGCGCATTGCCGTACCCGTGCTGCGTCACCGGCTCTCGACCAATTTCCAGGCGCAGGCCGAGAATATGCGGTCCGAAGATGTGATCGAGCGGCTGCTGGTCGAGGTTCCCGAACCGACCATTCCGAAATACGAACGGGGCTGAAACAACCCCAACATCACTCCCCCGCTCTGCCAGGAACGCGATTTTCCCGGCCGACACCCGCAGCATTCAGCCTCTGGGGTTTGGGCCCGCTTCCCAGTCCAATCCGAATGTGATTCGTCGACTTGCCGTCTGTCACACGCCAACCGTGTGGCTGCATTCCCTGATCCAGGCTGCATCCCGGAGTCCCCAGCCCGGGGAACCGGGGCCCCGTCGCGAAGCCTGCGACCATTCGTGCTCTGTTCCAGCCTTTCCCGAGGGCGCTTCCCCGCCATGTCTCTCTCGCCCCTTCCGCTCAGTTATTGCACCAACGTGCATCCCGGCCGGCAGTTGGCCGAGGTTCTCTCGGGACTGCGGCAATACACCTACGCATTGCAACGCGCGGCGGGCGGACCGCTTGCCGCCGGGTTGTGGCTGGCCGCGCCGGTGATCTCCGAATTGCGGACTTCTGACGGTGTGACCCGCCTGCGCGAGACGCTGGCTGGCGGGAACCTGACGTGCCACACGCTGAACGCCTTCCCGTATGGAGACTTTCATAGCCGGCGGGTGAAGGAGCAGGTTTATCTGCCCGATTGGACCGACCTCCACCGGCAGCAATACACGCTGGACTGCGCGCGGGTGTTGGGGGCGTTGTTGCCCGACGGAGTCGAGGGGAGCATTTCGACGGTCCCGTTGGGGTTCAAGAGCCTCCCCCGGACGGCCTCGTTCTTCGCCGATTGCCAGGAGCGTCTGCTGCGGACGGCACAGGGGCTCGACCGAATCTGCCGCGAGACCGGGCGTCTGATCCGCCTGGCGATCGAGCCCGAGCCACTGTGTGTGCTCGAAACCACCTCCGAGACCATCGGATTCTTCGAGGGGCTGTTCGCAGAGGCCGGGCGGCAAGGTTTGGAAGACCTGGCGCGGCGTCACCTGGGGGTCTGCTATGACGTCTGTCATCAGGCGGTCGAGTTCGAGCCGGTGGGGGAGTCGATCGCCGCGCTGCACGGAGCGGGGATCCGACTGAACAAGATCCATATTTCCAGCGCGATTGAGTTGCGGGATCCCCGGCACAACACCGAGGGACGCGCGGCGCTGGCCCGGTATGTCGAGGAGCGCTATCTGCATCAGACCACGGCCCATCTGCCGGGGGGGAAGGTGCTGCGGCAGCTCGATCTGACACAGGAACTGGCGCTGGAACCTCCTGTGGAATTCCTGGCGGCCGACTGTTGGAGGATTCACTTCCACGTGCCGGTGAATGCGGCGAATCTCGGCCCCCTGCACACCACGCGGTCGGAATTGGGTCCGGCGCTCGAGGCGGTGTCGCGGCTTCCCTACGCGCCGCACCTGGAAGTCGAGACCTACACCTGGGAGGTGCTGCCCGAGGGGGCCGCGCCGGGAATTGAACGGACAACCGACTGGCTTGTGGCGGGATTGTCGCGCGAGTTGACCGGCACCCGCGAGCTGTTGGCCGCGGTGGGCCGCGGGGACTGACGGAACAGTCAGCCTGGGGGACAAGCCCGGAGTCGGGAGGCGGCACCGAGTCGGTTGAAGCCGTTCAGCGTTTCAGCAGCAGGGGACCGGCGATGGCGGCCACCAGGGCAGGCAGCCCGAGAAACAGCAGGAAACTCCACATGTCGAGGAAGACGCGGGGAGTGACCACGAAGTTGTCGAGCAGGTACGCGGCGACGACGCTCCAGCAGAGGACGATGATGAAGATCTGCCGGTTTTGCTTGAGCTGCTCTTCCGACCTGGGCTCGATCCTCTTGGGGGCCGCCCTGGGAGCCGGTTGGGGAGCGGCGGATTTCTCCTGCGACCTGGTCTTCCCGTCGGCGGCTTTCTCGCCCGGCACCGGTGACCTGGCCGCAGTTTTGACCCCCGGCTCCTGACGGAGTCCGGGTGCGTAATATCGGGCGATGGCCTCATCGAGCGCCGACTTGGCGACCAGCACCGTGCGGATGGCCGCTCCGTCGAATCGCAATCTCAACTCATCTTCGACCACGTGATCGATCTGATGGACACAGGCGACCAGCAGGGTTCCAGCGTCGAGGAACAGCGGGAGGACCGAATACTGCCGGACGACCTTGCGGGGCACCTGATCGAGGACCGCGTCGTCGGGGGTGACGTCGGAAAGGTCGACGTAAGACAAACCCAGCTCCTGCGCCAGGGCCTGGGTGGCAACGTCCGAGGGAACGAGCTTGAGCTGCACGAAGGCGTCACGCACTTCGAGGCCGCTGCGTTCTGCATATTCAACCGCCTCGCGGGCCTGGTCGCGGGTGACATGCTTCTGCGAAACCAGGACCTGATCCATGGTCCTGGGCCCGGCTTCTTCAGCCGTGAACTCACGCCCCAGGCTCTCGTCGTATTCGCGCTTGCGGTCATGGTCGGTCAGGCAGAGCATGGCCTTGGCCAGCTCGTTCAGCAGCGCCTGCGATTCGTCGAGATATTGCCCCGTGGCGTAACGCCGCACGTGGGCATTGAGTTTCTTGTAATTTGCGCGAATGCGGTCGACTTCATCGTCGAACTGTTTGAGACGCAGCAGGGCGTAGTGATCGGGCGGGCGGGGTCCTTCGGGAATACCCAGCCATTCCTTGTAGACATCCAGCGCCATGCTCACCTCCCGTGTGACTGCGATCCCGGTGCGAACGGGAAACAGCTGTTCCGACAGGATCGCCCGGAACACACAGGGGCATTCCGCAGGCCACACTGGCGGCAGACTTTATCAGTCAGTCGTCAGTGCCAGTCCCTGTTCCAGCTCACTCCGCGGACCAAAACAACCCGCCGCCCGCGAGCGGCGGCGGGGCGTCGTTCATTTCCCCAACTATTCGACCTGGTATTCCCGGGCCAGAGCCTCGAACGCCTCGAGGCCGGCGTCGGACAGGCCGCTGTCGCGGACAATCTCCAGCTCGGCAGTGCGATTCCCGGTCAGTTCCCGGGCCTCGGCCTTGATCCGACCGTCGGCCTCGTAGCTGTAGGTGATCTCGACCGGCGATCCCGCAGGCAGATTCGGAGGGAGATTGGTGATCTGGAAGTCGCCGATCACGGCACAGGCCGAGATATCGGGCACTTCCCCCTGCAGCACCCGCACCCGGATCCGCTGCTGGTTGGCCACATTGGTGGTGAACCGCTGGCTGACCTTCTGGGGGATCGCGGTGTTTTTGGGAATCATCACGTGATTGACCTTCCCCACCCGGGTCTGGGGATTGGTGATTTCAATTCCCAGCGAGTGCGAGTTGACGTCGGTCGCCGTGACCGACCGCAGCCGCTTGATGACCGCCTGGGCCATCCGGCTGCCTCCGCCGGTTTCGCGTGCTTCGAGAATGGCGGCGTGGATGCTGGCTCCCTGAGCCACCGCTTCGTCCGGGTTCAGTTCCCGAGACGGCTTCTTGCCCGAGACTTCCTCCAGCATCTTGAAGACCGCCGGCATGTGCGTCGAACCACCCACCAGCACCACTTCATCCAGGGTACCGAAGTCGACACCCGACTGCTGCAACACCAGTTCGGTGGTATCACGGGTCCGCTGCAACAGGTCAGCGGTCATCCGCTCGAAGTCGCCCCGGGTCACCGAGAGGGTCAGGTTCTTTCCTTCGTGATACAGGTTGACCGGGGTTTGCGACTTCGCCGAGAGTTGCCGCTTGGCGGCCTCGCATTCCTGGGTGAACAGCAGCTTGGTCTCGGGATTCGCCAGCGGATCGGTGCTGTACTTGCGGCGGAACTGCTCGGCGACGTGCTCCACAATGCGGCTGGTCCAGTCGAGCCCACCCAGCATCACGTCGCCGTCGGTCGCCAGCACGCGGAAGTGAGTCGGCGTGTAGCGGACCACCGTCACGTCGAACGTACCACCCCCGAGGTCATAGACCATGATGGTCTTTTCCTTGGTCCCAATGTCGGTACGTCCCAACTCACCACGCTGCCAGGCATAGGCCAGGGTGGCCGCAGTGGGCTCATTGATGATGTCGATCACATTCAGCCCGGCGATTCGCCCGGCATCCTGGGTGGCCTTGCGGCGCAGATCGTTGAAGTAGTACGGAACGGTGATCACGGCGTTCGCGATCGGTCCGATTTTCTGTTCGCAATCCTGCTTGAGCTTCTTGAGGATCAGCGCCGAGATGAATTCGGGGGTCAGCTTCTTCCCGAGATATTCCTTGAACCAGTTCTTGTTTCCCATCTGCCGCTTGATCGCATCGACCACGTTCTCCGGCGGCTCAACCGCCACCCGCTGCGGAGAGGGGCCCACGATCACATGGCCCGATTCGCCCAACAGCACAATCGACGGGGTGGTGGTGCTGCCATCGGCATTGGCGACCGAGATCGGCTGTCCCTCGGCATTCAATTGAGCCAGAGAAGAGAACGTGGTGCCCAAGTCGATGCCCACGGTCTGACCTTCCAGAAATTTCACCATCGGAGCTGCCTCAAAACACGGTGGACACTCGGGAGACGGACTGCGGAAAACCCGCTTGGGAAGCGGCATTGTGACGCTGTGGCAGGGGGCTTGCAAGCCCTCGCGCAGCCGTCGCCCTGGAAACCGGAGATCCAGTCCGGGGCCCCTCAAACCGTGGAGCAGGCACTGTATCAGCCCCCCCTCAACGTTCTGGTCCCCGTCCACCCAGTCCGCATGGGAACCGGAGCGGTTGTACCGCGGGGGAGTTCTGCACTGACGAAGTGGCCCTTCCGTGATCCGTCCACTAAAATCAGGCCAAACCCCGGTTGGGCCTTCTGGACTTCCTGTCTGTTCTCTTCCCCGTTCGGGGCAACCCACCCGGGTTGATGTCTGTTTCCTGGAGCTCCCTCCACCATGCGCAAACGGCGTGATTTGTTCCCCAACGTCCTGGAAATGAATCTCCAGGCCCGCCGCCGCCTGGGATGCTGCGTGTACCTGGTCTATCACGGCGATGACTGGCTGCTGATCGACGTGGGATACGAGGAAACCGTCCGCGAAATCATCGACCTCATCCGGAGTCTGGATTTCTCGCTGGCGCGCTGCCGGTACATCGTCGCCACCCACGCCGATGCCGACCATGTGCAGGGACTGCGACTGGCCAAGGAACTGCTTCCGTCGGCAAAGACGGTGGGCCATCCGCTCGCGGCCGAATCGCTCGCCACAGGAGACCGCATCCTGACCTATGCCGAGATTCCGGCCCAGGGCATCTCCATTCCGATGCCGTTGGTCACCCTCGACGCCACGATCAATGAGGGGGATGTGCTGCGGGTGGGAGATCTTGAACTGGTCACCTGGAACACCCCCGGACACACCCAGAGCCAACTTGCCTTCCAGATGGGAAACCTGCTGTTTTCAGGAGACAACATCTTCCGGGACGGCTGTGTGGGAAACATCGACGCCCATCATGGGTCCGACATCGCCGCCTTCATTCACAGCCTCGAGCGGATTCGCGACAGCCAGGTCGAGTGGCTGCTGCCGAGCCACGGGCCCTGTTTCCGGAATGATCGCCGCCTGTTGCAGGGGACGATCGATCGGCTGAAGACCTACCAGCACATGGCCGACTTTGGAACCTGTGCCTCCGACTGGCCCCTGCTGGACGAGTGGGAGGCGGAACTGGCCGCCGGCCAGGGACGCCCTCAATGACCGGCTCCGATCTGTTCCCGGGAGCCTGTCAGGTCGGATCCGGGTTCGGCTGATCCGAACCTGACTGGTCCTGCGAGAGTCACTATGGGGGGACTGAGCGACCCCCGGGGGAAATCGCGAACAGGTGTTGGGGACCCTGACTGTCATTCGTCTTCTGGAGAGGATGCTGCCGGGTGAAGCCACTGCCACAACGGGGAATGCTGCTGCTGGGGCTGGTCCTGTTGGCTGGGGGCCTGCTGTGGTGGGGAGGCCGTGGGGGCCCGACCCCCGCTGACACGCCGCCGGTGATGCCCGACCGCCCACTTCCGGTTTCCCGGCCCGCCCGGGATGCCGACGAGTTCGTGGGGTCCCGCGCCTGTGCCGACTGTCACGACGAGATCGCCCAGACCTATGCCGCCCATCCGATGGGCCACTCGACAGCGCGGCTGGGGCCGGACGACCCGGCTGGCATCCCCCTGGTCTCCGAGTTTCGCTTTGAGCGTGCTGGGCTCTCTTGCGTGGTGGCCCAGCAGGGAGAAATCCAGATCCATAGCCAGCAGGTCCGCACCGCCAAGGGGCAGGTGATTGCGGAACAGTCGGTGCCGATCGCCTTCCGGATGGGGTCCGGACGACACGGAGCCTCATACCTCGTGCATCAACAGGGGGTCTTGCGACAGTCTCCCATCTCGTGGTTCGCCGAGACACGCCAGTTCGACATCTCTCCCGGTTTTGACCGATCTTCCACGGCTCCGTTCGAACGCCAGGTGGGGGACGACTGCCTGGCCTGTCACACCGGACGGCTGCAACGGGAGCCGCTGGGCTTCGAGGTCGACACCAACGCCCTGTTCGCCGAAGAGGCGATTGGATGCGAGCGGTGTCACGGTCCTGGACGGGCCCACATCGAGCGGTATCAGAGCCGTGACCCCCACCCCGGGGAGGATTCGCGGATTGTGAATCCCGCCCGGCTCGAACCTGCGTTGCGGGATGCCATCTGCCTGCAGTGCCACTTCGCGGGGAACCGGATTTTGCGGGAGGGGAAGACCCCTTGGGACTTCCGTCCGGGAGAGCCGCTGGAGTCAGTCTGGCTGGTGCTGCTGCAGGCCGACGACCTGGGCCCCGATGCCCCCGAGAAGGTGGTCAGTCATGTCCAGCAGACATTCTCGAGCCGTTGCCAGCAGGAAAGCTCAGGCCGCCTGAGCTGCTTCACCTGCCACGATCCACACCGGGTACCCCGGGCGGAGGAGGTTCCCGCCTACTACCGTTCCAGGTGCCTGACCTGTCACGCCCCCAACTCGTGCCAGGCCCCCCAGACCGAACGACAGTCGACCGAGCCGGTCGATTCGTGCATCGCCTGCCACATGCCCAAGCTGGGAGCGGCCAACGTGGCCCACTCGTCGCGGACCGACCACCGCATCTCCCGACGTCCCAAGGTGCAACAGGGAGTCCGCAAAAAGCTCCGCGAGGGGGTGGGATTGGTCTTTTTCGACCAGGCCGACCAGCGGATTCCGGCCAGGGAAGTGACCCGGGCCAAGGCGCTGGCTCTGGCCCGGGAAGCATACCGCAACCCCGAGCCCTGGTTGCTGCGGGCCACGGAGGCGGCTCTGGGAGACGTGCGCGCCACTCAGCCCGCCGATGCCGAAGTGCTGACGATGCTGGGCAATCAGCAGCGTTATGCGGGAGACCTTGCAACCGCCCGACGATTCTTCAGCGAGGCCAACGCGGCACGCCCCGATCATCCCGAGACGCTCGCCAATCTCGCTGAGATCTGTTTCCAGCTGGGCGACTACCAGGCGGCGCTCCCGCTCCTGGACCGAGCACTGCGACTCAATCCGTTTCAGGCAGACCTGGAAGCCCGCAGAACTGCGGTACTGGTGGAGTTTGAGCGGGGTCGCGAAGCACTCGAATCGGCACGCCGCGCAGTCTCCCTGTCTCCCTTGCGGTCCGAATTGCTGCAGACCCTCGAAGGACTGCTGGAAGCGCATGGTCAGTTCGACGAGGCGGCCACCATGCGCCAGAGACGAATCGCCCTCGAACGCGTGGGGGGATGACATCCGTTGGGGGCCGGGGTCTCGGCCCCGCCCGACTCGGTGATGCCCCAGCGTTCGCCAGCAGAAGATAACGGGAAGAAGCCGTCGGAAAGCGCCGGCCACTCAGGCCAGGATTTCGGACACCACCCGCCCATGCACGTCGGTCAGTCGGTAATCGCGTCCCGAGTGACGCCAGGTCAGTCGTTCGTGATCGAGTCCCAGCAGATGCAGGATGGTCGCCTGCAGGTCATACAGATGCACCGCTCCCTCGACGGGACGATAGCCCCAATCGTCAGTCCGGCCATGCATAAGCCCCGCTTTGACACCGGCACCGGCCAGCCAGGCGCAGTAACTTTCGGGTTGATGTTCCCGCCCGTGGGTTTCGATCGGCGAGGTTCCCGACAGATCCTGACTCCAGGGAGTCCGACCGAACTCCCCCGACCAGACCACGAGGGTCTCATCGAGCAGCCCCCGGACCCGCAAGTCTTCCAGCAGGCCGGCGATGGGCTGGTCGACTCCTGCGCAGGTCTTGGGCAGGGCACCACGGATGTCACCATGGTGATCCCAGCCCCCCATGGTGACCTGCACAAAGCGGACTCCGGCCTCGCTCAGTCTCCGGGCCAGCAGGCAGGCCCGCCCATTCCTGTCGGAAGGAAGCCCCGGTCCAATCCCATAACGGACCTGGGTTGCCTCTGTCTCCCGGGAAAGATCGACCAGCCCCGGGGTTTCCTTCTGCATCCGGAACGCCAGCTCGAACGACTGGATCATCCCTTCCAGCTGAGGATCGTTCCCCGCGAGACGCTTCGACCGCTCGTTCAACTGCCGGAGAAAGCCCAGCCGCTGCTCCTGAACCCTGGGGGGAGTCTGAGGATCGCGAAGGTTGCGGATCGGCAGGTCTTCGGGACGGGAGGGGACGGTCAGAGGGGTACCCTGGTGCGGCGCGGGGAGAAAACCCGCCCCGTACGTCCGCACATCGCTCTCGGGATGAATGGTAATGAACCCGGGCAGATTGTGGTTCGCGGTCCCCAGTCCATAACTCAGCCACGCCCCCATCGATGGTCGGACATCGATCGAAGTCCCGGTGTGCAATTGCAGCGAAGCGGGGGCATGCGCCTCGTTGTCGGTCTCCATCGCTTTCAGCAGGCAGAGCTCGTCGGCAACCCGGGCCAGGTGCGGCAACAGGTCGGAGATGGTGACTCCCGAGGCGCCGCGGGGAGTGGCCTGCCATTTCGAGCCCAGTGCCAAATAGCGGTCGACACCCACCGTCACTTCACGGCCGTCAATGGGAGGACTGATGCGGGTGCCATGCTTCTGATCGATCAGCGGTTTGGGATCGAACAGATCAATCTGCGAGGGCCCACCCGACATATAGAGGAAGATCACACGCTGTGCCCGGGGGGTGTGGTGGGGTGCCTCAGCCCGCGATTCGGATTTGGCAAGCGACTGTTGGGCCAGCAGACCATGCAGGGCCAGTCCTCCGAAGCCGCAGGCAGTCGACTGCAGCAGGGCGCGTCTCGAAAGTTCCGACATGCGTTGGTCTCGATGGATCAGACGGAGGGACGGAAGACTGGATCAACAACCGGGGAACCGACCGGTTCAGAACAACATCAGGAATTCGTTCGACGCCAGCAGAGCATGACAAAGCTCCGACCAGGTGCGGAGTTCGATTTCAGGAGGGGTCACGTCGCCGCCGCCCGACAATTCCTGCCGCAACTGTTCCAACAACTGACGCGCGCCGGCCTGCTCGTCATCGCTCACTTCTCGCCCCAGTACCAGACGCCACAGATAAGGCAGACGGTCGGGCTCGGAAGCCACCTCGCGCAACATCCGTTCCGCCACTTCGCGGGCCCGGTTTTTCAACAGGGGGCCATTCATGAGGAACAGCGCCTGGGTGGGGACCGTGGTGGTCGACCGACGACCGGCGAACTCTCCTGGTTGTGTGAAGTCGAACACATTCCGGACCTCCGCTGGTCCCACCTGCGGTCCCGAACGAATGATGGGCAGATAGACCGTTCGCACGTACTCCTGCTCGGGACGGAATTTCCCGAGGTTGAAATGGGGGGGGTTGACCTCTCCCCGGCGCAGCCCCCCGGTGTTCTCGGGGTATTCCAATGGCAATCCCGGTCCACCGCCGGACGCATGCAGCCGACCCGCAACGGCCAACAGGCCATCGCGCAGCGCTTCGGCATCCAGACGCCGCCGCGGCATCCGCCACAAGAAGTGATTATCAGGATCGCGCGACTCGAACTCGGCATTCGACGAGCTCGACTGGCGATATGTGCGCGTCAGGACCAGCTCGCGCAGCAGCCGCTTCTGCGACCAGCCCAATTCCTGGTAACGCAGGGCCAGCCAATCGAGCAGCTCGGGGTGGGTGGGGCGTTCGCCCCGTACCCCGAAGTAATCGACCGAGCGGACCAACCCTTCACCAAACAGCTTCTGCCAGATCCGATTGACCGCCACCCGGGCCGTCAATGGATGCCGGGGATGCGTCATCCAGCGGGCCAGCTCGACCCGGCCGCTTTGATGCGCGGGGACCGGGGCGGCACCCTCCGTCGGCAGGATTTGGGGAAACCCCCGGGGAACGAGTGGTCCAAACGCGTGGGCATTCCCCCGGATGGTCAGCCGCATATCGCGCGGCTCGGATTCCTCCTCGACGGCCAGGGCCCGGGGAGGCTTCGCCCGAAAGAACTCAGCATGGACCAACTGGGTATCGAGTCGACGGATTTGCTGGTCCAGTTGCTTCCGTTCCTGATCAAGTTGAGTGCGGACCATTTCCGGAAGCGGCGGCTGTTGGGCCAAGCGGGTGTCGAGATCCCGTTTTTTGCCCTGCAGATCTCGCAGTTCGCGCCGCCACTGATCGATCTGCTGCACTTGCGTCGCCAGCAACGCTTCCCGCGCCTTCCGGGCGTCGGGAGTCTCGGGCAACTCCCGCTCGACGGGAAAACTCCAGACACCCCAGGTCGCGCGCTCGACCGAATGGGTCGAAAACAGAATGCCTGCCAGAGCGTAGTAGTCGTTCTGCGACACCGGATCGAACTTGTGGTCATGGCAGCGGGCGCAGCCCAGGGTCAGTCCCAGCATCGCCCGACCGATCTTGTCCAACTGCTGGTCGACCGTGTCGATCCGCAGCTTCGCCTTGTCGGCCTCGACGATGCTCAGATCTCCCAACAGCAGAAACCCGGTGGCGACCAGGTGTTCGGCCCGCTCGGTCTCCGAACGGGCGGGCAGCAGATCGCCGGCAATCTGTTCGGTGAGAAAGCGGTCCCAGGGCCTGTCCGCATTCAGGCTGCCAATGACATAGTCCCGGTAGCGCCAGGCATTCTCGGCGAAGACGTTGTTCGAGGTGCCAATCTGGTCAGCGTACCCCACCAGATCCAGCCAATGCCTCGCCCAGCGTTCACCGTATGCGGGCGAATCCAGCAGGCGATCCACCACCGTCGCCCAGGCCTGCGGGGAATCGTCCCCAAGAAAGTTGGCCAGCTCCACCGGAGTGGGGGGCAGGCCGGTGAGATCAAACGAGACCCGGCGCAGCCAGATGGACCGGTCCGACTCGGGAGCTGGGGCCATTCCTGCCGTCTCAAGGCGGCTGAGAATGAAGGAATCAACCACCCCGGCGGGCCACTGGCGATCGCGGACCTCAGGAATCGGCGAGCAGTTCGGCGGCTCAAACGCCCAATGCCGGGTCGGGGAGGTGCCCTCACCAGCCGGCTGCGGGGAAGTCGCCGAGCGAGGATCGTGGGCTCCCGAAAGTACCCAGTCTTCCAGGATTCTCGTTTCCTCCGTCGGGAGCCGACCGGTGGGAGGCATCCGCAGTTCGATATGCCGCACAGCCCGGATCAGCAGACTCTCGTCGGGTTTGCCGGGAACCACGGCGGGTCCACTATCCCCACCGGTTTGCCAGCCCGACCGGGAGTCGAGCATCAGCCCCCCTTTCGACTTACCGGTCTGGTGGCTGTGGCATTCCAGGCAACGCTTGTGCAGGATCGGCAAGACCTTGGTTTCAAAGAACCGCTGCTGTTCAGCCTGCTCAGGGACTTCGTCGGCCCCCCATCCATCCCGGAGTACCAACCCCCCCAGCAGCAGACTCGCGAGCAGTACTGTTCTGGGGAGCGGGGAAAACACCGTCCGGGAAACATCGATCCGGGAAACAGGGGGGGCAGGCATCTCAGCGGCCTCGGGAGGGAGCCCTGGAACCACGCCCCGCCACAGGGCGTTTCGTGGAATTCTAATCGGGGCACGCGAGTGGGAACAATCGGGATGATCCGGAGGAGGTTCCCCCGGCGAGTCGGAAGAATCCGGCGGGAAGGAGCGGGTTTGACAAGCCGGTGGCTCCACCTGCTGAACTCTCCTGATTCACCAAATCACCCAATGTGTCACGGAATTGGGACTCACGAACCGGGTTCTGTGATTGAGACGAGCGATTTCTGCCCCAAAAACGGAATTCCGGCCAGAATAACCAGAAAGGTTGATAGAGTCGTCGCGATCCTTCCGATGAGTAAAGGTAGAACCCATCGGGCGGGTTGGCCGCGAGACCTTCGCGATCCTAGCCCCGAACTGCCTGTCTTGATGCGACATCCTGCCGGGTGTCCCTGCCACAGTCCACGGAAGGAGACTTTGTTCATGCGACGGTATCAGAAGTGGTTGACCGTGGGGCTGCTGGCCCTCGCGGCCCCCGGCATGGTGTTGGCCGGACCGACAGCCAAGCCAGCCACCAAAGCTCGGGCCCAATCGGCCGCCTCGGCCAAGTCCTCGAACCAGGAGATGGCCAACCGGGTGAGCCAGGCTCTGGAAGGATCTCAGATTGAGATCCGTGGCGGAGAGGTGGAGTTCCAGAATGGGACCGCCGTCGTCAAGGGACAGGTGAACTCGGAAGCCGAGAAGCGGGCCGCCGAAGCGGTCGTCCGCCGGGTGGCGGGAGTACAGCATGTCCAGAACGGCCTGAAGGTTTCGGGCCGCTCGGGGAGTGCGGTGCAACAGGCTGCGGGTTCGCAATCGCGTGGAGCTGGTCGCCAGGTGCGGCAAGTCCAGAACGAGGTGTATGAGGGGGCGGAACCGGTTCAGACCCCGGCCCTGCCGCCGGCTCCGCAAGGTGCCCCGATGGGAGTGCCTGGCCAGCTGCCGCCCGCAGCCGGCCCGGCCTACGGCGGTGCCCCGTACGCGGCCCCCTACGGTGGTGGTGCCCCCGCGGTGGGAGGACCTGCCGCAATGCCCGCCTATGGTGCTCCCGAATACGGGGGACCGATGGCGGCTGGTTCGAACGTGATCTACAACCAGCCCGGCTTGCCGAACCACGCGTGGCCGACCTACGCCCAGTACCCGAACTACGCGGCGGTGTCGTATCCCTCGCAGTATTCGGCCTCGGCGTGGCCGTACATCGGTCCGTTCTACCCGTATCCCCAGGTTCCGCTGGGATGGCGCAAGGCTCAGCTGGAGTGGGATGACGGATACTGGCACCTGAACTTCAGTCCTCGAACCGAACGCTGGTGGTGGTTCCTCGACTGGCGGAACTGGTAATCGGCCAGGAGTGTTGACAGAGGGCTGCCCGACGTTCAGGGATGAACGTCGGGCGGTCTCGTTCTTTGAAGTCACACGGCTTGAAGATCGGCTGAGGTGCCTGCACCAGCCCGGGAATTCGGCAATCCCGGAAAAGCCGGAAAATTCTCACAAGTCGGCACCTTTGGGCGTCGATAAAACAAGACAGACAGGGCTTTCAGGGATGAGGGCCCCCAGTCATTCCAAGGTTTTCTGGCCCGGGTCGGATTCGACTCCCTCCCCCTCAGGGCCTTCAGACTCCCCGACCAATCCGGAGAAAGACATGGATGGGCTCCGCAAGTTCCTGAAGCGCATGA
>Ga0315904_10001853_pt1 | contig 33273 bp, 53 predicted proteins | sample LakEriMetagenome_6_FD_203529 | JGI IMG/M metagenome (GOLD analysis project Ga0315904, IMG submission 203529) | Freshwater fungal communities from buoy surface, Lake Erie, Ohio, United States - Buoy 12 MA120 | ecosystem: Environmental > Aquatic > Freshwater > Lake | place: USA: Lake Erie, Ohio...
TGAACATAACTCCACCAAGGCAAAGTGTGTAATACCGTTGCTATTTGTCTTTTGCCACATTCAGGGCATTCTATTTGTTCTATATGTTTTTCCATCGCTTTTATTTTTAAAACCAGACACCTAACAGCACCTATACGCAATTTTCCCACCGCACAAATCCGACTTCGGTATATGTAAAAATAGTTCAGTTTCGGTCATTGATGGGCATTTGAATCTCTGGATAAATCCGCTAACTGCCACCCACAAAAGCACAGCAACTAACACAGTATATAGTGCATTGCTGGCGTAGTCTTTAATTTTAAATTTGTTCATTTTATTATTGTTTTTAATTATTTGCGCTGCGTCACCATCACACCTCCACCCATTCATTCACGGGTTTCATCACCTTATACCCATGCGATTTCAGCAATTGAATTGCCTCTAAAAGATTGTTGGATTGAACATTATTGTCTTTTTTCCACATCCTGCGCGAATCCATCTGAATTGCATTTTGATGCAGAAATAAGGCAATCACACCATTGGAAATTTCTTTGGCAGACAATCCATTCTTTTTTGCCTTTTTGCTGAATTCATTGGAGGAAAAAACTGATTTCATCTCTCCCAATGTCTTTTTCATTATCTCGCTCATCTCCAACCCTCCTTTATGCATTTGCCGGATATGTAATCATCCACCATTGCCTGAAATTCCTCAAACACAATGGAAATATCTTTGTTCCGGATGACCTCAGATTTCCATCCTTTTATACGCAAATCTGACTGCCACTTCAATTGGTTTTCCGTTGGCCTTGTTGCAACTTTCAATTCAATGGCCAATCCATGAAATCCACCCCGTGATTCAAAGATTAGAATGTCGGGAATGCCCGGATTACTGCACAATTCTTTCATGCGGAATTGCTCAAATGGTGTTCTTTTGCCCTCATTCGGAGGATGCGCCCATAGGATGGGAATTCTGTAATGCCGAAGGAATGCAGCACATTCGCGCTGCAATATATCCTCCCGGCTAAAATATTTCAGATACGGATTTGCCATTATTACATTTTTAACATGATTCTCAATTCCTCTGCCCTCTGCCTTGCCCGTGTGACAATTTTCTCCACGTTCCCGGCAAATTCTGCATCAATGTTGCAATTCTTTATGCAGATTCTTTGTTCCAATTCCCATTCCTGAAACAACATCAATTCATCACTCCCTGCCTTGTCAATGGTAGGGCAAATTTCCTGCACTAATCTGTCGAATGTTTCAAAATCGTACACATGATTGCGGATGATTCTGATTTTTCTGTAATCCGGCATTGCTTCATCGCCTCCCCATTTGAAAGATTCCATGTAAATCTGATGCCTGATGTCTTCATCCGGTGTATTTGTCAATACATAGGCAATTGCACCATGATTTCTGCCATACAACCTTTGGTAATCTTTTATCTGCCATTCATAACCCTTGTCCAATTCCTTAATGGCAACCTTTGTGAATGTTGTCCAATCGTAACTGCATTTGATGTCATAAATGATGTCTGCATCTTGCACATCAATGTCGCATTCTCCGGTGGTGAATTCATCTGCCATCCGGGTGTGATTTTTTTCCAATGGCAATTGCAGGTAATTGGATAGCATCTGAATGCCCTGATGCTCGTTCTTTGTGCCTTTGATGGTGAATTTGTTTTCGCGGTCATTAACCAATCGTTTTGCATTGAATATGATATTTTCAATGATGATTTGGTCTGCGGTGTCTGATGGCCATTTTTGCGTGGCCAATCCTCCGATGGATGATGATCTGAATAACATTGTGGTGGTGTCCATTAGCCAATTCTTTTTGTTAGGATTGATTTTTTGTTTTCGATTTCTGCCTGTTGTTCCGGTGATATGTCGGGAAATTCCTCAATCGCTGCCAATTGTTCTATCGTGTTCGCTTTCTTGATTTGAAGCCAAATTGATGCGCTTCCTGCATTATTGCGGATGTTGGCAAAGGTCTGATTTTGCTCAAATCCTAATGAGGACATTCTGCCGATGTTCGCACCAAAAAGATTGCCCAAATGGTCGCAGGCATCTTTGATTGCGTATGATTTTGCCGCAGGCAATGCCTTTTGTACTGCACCCGGATTGATGTTGGCAAGGTCTGCAGGTGATGCACCTTTCTTTGTCTGCACCTCCATTGCCCCAACACCATCATGGAAATCCCATTCTCCGGTGATTGGATTAAGGTAATGCACCCGGATAGTAACGGCAATTGAATTAAAGAATGTTGATGTGCTGATGACCTCAATTCGATAGCGTTTGAATATCCTTTTTAACAGATATTCTGTGACCTCAATTGGAATGTACGGCACGGGTGTTCCATCCGCTTTCTTCGCCATTGGATGCTGCTTCACCCATTCAGGACGAGGATTGGAATTCAACAGTGCTTGCAGGCCGTCTAATTTGGCTGCTTGCTCTAAATTGCCCTCATACAATTCTTCAATTGATGGCAATTGTGGTTTGGTGATTTGTGTCATGGTGACTGAATTTTGATGTGGCAAATATAAAAAAAGTTTTTAGAAAAAAACTATTTGCCTGAATTATTTTTTTGAATTGAATTCTTTGATCTTTTCACAGAAAAATTCTTCCCTTTCTTTTAGGTGACATTGCTTGTATTTCCTTCCACTACCACATGGGCATGGCTCATTCCTGCCAATTGGTGGCTCACCTTTCCAATTTTTTTGCTCGATGAAAAGAACTCTGCGTTTGGGATTATTGCTCATTGTCTGTTGTTTGATTCATGATTTTGTCTGCCGCATCCATGATGGCATAATGATGTTCCCGGAGGACTTTCACTTTTCCATGCAGGACAAATCTTATTAGCGGATAGGTGTAGCCACATTCATCTGAGATTTGTTTCACTTTCGATGTGCCAATGGTGTTCTTTTTCCCGGCCTTGATAACCTGATACAAAACATTGGTGAACCATTCTCTTTTTTGTGATTCATCCATGCTCTGCCATCTTTGGCGAAAGGATGAATTATTTTTTGTTCTTTTTGTTGGCATCGTATCTGTCATAAAAGTGGTCGCAATAGCTTTGGTAATTGGCATCGCAGATGTAGAGAGTAATTATGTTTGAGAGAATTATAAGTATGGAAATTGCTGCCATCAGGTAATTGCCATTTGTGCCGTATTCCTCAATCATTGATTCATGGATATTCACCCATTGCCATTCACCGGAATAAGACGGGAATCCGAATAAAAGGATAAACAAATTGGCAAATACATAGATGATTTTAGCCTTTTCTTTTTTCCATAACCATTCTCTGAATGTCATGGGTATTGAGTTGTGTCTTTTCATTTCGCGAATGTAGAAAAGTTTTTTGAAAAAATTATTTTTTATTTCCCTGCATCCGCTGCCGGGCATCTCTGAGGAAATGTTGCCAATCGTTTTCATCCATGTCCATCGCAATGATGTCCAATTCAGTTAATACAGGTGCAACCTGTTTGAATTCCTTTTGCCTTTTCTTTTGCTGATTTCTCAATTTTTGTGGTGTCATGTTGTGATTAAAAAAGTGTTGGATGTTGTTTATCAATTTTTGTTTTAGCATAACCTAATTCTGCAATTTCCTTTCGTGTTTGCCTTTCAGATTCAAGCCATGCATTTGCTTTCTGCCAAAATTCCTTCTTTATCTCAAATCCAAATGCTTTCCTTTTTATTTGTTCTGCCGCAATTAAGGTGCTGCCACTTCCTGCACATGGATCAATAACAACATCACCCTCATCCGTGAAAATTTCAATCAATCTTTTCAATAATTCAACGGGCTTCTGTGTGGGATGCAATTTTTCATGCTTATTGTCTCTCGGCCAATCCATGCAATTAAAAATCATTTTGCCATTGTTGTTAAATTTTGGCAATCTATCGCGATAAAACAAAACTGCATATTCGCAATTTCCGATAATTTTCATATTTGCTTTTAACACTTGTGCTGAGAAATTTTTGCGGAAAACTAAATTGATATACCTATTGAGGCCGTATTTTTTAGCAAGTTCAATCAGATAGAATTGTTGTTCAAATTCACAAAAAACAATCATACATGGGGCATTACTTTTTGCTCTTTTGCCATCTTCGGCAGGTCGCTTATCTTCTTTTTTAAGCATGGTTGAGCAAAAATGCATGAATTCTGCAGGCCTGAAATCTTTATCCGTATCAAAAAATTCTTTTCCCGCTAATTCGCTTTCTCCATTCTGATTGTCTCCATCCTTATACCATGCAGGATTGGAGGCATAGGCATTATTGCCTAAATTGTAAGGAATATCCGCAATAATCAATTGTGCTTTGGGTATTGCATATCCTTTGTAGTTTTGAAAATGGTCTCTGTATATCATTTTGTTGTGATTTGATTTCTGATTTCTTCTGCTCTTTTTATCATTTCCATGCCCGCAGATTTTAACCAATTGGCAGCATGGGTGATTTCGTCAATGGTGGCATATTGCGTTAATCGGTAACCTTTCTGCCCGGAAATTATCCTCCCTCCGGATGATGCTGCAATGTATCGGACATCTCTATCTGATATGTTAAGCATTTGCCGTATTTCCTTGTATTTTATCCAATTTCTCCGGGCATGCAGCACATTCATCAATGCCGTGATTTTCTCGCGCTCAATGTCCGTTTTCGCGGTCTTTTTTGGCTCAGGAAATGTTATTGCGGTCTGCATAGGCTATGTCTTTGAATTTTGGATTAAATGCCGATAGATAAGTGAATCGCGGATATTTTTGCGGACAAAACTTGCCGGGCATCGTGGCAATTTTCGATGGATGGAGGAAAATGTCACCGAATTTTGCCGTGATGTAATCCTGAATGATTTGCCTTTTTTGTTTTAGCATTCCGGAGAAATTCACCGGGAAATCGTCATCCCGATGAATTTCAACATAAGAATGCTCTAATGGTATATTGCAGATGAATTTGCCTGATTTCCGGTTGTAAAGGTAAATGTGTGATCTTTTCATCATGCCTGTGAATTCGCCATACATATCGAATGCGCTCTCCGTGTCCATCATTCCACTTTGAATTGGCTCATTCACGATGACCAATAATGGTCTTGTCCAATATCGTACAATAACGTAATGCGCCATTAGTACTCAGGATTTAAGATTGATTCCAACAGAAACAATTTTGATTGCTCTTTTTTCCGCATTTCTTTTGCAGATACATCTAATGCATTGTCTGCGATTACTTCATTAAGCATGGCAATGTCATCTGATATTTCCCGGTGTTTTTTCATCAATTCGGCAACAATCTCTGCATTCCTTTGTGCAATTGCCGGATGCGTTGGCGTGAATTCATTGCTCATTTGTGGCAGGTGTTAATGTTTGCTGAATGATTTTGTTGCAATGAAATTTGATTGCATCTGCAATGCCGGAAAGGATTAGTATGTCATCAGGGTTGTCAAATTTGAAGTCGCTGATTTCGCATAGTTCTCCGCGATGGTACATCCATACTTGACCATTTGATTCGATTTCGATTTTCAAGCCTTCCACTGGCTCGTAAATGTGGGTTTTTTTGGTGTAGTGTTTCATTTTGTTTGATTGATTACTTCGATTAATACTACCGCTGAGCGTACTGATTCGGGCATTTCGCCCCATGTGATGGTGTTCATTTTGTGTGATTTTGGTTTTTGTTTGATTTATATCCCCATCTGAGTAGGGCGATGAATGTTGCGGTGAAAATGATGGTGTGCATGGTGATTAGCCTACAATGTGTGATTCAATGATTTCTCCCGTTTCGTTGCAAATTATCTGCACAATGCCGCCTTTGTAGTTAGCAAAGTATGATTCATCCGTGCCATTATTGAATTGGATGTAGTTTTGGCAAAATTCCAATGATTCGGCAAAGCCTTTGAAATCTGATGTGGTTTCATCGTGAAATTGGACATCGTAGGTCATTTTGGCATCAGCTTCAAAATATCCTCCATCGTGCTTGATGTAGTCTTGATTTGTTTCACAGATGGTCATGCCGTTTGCATCTTTGATGCTGCCGTCATCTTGCGGGAAATATCTGTCGTTAATACGTTCAGAAAAAAATTTGATTACTGCCTCGCGTGCGTTGTTGGCATTTTGTTCGATGCAAAGATTTTGAAATCTTGAATCATTTCCGGTGTAGGTGATTTTGTAGGTGTTCATTGTGTGTGTGTGTTATGGTGGTTAGGTTTAGCACCCGACCATTGCCGAGTGCCTCCCCTTGTTTCCTTTTTCTTCATTAGTCATTCAAATATTTCATTAACGCTATGTCTGCTTTTGCGTTTGCATATTCGTAATTTTCTCCATCAAACGCTCTGTCATAAGCATCGTTAAAAATTTTTAATGCTTCTTGTTCATACTCTTTGTAGCAAGTCATTCCGTTAGGAAGATTTACTTTTTCTCTTGCGGTGTTGGCATCTTGTGTGGTGGAAAGATTTTTGAATCTTGAATCATTCCCGGTGTAAGTGATTTTGAAAGTTGTCATTGTGTGTGGTTTTGATTGGTGAATTTTGATTGATTTGATGATGCAAATATCAATAAACTTTTTTGATATGCAATACCTCCGAAAAAGTTTTTTTGTAAAAAATACCTAAATCGCTGAAAATCAGCGCAAAAAATTTCATTCTTTGCCGGATAATAATCCCAAATATCCCTCCCGAATGACCTCCACAACCTGCAATTTATCCTTTTCCAATACACGGTGATGCCGGGAAACAATCCTCTCCCATGCCTGCATTTCCTTTGGATTTTCGGCAGAATCAGGCAAAATTATCTCATACAAAATGCCATTCACCCGGTATTTCACCCGGCATTTCCATACATAATTCATAAATCAATGCCCTTTTCCATCAATTCTACCAACACCTGATGCCTGCATCTTTGCTCTGCAATTGTTCCCTTTCCTGCATTTGCCGTTAATTGCTCAATAATGCCGTGAATTTCAAATCTTCTGCCGTGTGATGCCGTGATGGTCAATTCTGACCTTAAGTCTGCCAAAATTGAATCTTTGTGCCTTTCCCATGCATTTTCCGGGATGATTCCGTGTTTCACCATGTTCCTGTACATGATGCCACCACCATCAATGAATGTTCCATATTGTTTCCAATCATCTTTCATCCTCTGCCATAGTGCGGGGTAATCCACAACCCTCTGGACGTTTTCCTCAGTTTTCTTTGCGATCATGATGATGTTATCTTTCAGCCATTCTCCCCTCTGCTCACTTCGTTTGTAAACTTTAATCCAATCATTGATTGTTTTCCCGGCAATGGTTTTAAACTCTCCCAATTCTCCCTTTGCGCCTAAATTGAAAATTAATGGCAATTCCTCACGATACAATGTCGAATGCAGCATATTGATGTCAATGGCAATGTGCCTGGCAATGGTTGCCAATTGTGATGCCTCAGGAATGTGCCACCCGATGTACTCATACACGAATGTGAGCAATGGCATGATTTGCTCTGATGTCACCGGGTTTTGTTTGATTATTGCTTTCATTTGAATTCAGGAATTAAGGATTGCCCACTTTGAAGAATTTCCATTGCCTCTTTGATTTTTTCTTTGTTTGATTGCTTTTTTGCCTCATGGCTGATGTCGGGGAAATCCCTGCACCATGAGCGCAATGTCAAAAATGCAGATTTATATTTTTTGACGGCATCTTTTTTATTCTCCAATGCCTCCATTTTTTTGTGAACTGCATCCCTGCCAAATTCTTCCACCAATCGCATCAATTGTTCCTCCGTTAATGGTTTCTGCATTTTTAGAACTGATGGATAATGATGCAGGACGTATTCACGTTTTTTTTCATCCGGCCAATCAGAATTTATTTCGCGTTTTATTTCTAATTTATTTTTTTTTGAAATTACTATTTCATTATCAATTTCATATTCACTTTCATATTCATGATTTTGCTTTCTTTTTGCTTTAGATTTTGCTTTACCAAAAGTTGAATCAAAATTAACATCCTTTTGTTGTGATTTTCTTCCTCCTTTACTTCCTGCCTCGCTTCTGATTTCGCTGATTTCACCATCTTTTTTCATCCGTTTCTGACACAAAAAATCCCCATCAAAATACATCACCTTTGCCTCTAATAATTCTTTCAATGCAGATTCAATTTCATGCACATTAAAAGGTAATAACCGGGCAAACAATTGTGCAAAATTTGTGATTTGGTTGTCACTTTGCTTAAATTTTTGCTTAAGCAAAATTCCACCATAGGTTTCTGACTTGTGCAAAAGGCACATTATTTTAATATAAACACCTTGCGCTGATGCGCTGCATTCGTTCAGTTTTTCATCTGTTAAAAAATCCTGAACATACAATGGCAAATATGGTTGGTCTCTTAGTGCCATAAAAAAGAAAATCCCGGCATCCATGCATCGGAAAGGCCTGTATCGCGAGGCCATGCATTTCCACCGGGAAAAAGATTGTTTGTTTTCATTCGATACTTTGCCGACACATTTCCGATGTGTTTTCCGGCATTCAAATATAGCAATTATTTTTCAAATTCCAAACGGCAATCAGGGCATCCATCAAATAATGATGTATTTTCACATTCAACAATGATGCTGCATTCACCATTGCAATGATTGCAGGTTATCCGGCCATTGGCCTTTCGCGGTGAATCCTCGCATGGCTCATGGTCAATTTTACCATCAATGCAATGTGGGCATTCTATTTCAATATGATGGGCATCTGCCCTGCCAAATACCCGGACAGATGCAAATTCATTTTTTGAAATTCTGATGGTGGTGGTGTATGGTAAGGTCATTGTGTGTGATTTTGATACCGCAATTATCGGAAAACTTTTTTAATAAATACCCATCCAAACAAAAAAAACTTTCTTTTTCCCGTAACTCGCTGAAAATTAAAGCATCTAATTTTAAGAAAACTGCCGAAAATTGGCCTATCTTTGCATTCTCCATGTGTGGTGGTGACCTCTCATGTGTGAATTTTGATTCCGATGTCGGATAATACCCGGCATCGGTTTTTTTTATACCTTAATCACATGAAAATATCCCAAATCTCCATCATCCTTGCCGTGAATATCCTTACGGCAGTAATCGTGTATTTCCTTGCAAAAAATGGCCGGGAAAACATCGCCACCTCCACCACAACCATTCATCGTGACACCACAACCATTGTCACCAATTACCCAACCCGATACATCACACAGAATTTCAACATTGATTCATCAAAGGTGATTATTCCGGATGTGATTGATACGGCAGCAATCATTGCCCGATTTTTCACGTCAAAAAATTATGCCCAAACAATCAATGAAAATGATGTGGAAATTTCCATCAATGATTCAATCTGCATGAATTCGCTTCTAAACAGAAAAATCTACGTCAAAAATAACCGGGAAACGCTAATACAAACAATATTGCCTACACCTGAAATGCAATCATTTGTCTTTTATGGTGGCATCCGGGCAGGCTACATTCAGAAAGGACAATCACCCGTGATGGTGCAACCTGTGATTGGAATTGATTACAAAAGAAAATGGAAATTAGATGCAGGATATGACTTGCTTAATAATGCTGCCGTAATCGGAATTTACCGGAAATTCTAACCCCTATCCACCTTGCACCATACATCTCGGCCTGCCATTATCTGCCGCATCACCATAGGGTAAAATTTTTCCGTGTAAAACAACCTGCTCTGGACAACTGCATCGCGGCCATTAACAACTCCAATCCTTGCCCCAACTAATGGGCATCCTAATGATTCCTTGTCCGTATTTCCCCAATGAAACATCACATGTTGAAATCCGGGAATGCCGGAAATCTCAATCATTGGATGGTTTGGCCTAAACCTTATCAATTCAGGATTTTTTTCTCCACCTAAGGCATTGTATTGTTTCCTTCCCATCAATTCAAATGTTGCCTTATCATAGAGATATTCATGGCTCATTGCAGGTGAATGCCGCGATGTTAGGCGATACATGCCCGGCCAAATCGCTGTTTCGCCATGCACCTTTTGTTCTCTTATTTCATCCTCACAGACATATCCAATTGCCCTGCCATCAATCTCCAATGGTGAGATTGTCCAATCTTCCTTTTTTATTATTGGTGGTGCAATCCTTACAATCATTTTTCTTCCGGTTGCGAGTCTGCCTCTTTTTTATTCATCAATGTGATCACCTGCTCTGCGGTCACAATTCCCAATGCAACCAATATTACAACACAATCAGCAATTAAAAAAGAAACCGGGTCAATGCTCGCGCATTTCCAATGGAGGAATGCCGCAAAAATAACAAATGCAAATGCCGTTAATTTTCGCGCTGATGCATAGTGCCCACCATTGGCTGTAAAACCAAAATACCTAAATACTTTTTTCATTTTAATTTTTCCGTGATCTCAATTTTGTATTTGTAATGTTCATCTTTCAGGTGGTCAATTTTATCATGTAGCTTTTCCATTGCCTCATGCATTTCCCTGCCTTGTTCCTGAATAAATATCCTGAGGTTTGTCTGCATTTGTCCAATGTGCTTTTCCAAATGTGTCATGTCACCACTCAACTTTTCAATGGCTTTGCGGAATGCCTCGCGGTCATCATTGGTGGCCTTTTCAATTGCCTCTGCCCTAAATTCCAATTTGTCAATTCTCGAATTCAAACGAATTAGCATCCCGATAGATGTCACGGCAATTGTTAATGCTGATGCTGCCACACTTATGAATATTACAGGATTTTCAATCATTTTTGGTTAAATAAAATTGCAACATAGGCGAAGCATCCAATAGCGAAAAGGATAAATCGGACGTTGTACGAAAAATTTATTTCCGCTGAAGATGTTGGAGATGGTTCACTTTGCCATCTATCTTCATAGAGATCTGAATCAATGTCATTGCGATGTGAATACATTGCCCCACTATGTATGAAAGGAAATACCAATGCATGGGCAAAGAACAACAATGGATTTGAAATCGATGCCAAAATAATGATTGCCAATCTGCGATACATCAACAATTTTGTTTTGTGTGGGTTAAACCCAAATATTGGGGTTCGCGCCCAAAGATGCCACAATATCGCCTCAAATCTGCCCTCAAAGATGCAGAAGAAACACCAACATATTATGGAAATCACAACTGCAATCATGCCTCTACAAGCTGAGCTGTGATGTAAACTTTCACCGTACCATCTCCTGCCGTTGGTGGGTTGCTGCATTGGGCAATAAGTCGGGTGTTTGCGATGTATTGTTCTCCGTTTGTAATACTACCTGTGGTATTTATTGCTGACCGAAAAATCGCACTTCCTGCGCCTAACGTGTCCAAATCTTTCAATTCATAGAGATAGGTACCTGCACCATCAATTAACACTTGAATATCTGCAGGGGTATCAAACCCCGTGGTGTTCCAATTAACTTTCACCTGGCAATCGAGGACACTCCAATAATGCCCCGAAACGGCAGGCAAAATTTGCTTTGGATTTCCCGATGCCAACTCCGCTGCGCTTAAATTAACAGTATAATTTTGAGGAACTTTTTTTAATGCTGTTGTGCCAATTATTGAAGCAATTGCCCCACTTGTCGGCACTTCATTATTGTTATTGTTCAATGTTGTTTTAACATCATCAACCCAATTCACACATGAATCACTCAATGCATCCTCAACTGCCCGGTGCAATGCAGGTGTAATTGCCTCAGATGTGTTATCTGCGATATTCGCTAAAATCAATGCCGCTAATGCTGCCCTGCTTTGTGCCATGTGTTAATTGTAGCCTGATGAATATGCATTTTCCTGATAACTCTTTCCGGTGACATTGGTGGACATATCAATCGTGCCACCTGCTGCCGTACCCGGTTGCCGTAAAAATAAATACAGATTAAGGTCACTCAAATTATTTAAGTTAAAATTGAACACACGGCCATCGGCCAAAATGTTATTCATCGGCAATCCATCTGAATTTCTAACCAACTCGACAACCCTGTCAATTGTTCCCAATGTCATCAATGCTACATCGAAAATGCTTTGATTCGCAATTCCGGTCATTGTCCTGTTTCCATCATCCTGCACATCCTGCACCAACTGCACACCCGGCACAATTGCCACAACCATAGATTCATCAAAGATGGCCACACCCGGAATGGTGGTGTTCCAATCCGGGAAAATAGATGGATTATCCCCCAACATTTTCACGGCCATTGAAATATCTCCATAGGCCATGATTGCCGCATCAAATACATCCATGCCATCCAATATCTGAATCTGTGCCATTACTGCCTGATTGCCGTTATCTGATACGAAAATGAATTGTCAATGATTCGCGGTGTGATGATAATGTCCGAAAAACCATCAATCTGCAATTGTTCCAAAATGATTCTTTCGAATTCCTGCGATGGTCTATTGTTGCTGAGATACAACCCGGCTGAACAACCCATTGCCGGGTATTCTTTCCACCATGTGGGGAATGCCTCCACCACATCCTGAATGTGCTGATTATTGGAGGCCTGAATGCCGAAATCACCATCCACCGGAATGATGTCCTGACCATCCTCTGCAATATCGTATAATTCAATTGCCATGCTTAAATTTTTGATTTTGAATGTTATTGCTCACCATTGGTTGATACGATGCAATGGATGAATTAAATGCAGCCAAAGACACACCTGCATCAATGCCACTTAATGCGGTGAATGCCGCAATCGCTGCCTGAATGATTGAATTGCATTGGCCATTAACCGAATTGCTTACATCGTCGGCTTTTACCACGCCACCATAAGATTCATCACCATGAAATACGCCATTCTCATTAATGATAAATTCCATTTGTGCAATGGTAATTCTTGCCTCTGACAAATCTGAAAACTGCACCACAAATCGTGGCTTTTTATCGTGGAATGCAACCCTCACAACACTACCAATTGCAGGAATGCACAAAAAGCCATCATTCGGCTCTGCCGATAGCAATACATTGGGAATGGCTGTCGCGCTCACTCCATCAATGATTTTCACCTCACATGACCTCGCTGATGCATCCACAGATACAACTTCGCAATCCAATATCACCAACATATCGGATTTTCCAACAATTCTCTGAATTGCCTCACTTATTTGCCGTGCCTCATTCATAATCCTGCATTGATTTCTGCATCCGTTAATGTGTCAATTCGCATGTCTAATGTCAATATCTGCCTCCCTCCATCCGTGCCAAACTGATGTTCAACACTTTTTATCATGTATTTCCCTGCCATCTCCGAGATGGCAGGATTTCGTAAAATAACTGCATCCCCATGCTTTACATGAGGCAATGCAAACGTGGTGATGTTGCCAATATAACCCTGATAGAAAATCCTGTTGTAATTCCTTTTGACTGCATCCTCCAATTTGTTTTCCGGTGTACGAAACAAATTCAATGTCCTGATTTCTCCCTGAAATCCTGATGGCTTTTCCGGATATATTTTCACCACACCTTTGTCATAGGTTGCAAATCTTTGGAATCTTTTCGTTTTCATTTTTGTTGTGCCATCCTTATTTGTGCCGTTGCTCTCATAGGAATAAGAATACACCTCCATCCCCACCTGCTCATCATCAATGCGCTGATATTTCAAATCATAATCAATGATGTTGTACTGAAAATCAAAAATGTGTTCCTTGCGGTCGTTCGGCCAATACACAATTGGTGAGCATGTCAATAAATTGCCTCTAAACCATGATTCAATTTTGTAATCTTTCCGCAACCTCTGCAATACATCCGCAATGGTTTCATTTTCGGTCACAAAATCGCCAATGTCTGTGATGATGTCATTTGTCCGTAATTCAAAACCTGTGCCGGATAACAATTCTCTCACCATCTTTTCCAATGTGTATTGTGATGCCCTCCATGTCTTATTGGGTGCATTGGTATTTTGCAACACATACATATTATCAACCAATGATAATGTCATTGGCCTTGCCGGGTTGATGTCTGCCACCCATCCCTCAAACTTTGTTTTCAATTCAACATAATATCTTTCAATCGTGCCATCATACCATTTGTAACCACATTGAATTTTGATTTTGTCATTCTTCATTATCAATGGTGGTGCAGATGGCTCACCAATCACAGATTTGCCATTAAACGTGAATTTCTTATCGTTTTTATCAATGAAATACAGATTGCGTGGTATTGTCAATTCGGCATTGTCGCAAAGATTCTGCCATGAACTTGTCACGGATAAATCACCCAAAAAATCCATCTTGAACGTATTGTTGCGTGATGGCCAATTGGCATTTGGCTGTTGGGTGATTATTATTTCAGAAAGCAATTGCAGCATTAAACCAAATTCACGATGAAATCCATGTCGCTTTTCGCCTCAATCAAAAATGGCTGCACGCTATATTGCCCCTCATTCTGCGGAAATTCATAAGACATCACCACCAACCTGAAAATGTTAAATTGATTCAAATACCATGAATTCACTCTCAATGCCTGCGGTGCTTCCAATGCTGCCCAAAGATTGTTTATGTTGTTCACACCATTGTAATCGGTTTTTTTACCCGGATAAACTCCCTGCGGTGCAGTCAATACACCTCGTATCTGCACAGAATAATTGGCCATGCTGATGTATTCATAAACGCTTCCATTCTTGCCTTGTATGTTGGTTTCAACAATGTTTTTTGCACCCGAAACATTGAACAAAACTGTGTCAAATGCCATATTAGGAAATGATACATCACCATTGATGCCCTTGTATCTGTCCTCCTGAATTTCCAAATTAGACATGACAATGTTGCCCAACATTTTACTCACACCCAAATCAATGAAATCCTTCTGCGCTGCCGGTGGTGGCATGCCTGCCTGATATATCAATGATGTGATGCTATCCTGCCCAAATGCCCGTTGTATCTGAATGGCCTTTTGTAATTCGGCTCTTGCGATGTTTTGCGGAGGAATAATTACCGGATTACTCATTGTGCTGCAATTCTTTGTGAATCATTCAATGTTGTTATCAATGCCTCTGTAACTGCCGCGCTCACCTTTTGCTTGAATTCTGCAGATGCCTGATTGACTTTGACAATTTGGGTTTCAATCAATTTCCCAATGGTGATATTGATTGTTGTCGGCTTGCTTGCCGTGCTTTTGGGTGCTGATCCGCCTTTTGCACCCGGTGTTCCGGTAACTGCCGTTGCCGATGTTTTTACACCCTGCCCCATCACACCCATGCCTGATGTTTTCATGCCATCCGTCAATGATTGTGTCTTTCTTAATTCGTCATTGTATTTGCTTTGCTCATTGGCCGCATACAACGCAAATCCTGCGGCTGCAACACCTGCTGCCGCTAATGCAGTCCAATTCATTGATAATGCTGCCGTGACTGATAATGCTGCGGCATAGGCCATTTGCGCTGCCCTTGCAATCATTACTGCTTTATTCACCATGTACATTGCCAATGCAAAAGATGTCACAACCCCAATAATTGTTTTGACGAATCCGGGCATTTTATTGTAAATCTCCATCAATGTTAATGTCACTCCCACAACTGCCGTGAATACACCATACACCATGTATGCGGCAGGTGCTAATGTATCTCTAAGGCTTGCGCCAAATTCAATGATGATTGGAATGTATGGCTTTGTGGCATCCACCAACCTATTAACACCTGATGCAAAATTGCTCAATGCTACAATTGTTCCCTCAATGGCAGGCCTGAATGCCATGAACAATGCATTTTTCATTTCATCAAATGCATCGCCCAAATTACTCCGCATTGTCTTAATACTGCCCTGCATTTTTCCTAATCCGTTTTCGAACATCCCTCCGGCCTTTGCCGCATCTTTCAATGCCTTTGTAAGTAATTCATAACTCACCTCCATATCTCGCACAGATTCGGTGTTTCCTCCGGTGGCATCTGCCAATAATTTGTATATGTTGATTCCCGCATAGGCGAATTGCTTCACATCCTGCCCGGTGGCTTTCCCTGTGGATGCAATCTGTTGTAAATTCACCACCATCCTCTGCAATTCATCATTACCACCTCCGGTGGCACTCACGGCATTTGCCAATGCCAAAACATCCTCCCTTGCCTTATTTGATTCAATGCCGGATGAAATCAATGCACGATTAGCCATCAACAATGACTGGACATCAAAAGGTGTTGTTTTCGCATCCTCCCGGATATTTTTGAACACCTCCCTTGCTGCTTCACTACTTTTGAGCAATGTGGACAATCCAATCTCCATTGCCTCAAAATCCTCACCAACTTTCACAACTGAATTTCCAAATGCAGTCATGGCATATACAGAAAATGCACCTGCCAACATATTGCCCATCCCGGCCAATCTGCCCTGCACACTTTGCACACTTGAATTCAACCTATCCGTTGCACTTGTTGCACCTTGTATGCCTTTGGTAAAATAATCCTGAAGGCTTATGACGTAAGTAACTTTTTCTGTACTCATTTTTTTGTACTTATCAATTCGGCCTTAACTAATGCCCCGTAATATCTCGCCCATTCATCATCACTAATGCAGGATGTATCAATGTGCAGATAATGCCTGACCAACACATCAGCAACCTGATACCATCCAACATTCTTTTTTGCTTCATCTATTTTTTTTTTAATTCTGAGGCATAAACAGACACCATCTGATTTGCTTTCAAAATCAATGTCATTCCCAATGTGTCATTCTCAGGATTGCCATTCGGCTCAATGGCATCCAATACATCCGCATGATTTTCAGGGATGATGCTTGCTTTCAAAAAATCTTGTGCCGCTAATGAATTACTTTTTGTCTGCATGGCATCAAAAAAAATCATCTTTAGCATTCGCGATGGTTGCTTAAAAAATACATTCATTGTGCCGTCCTCTCTTTCTATCTGCCAAAATCCAATCTTTGTTCCCGGTTGAATGGCCTGATATTTAGATTCTAATTCTGCCGCAATTTGCTCTGCATTCTGCGGTGTTTGTTGTGTTGTTTGGGGATTTGTCTTCATGCAGGTAAAAATACGGCATAAACCAATTTTTATGCTGATTATTATTTCAGAAATTAACTATAAAAAAAATCCCGGTCAAAATCAATTGCCGGGATTCACATTGAGCAATCTGCAACTCATCAATGCAGACAACCCATGTATTTGTAGCGCAATCGCCCGGCTGCCCTCTTTGCACCTTTTCGCGCTGAAGATGGTGCGGCATAATCGGTGATCGCGGTGAATTTCTTCACCTTCTTGTTCGATGGTTCGCAAATCAACACCATTGGTGATTTGTCGGATGCGTATGTCCACCCAACTTGGCCGGGTTTCATCGCTGCTTTGATTTTGGATAATGTTGTCATGGAAACAAATATAAAAAAGTTTTTTCATAAAACACAAATGGCCGGAAATCCGGCCATCGTGTAGGCTTTCGCCCAATTGTCTCCCCATTGACAATTTATCTCAAAATCTCTCCGATAATGATGGGGATTTCAACCTGAATGCTTGTGTCTCCCTGCGCGGAATCCAATGGATTTTCGAGAAATTCACATGCAATCAATCTGTCTGTGGTAGGTGTGTTCCTGCCGGATGTACCCAACACAACCGTGATGGGGAAAGGTGCAATCTCCAATGGCTCGCGATTAGGTGCTGCGGCAATGATTCTTTTCCATTCCTCTGTGTACAGAGTAATGCTGCCCTCATATTCCACTTTGCCATATCCGCGTGATGTTGGCTTGTAGCCTGCACCATATAGATTTTCCTTTTCTTGTTTTTTCATGTAGGAAATGGCCGTGATGCCAACAATCGGAAATCCAAACAATACTAATTGAATGCTTCCCCAATCATAGCTTACTCCATTTACCAATACTCCTTGTGCCATCTTATGCCTGTGTTAATTGTGATACGTAGCCAATTTCAATGTTGATATAATCAGCAACACCAATTGGCAATAATTCGATTGCCTCGCTGATTGTATTTGTGGCCAAAACATTCTGTGATGGATTCACGATGGTCTGCCCGGCAGACAATTCACCATCGGAAATCATTTGACCTAATGCCGTGTCTCCTAATGTTTGCAGATTTTCCACTTGCCAATCAGGTAGTGTTCCATCTGCTTTCAACACAATGGGTGATGATACGGCAGGCAATGTATTTGCCCTAACCAACCTGATTGCCTTTTGCAATACACGATTCAGATACAAAAATCTAAAATCAGATGTGAGCAATGTTGCCGTGTTTGGTTGATTGTTGTATGTTCCGGTGATGCCCTCCAACTTGCGGAGGAAACAATATGCATAGGCATTCAATGATTCCAATTCACCTGCGGAAATGCTTGTGTAGGCTTCACCATTTGAAAAACCAATCGTGTCCAATTCTGTGCCATTGCTCATGTTGAACTGACCAACCCATGCCCATGATTGGCTCACAGAAGATTGACTCAATACACCCAATTTTGCGCCTAAATCGGAGATTGATTTTTGTGTAACTCTCCACAACTCATGACCTCTTGCGCCTCTATCCTGCGAAATCACAACTGACACCATTTCTGAATCTAATGTGGAATTATTCGGCAAAGATGATACAGATGCCGTGCCGGAAATCTCCGGTGCAAACAATGCAACCATTGGTCTGTATTGGCCGAAAACTTCATCACACCTTGCCTGAATCTTAGTCACCTGACTTGTTGCATAGGCCGTTGAAAAATCATTCATGATGGCCATCTGCCTGATTGCACCATTGGCAAAGGTTTGCACTAATGTGACCTCTTCAAAATTCGTTCCGTATGCTGCATATAAACCAATGTACAATTGACCATTAGGGCGCAATCGGAAATACTCGCTGATGTGATAATACAGAACATTCAACCTGCTCGCAACACCTCCGCTGAATGCTGTTGTTGTTGCGGTGATTGTTCCCACTATCGTGGATGACATTGAAAGGCCATTGGGGTAAACGCCTAATCCAAAAGGTGCAGTAAAAGTTATTGCACCTGCGGCATTTGTTGCCGACCATTGGTGAATGTATGTGCCTGCATTAACAATTGCAACAATGGCTGCGGCCACTAACGTGACGGTGGTTTCTGATGCAGTTTTGGTGTATGTGCCCAAATTGACATTGCCATTCAATCCCGGTGCAAAAATTGTGATGGTGTCACCATTTGTGCCAATTGCCGTAATAGTTAGCAATCCTGTTGCTCTTGTTTCATCTGCATTCACTTGTCTTATGCCCAATGCATCGGCTTCCTGTAAGGAAAACACCCTTTTGATTCGGTCATTTGTCGCAAATCCGTGTGGCAAATTTGCATTGGCAACATAGGCGATGAATCCACTAATGTAGTCATCATTGGCAGGCCTGCGGCCTAATCCACCTTGCTGAACTTCAAATGTTATCTGTGGTAATGGTAATGACATTGCCTTTTATTTTTTTGTGGTTTTTTTTGCCGTTGGCTCTTTAATCCATACGGCAGTCACATTCTGATTTGAGGCATAATCATCCACAATTTCATGCGTTGTATTGCAAAAGATTGTGCCATCCGAAAAACAACATACTGAATCAAATTTTGATTTCAATATGCCTTTTTTCAATGCCAATGCCTCTGCATGCTGAATTGCGAAATCGCTCATTTTTTGCCTCTTTTCGGTTTGGTTTCTGCCTCAGATTCCTCAGTAATTTCATCAACGGATTGCCCGGTGATTTCCGATGCATTTACTGCATTTGTGAATTCACCTTTTGACCTGAATAGCCATTGGCCACTCTCGTTGAAATACACCACTTTGACGTGGCTGCCTGCATCTGATTGAAGAAACTCAACCAATTCAGAATTGAATGTTTTTTTTGCCATGATTGCGTTTTTTAATGGGGATTTTTTACGCGGTTAATTAGGGTTGTATGGTTTTGCTAACCATGTGCCACCTACTGCCGTTAAACTTGAAAAAGAACACGGCAGTTTTGTTTGCAGCAATTGTGTACCTATTAGCAGATGCATCATTGGTGAAAGATGTAGATGGAAATCTTATTGCGCCTGATCCGCTACCTTTGGAGATAATCACATACAATTCATCGCCCATGCGACAATTGGTCAATGTTGCCTTTATGTTCACGGAATCGGTGATGTTGCTTGATGGCCTCACAATTGTTTGAAAGGCATTTGAATTCACGCTGATGGTGTCATTTCCGGCAGCATCATTGGTGGTCACCACTTTATAGTTCAATACTCTCCCGGTGTTGTCTTGCCCTTTGGTTGTGCCAAATCGCGGTGAGGTAGATTGCGCGAATACTGAAAAAGAAACGGCAATCAGGAATAAAAGAGAAAAAAGTTTTTTCATTTTTTTGTTTGTTTGAGATTGTGATTTATGAATGTGCCGGGCATCACACCCGGCACTTATTCAATTTACGCGGTTTGTGTGGTATAAAGAACTAATTGCTCTCCCCATCCAATTTGAACATCCATTTTGAAAAGCCCTTTTGCAAAGAACAATTCAGAATTGGCCTGAAGTCTTTTCAACTCCAATTGGTTGTCCTCTGTTGAATTCATGCCCAACCAAAGATTTGATTCAACGGATGGTCTTGCGATGGTCACCATGAAAGTATTTTCAGGAATTCCGGCAATGCGCTCAACATTGTAGCCTTTGTATTGGCCATTCACAACACCCTCCGGACTTGGCCCTTTGTAGGTGAGGTCAATCAATGCCTGCTCATACTTTTCATAATCCTCGTATGAAAGGAGGAATTTCGTTCCGTTTGCACCGAACTTTCTCAGCAATGCCTTTGGCAGTAATGCTCTGCCAGCTTCCATTTTGCTGATGATGTTGGCTGATGTCAATGCAATTGGTGTTGAAACATCAATCACATTAGCATTATCCAATGCCTTTTTTATGAGGCCATCGAAATACTGATATTGTGATGCTGATGCAGGTGCGCCAACTGATGCAGGTGTTGTGCCTGATGCATAGGCCGTGCGACCTTGCCAAATGTGGCCATCAACAAATTCATCCAACTTTTCCAAGATGTACATCATGAAATACGCTTCAAAGGTCTGTGGCAATTCAGCATCCAAAAGTTTTGGATTCAACTGCACAGCATACCAATGTTCCTCAAAATCGCGTGGATTCATTTCCAGATACATCATGAAATCCTGTGGCTCAATCACTGCACCTGCAACTGTCACATCACCGGATGATGTTGGTGTTGCCTGCCTTGCCTGAATGAAATTCGCGATGTCCAATTTTGGAATGGTGAATTTCTTTTTTATGCCATCTTTCAGGTAGATGTTGCCACCATTGATGGTGTCTGCACCTGTTACGGCCTTAACAATCATCACCGATGCGGCTTCTCCGGCATAGGTGGTATCTTGTATGTTTAATGCTTCCATTGTCTTTCTCTGTTATGGATTACTTTTTCGCTTTGGTTTTTTCCGCAATTCTTGCCATCACTTTCGCGGCATAATTTGCAGGAATTTTTGCATCTGTGCTTTGGCCAAAATTGGTCACGGCAGATGGTGCTTTTTTGCTCACAGGAATTAGATTCAGCAATTCCATTGTGCCATCAAAATCATTCACCAATTTCTCTGACCATTTGGTGCGGCTTTCTGCATTGTCTGCAATCTTTCCGGCATTAACGGCATTGGTAAGAACTTCGGCCACTTTGGTTGCCAATACTTCCGCTTGTGCTGATTCAACTTTTTCTTTGAAAGAATCGCGTTCCTGAGAAACGGCATTCAAAGAATTGGTAAGGTCATTAACCTTGTTGTTTAGGGTGCTGATTTCTGCATCCTTTGCTTTCAGGCTTTCAGATGCTTTGGATGATTTTTCTTTCAGGCTATTGATGGCCTGAGCGATGATATCCTCCGCTGCACCCTCCTGCAATCCGAGAGCATTTGTAATCTGCTTGTTCATATTGCTGATTTGGTTTTTTAGATTGTTCGTGATGGCAGTAATTTTTTTGAAAACTGAGGTGGCCATCTCACCATCAATCTGTTTCAATTTCTTTTGCGCCCATGCGATGCCCTCGTCTCCGCCCCATGCATCCCACATCAATTTTCCGCATCCCTCTCCGTATGGTGTATCTGAATTCTGTCTGTGTCGCTCAAATGCTGCCATTCTCGCGATTGTGTCGCGGCTGATTGGCTCTTTGTTCGCCAACTGATTTGCTCTGATTTTTCCGACATTTGTGCCGCAATCTCCCCATCCATTTTCCTCTGCATATTTCAATGCCCTTTTTGCATTTTCTGTTGCTGCCTTTGGGTAATCATTGTAAGAATTCGTCAATGCTGCCTTAATCTCTTTCATGCCTCCGGTGATGCTTGTGCAGAATCCTGCCTCCAAACATTCTGATGCAGTCATCCAATTATCATCACCCATCAATGCAGTAACTTGTTCCCTTGTTCTCTTTCCACTTCTGCACAACATTGTGACCAATGATTCGGTTGCCTTTTGTTCCAATTCACCCTCTGCACCCTGAACACCATGAATCATCATGAGTGAATAATCAGCCATTTCCCTTTCATCACCTGCCTGAAAAATCACGGCAGCAATGGAGGCAACAAGGCCAATGTTCACCATCTTTATTTTGCATTTCGCTTTGGCATTTTCAATTGCGTGGAAAATTGCCATGCCCTCAAACACCTGCCCACCAATGGAATTCATGCGTATTTCAATCTCCGATGCACCATTGTCCAATAACATCTGCATTTCGCGCTGAAATTGCCCGGCCATAATGCCATAACCCTCACCATCGAGATATCCGATGTGCTTGTCAATCATCATGACAGGCTTTTCAGAAAATGGATTTATGGTGTATTGATATTCCACGTTGCAATTCTAATTATGATTTGCCGTGATGCAATTTTTTTAAGTTAAAAGAGAATGTCAATAAAGTTAATTTTATTCCCAACTGATTCGCGTTTCATTTCCTGATGTAGTAATCAAAAATCCTTTTGCCTGCAATTCTGTGATGGTTTTTAAGGACAATTTTTGTCCTAATACACAATCATAATAATATCTGCCATCATAGGCAGCAATTGATATTGCATTCAGGATTTCATCCATTTCAGATGTGTTGTCCTGATTTAATGAATCTGCTACTTGTTTTGCTTGTATTGCGTCCATGTTAGAATCGGTATAAGATAACGGCATTGATCGCCGTTGTGTCGAGTGCGCTTGCGTTTTGAAGGAAAATGTTTAGGTATTGTGTTTGCGTCCAATCAATGACGGAGGTTTGCACGGTCCATGCAGCGTTGGCTACTTCTGTTTGCGCGTTTGTTGTTCCTGTCAATCCTCGCGTTCCGTTGCCCGTGCCGTTGGCTACTTGAACTTGAAAAATTCGCTCTATCCGGGTAAGTAATTGTGTTGCGCCTGTTGTTGTTGTAAGAGACATCTGTGTGCCGCCTACACCTGCTGAAGTATGAATAAAAGTTCTAACTGTATAAGCACCATTTGTTAATGTTTTTGTCGTTAACATTTGGAAATATACTATTGAGTTAGCGGTGTAGGTGTTGGCAGGTATGAGGATGCTTAAAACGCGGTTTGATGTAGTGTTTCCCGTGTTGGTGTATAGTGCACCATCGGCTGCGACAATCAGGTAGTTTTGAAATGTTTTGTCACCTCTGAAATACTGCAATGAACCTCCTGCGGTGATGGTGTTTTCTTTGGCATTTAGTGCCGTTTGTGTGGCCGTGCTGATAGGCTTATTTGCATCGCTTGTGTTGTCCACATTCGCCAATCCAACATCACTTTTCGTGCCTGCTCTTGCCGTCCATAAAGCCGTCACAGAATTGTAAAAAAGGCCATCATTTAGATTTGGATTTTGCGCTGAAACATCATGCAGTTCGTCCATTTCATAACCATTCTGCACCCTCACATAAATCTGACCATTGCCCGCATTTGCTCGCTCAACAATACCAACATAAACAAGGTGATTCGGTGCATAAGGCTTTGTTGCCGTATATTGACCATTCGTGTTTGAAAGATACAATGTATCACCCGGATTGAATGCGCCTAAATTTAGGCCATCAATGACACCCTGAGTAATAATATATCCTGTGCCATTTGCTGCAATACTTGTTGAAAAAACTACACCAATTGTTTTGGCACTTGTCGCATCGCCTGAATTGTTTGCCAATTTCACAGACATCCGATCACCCTGTGCCCCAAATGCATAAACAACCTGCCCTTTGGTGATGGTCACGGAATCAGCATTTGTAACAAAGGCAAACATTTGATTAGGTGCAACACCAATTAACTGAAAGTTTGTTCCATCGTAAATGGCAATGAATTGTTGCCCGGCTGCAATATCACCACCGACAATTGGCACAACATTATTTTTTGAAATGTTGATTGCGCCTAAACCATTGATGTTCAATGAGCATGCACCTGTGTTGGCATTCGTGAATCTTACCACATAGGCATCATTGACATTGTATGCCGTAACTCCTGCAATGGTTAATGCATAAGTATTTGTACCTGTTGCCGTGCCTCCGGGAATGCCTGATGTTGGAATGCTCGGAAATGTCGCTAAACTGCCATCGCCACGAATGTATTCCGATGTTGTTCCGGATGGCTGATTAAATTTTGAATTCCATTTTTGCGCCCCGTCAAAGGTGGCAGGTGAAACATATTTATTTGTAATTATTCCGGCATTGACTTCTGTCTGCGTTGCCGGGTCTACGCCTCCTCCACCTCCACCATTTTCATCAATCTCAATGACAACCTCATGTAATGATGGCACAATATCAATATCAACCTCAATTGGTTGCTCTGTAATGTCAATGGAAACATTAACCATAAACCTGATTCACCTTGATTGTGAATGTTCCCTCAATATATACTTTCACATCACCATTGGACAAGGTGAATTGGATTCCGTAATCCCAAACACCATTGTCCCAATCAATGATTTGCTCATCCAAAGTAAAAATACCTGATGCGGCATTTGTGATTGTTGTTTCAAATTTTCTGACCTTTTTTGAATCGCGCTGCCACCTTGCAACTGCCTCAATGGTTGCGCCCGCTAAATTCAATGGATTTCCATCCACCGAAACTGAAAATTCAATTGCCTCCATTGTTGTGCCTCTGATAATGGCAGGAATTGTATATGTTCCAATTGATGGCATATTCTGCGAAATTAGTACACCTATTGCAATCTGATTTTTTTTAAGTTAATTTAGCCCTCAAAATCACAATCATGGGCAGAAATAGAAAATTACCAACCAATGATGAATTGTTGAACATTAAAAACAATGCTGCCCGGAGAGTGCAGGCATATTGTAAGCCTACTCCCTACAAAATCATCATGGCACATTGCGAAAACAATGGCATCTCAACTGCCGATTTTGTTTCCCGAATTTTGGAGGATTATTGCAAAAACCTCCCTGACCGGGAAAGGCAAAATCTGATCAGGAAATATGATGAATTATCTACTAATGGCCGTAACAGATATTAGGAATTGAATCCGAAATCTGCTTCGAAAATTATTTGTCCTCGCACATCCAAACCTCCGGTAATTGCGGAGTGCAGCGAATTGTTCACCCTTTCGAAATAAATTCTGTTATCACCTGCGGGAATTTTTACCCGGATGATTTCGTTTGCAGGTGTGTTGTTTCCATTTGTCATGAATGCAAATCCGTATGTGTCGCGGATGGCATTTGGGGTTACAAATGTGGCTGCGGTTAATACCTGCAAATTAAAAGAAAAATTGGATGTGTTATTACTCAATGTTCCGTTGGTGATTTCGAAATCAACAATCACCTTGCAACCCATCTGTGTGGCAAATACGTTGAAATCTGCCGCGCCTCCCGGCAATGTCCATGTTCCGGTGGATGCAAAAAATAATCCTGCATTGTAAGGATTCGGATAGCCTTGCATAGAGAATTTGCAGGCAGATAAATTCACATCTCCACTACCTGATGCACCTGCCGACCAAACAATGATTCTATCCATGTTCACATTGTTGTTTGCCGCATTGCTGAATTGTACGGGGTCTAACCCTGCACCCGATTGGCTCACCTCCGTAATTGTGCCAATAACTACCTGCCCAACACCCGGTGTGACGTTTATTGATGCAAACCGATACACCTCACCACTCAAATGCAATGCACCTGCGTCAATTTGATATGTGCCACCAACCAATGAATATCCTCCAAAAAGGATTGTTGGATTCGATGAATACTGATAATTGAATGCCCGGAGAATTCTGTTATCTGTTTCTTTCACATTGTCCTGCACCAAATCCAACATTCCACCCTTAAATGGCATGGCTGCACCCGGTGCAATTGCTGATGTCTTAATTCTTTTCATTTTCGTTTGTTTTTTGCGTTAATATGTGTTGATTGAATAAATCAATCCTGCCGTGTTTATTTGGTCGGCAAATCGCCTCACAATGGCCTCTCTTTCGGGATTTGTAGCACCCAATGCATTGAATACTGCAATTGGCATGTTTATAGAAAAATCTGCTGCCCCATACGTTGGATTCCCTTCCGAAATAAATGAAATTGCCTCCCCATTGATGGCAACAATTTCACTACTTTCATTTTCGGCATAACCAATGAAAAAATCCTGCAAATTGGAATTCAAATCATTGATGTAAATATCACTCACCAATGGTGGCTGACGAAATGTGGTGTCAAACCAAAGATTCAACCCGTATTCAAATTTCAAATCCTCTGCCGTGAAACGTGACCTGTCCAATACACCAATGAAATTGTCCTGAATCTTTACCCATACAGATGTGTCCAATGGTGTTGTGCCGGCAACTGCCAATGTGTACATTTCATAAATGCCCTTGCCCCACTTAACTCGGTTGCCAATGGCATAGGTTGTGGCATGATTAAAATCTGCGGTGGAATAATCACCAACCCTGTATGATGTGAAAATGTTATCCCACAACCATTGCAATGGCTTCATTAATACTGCCATCCATGCTATCCAAACCGATTTCCGTCGGCTCACAGGCAAAAGATTCTGCGCTTGTGTATTTAGATTATTGGTGAAAAAACTCATTAGTAAATTGGGGAATAAGTCAATGTGTCTGCAAAGGTATGTGTTGCCGTTGTTTCCTCCGTGATGTACCCTGCATAAGATTGATACTGCACACCATTGATGCCCGTACTCAATTGATACAACATCGTACCTGAGGCATAAGAAACAGAATCGCGCCTAACTTTTATTTGCGTGATATTTACATCCAATACACCATCAACTGCCTGAATTGCATCGTTTACATCCTGCACCCGGACAATGCCATTGAATTCCAATTGTGCAAGGTAATTGGTTAATGCATCCTCCACAGATGCCTGAATGACGGCATTGTATTGGCCATCATAAAATATTGTTCCGACAACCTCAATTTTATCCGATGGCTCATTCACTATCTGATAATTTACTCCGGCAATGCCCCATTGAGCAACATAGGCCTGCAATGCTGATTGTTCGCTTCCTGACAATTGCGTTGGTGGGTCTGATTTTGCCACTTTGATTAAAACTGTCTTGTTATTTGTCACCTGCGTTGCTGCTCTTGTAATGATTTGAAATGTTGTATTGACAACCGGATATTCAACCACCAATGTTGTTGTGTTCAATTGTGCCACCTGTGTTGCTGCCGTGCTAAATTGGAATTTGCCAACCATCCACCTCACCCATGCCTGTGTTCCCGGCTTCGCCTCTGCCTGAATGGTCTCAACTTCACTTTTGAACACATCCAATAATTGCTCAAATATGTTGATTGTCTGTGCCACTACCCACAGGAATAATCCCCATCGTGATGTTTGGGAATTCGATGTGAATGCGGATAGATTTGATTGCTGATTCTTTTCAGCAACCATCTGATTTTTTATTTCTGCCGTACTTCGTGCCATTATTGAAAACTACCTGATGTTGTTAATGTCGGTGATGCCTCCGTATATCCTCGTGGCCTTTGCGCCTGATGGTAGGTGATGGATGTCTCAAACACAATTTGATACACATACCAATTGCCGTGATTGTAATCGGGATTTTCCGAAACTCTGTACATCCTTGCCATTTGTTCTGTGCTGAATTCCTGCAATGCCAAATATACCTGATTTCGTAATTCAAAAATGCTGATTGCCTCATCCATCAATGCATCATTGCCATCCAATTCCATCTGCCCAATGTGAATGGTCACCTGAATGGGATTGTAAATTTGAACACCATTATGCAATTGCTCAATGGAGGATGGAGAGAATTCAATCAATGCGGCAGGACTTGCAATGTTATACCCAAAAGGATTGCCCTCTGCCAACATCTTTGTGAATTGGTCATTGAACACCCGGACATCCTGAATGTATGTCTCATCCTTTATTTTTTGCTTTATGGCTGCGATTATCTCCGGTGTCATTTTGCTTTGTATTTGAATTTGCCCGGCATGAAAACATTGGCCAATGCCACACCAATGATTTCACGTTGTTTCTTCTCAACCTCGCTGCCATGCCCCATGAATTTTCTTTGCGGAATGTTTGCCTTATATGAATAGGATTTAACCACTTGCGGATTGCCTTTGATTCGCCTCGTATGTTTTGGAACTGAAATTGTGCCTTTAAATCCCTCATTATGAATTTCTGCATAAGGAACATTGGTGGAAATTACCATCCGGGCAAAGGTCTGCGAATTAATTACAATTGACCTCCGCAATGCACCCGACTGCACCAATATCGCCCGTGTCCTCGCTGCCTTTGTCGCTGAATTGTATGCACTCGTTCCGGGTGTCCTGCGCTTCACCTCTTTCCATTTTTCCCCATCCCAACCCTGTTTTTTCCATGAATCAACAAAGGTATTTTTGCTCACGTTTGTAAGCAATTTGGGCAATTGTTCTTTGGCCTTTTTCCACCTTGCCACAACCTTTGTCATATCCAATTTATTCTTTGCCATTAGGCATTCACCTCCTGCGAAATATATTGCACATACCATCTTTTGCCACCCATCATTCCGGCATCTTTGATTTCAACACCATCGAATTCCAAATCAATCAATCCTCTTTCAATCAATTCTGCCTGCTCATCCTCAACCTTTGATATTGCGAATTTTTTGAATTCCCTGAAATACTCTTTGCACAGATATATTGTCTGCGGCGGCATTCCCCTCCTGCGGTCATAATGGATGATTGCGGCAACTGCATCAACACCGAGATTGCCCGTTGGCTCATATCCGAATTTCTCGACATACATTGCCCTCTTTGTTGCTTCTGTGTACGTTTTTTTCATAGTGACTTATGCTGATTTTCTCTGAAATGCAAATCTTTCCGGGATGGGCAGATTGAAATTATTTTGGGCATATTCCCGGTACTTCGGCGCAACATTGAAATACGGATGTTTGCCTTTTCCGGTTTCTTTGAATACCAATCTTTCTTTGCCCGGATTGAACATGAATAATTCCTGCATCTGTGGCTCAATCTTTTCACTCACTCTCGTCAATTTCTTTTTGCCCGTCTTTCTTACTTCCTCATACTGCGAAATCTTAATCAATCTGCATCTGCAATTGAAATGATTTAATGGTGAAAACTTATTCCAAAATGGATGATTGACGGGCAATGTGATGCCCTCCAATGGTCGGCAAATGTCGGATGTGTTCGGGTCAATGATGGCATCATATCTCAGGTATGGAAACAAATCAACATCATCCTCAAATTCCTGCCAATCTCTCGCTGATTGTGCGCTGCCTAATGCGGTGTTGTATTCTGTCCTTAACCATTGGTCATTGTACTTACCAATGATTTTTTCTGCCGATTTTTTGAACTTGTTAAATGGCTGCACTAATCCATCTGGTGCAATGTTGCTCACCAATTCTTTCACCTGTTGAAATGTCTTTGCACCTGAAAATACATACACATTCTCAATCAATTCTGACCTCAAAATCTCATCCGGTGTATTGTAAGCAATACCAATGCTCTGTGCAGGTTGTTCCTGCTTTGGCATCCGAAAACCTCCACCCATGCCAATCTCCATTGGTCTCGGTGCATCCATGCCATTATTGATAGCCTCAATGAATTTATCTGCCGTTTTTTGGTATAACCCTCGCGGCAAATTCCATTCATCAATCGCACCCGAATAAATCGCGGCAATCAATCGCCCAAAATCATATTCAATGAAATTGCTCACAAATCAGAATATAGATTCCTCAACCTTGCCTGCATCGCCTCCGGTTGTGTTAATGTTCCGGAATTTAGCTTACTTACGGGTATGCCAATCCGGTCTGCCACCCACTTTTCATCAGGAGAAAATCCTGCATCGGTGAGCGTTTTGATAAAATCTGCCACTTGCTTTCTATCCGCATTCTCTGCCATCTGTGCCTCTGCCTTTGCGGTGTCATTTCGCAATGCGAATTTCAGATTTTCAGGAACGAAAATTCCATTGGCTCGCATCTTTGGAAGAATGATTGAATTCCATGCGTTGGTGAGGAATTTGGAATCATCACCGGCAATCGCATTCAATGCCTTTTGCACATCCTCATCCTTTGCGCCTAATTTCCCTGCTTTGCTATCCATCGCATCCGCATGGCCTAAAATGACCTTGCTGATTTTCTTTTCCATCCTCTGCTCAAAGTTATCATACACATCATTGCCCGTTCCACTTCCTTTTCCCTGTATGAATTCGATTTCCTCGTCCGGGTCAATTATCGCATATCCTGAACTGCCCATGTCACGGATTGCGGCTTCAAAATCGCCTCTGTCCAAATCGCTTGTCTTTCGCGTTTTGCCAACCCTGAATGGTGCTGCAAACAATTCGATGTAATCGCCATTGTAACCTAAATTGTTTCGAAGAAAAATCTCATACAATGCAACCTTATACAACAACCCATATCCGCAATTGCTCTGCCCATTTTCAGATGGTGTTGTCAAATAGAAAATCCAATCTTTTATTTCCTCAGGTGCATCCTTTCCAATTGGTATTCCTGAAACTGCATACATGAATGCCAAATACTGCTCTCTGTCCGGTGACACAAACCATCTTTTCCCCAATGTAAGATTTTCAATGTTTACATCATTTACACCCTCATACCACAAAAAAGTATATCCAAAAAATATGGTGTCCAATACATAGGCACTCAACAATTCATATGTCGGATTTTGCAACCATGCCGTCCATTCATCATTCACATTCTCATTCTCATCAACCATGATAATGCCTTTGTGCAATGTCATTTTCTTTCTCCTTTCCATGCAGGCAAACACATGACCATTCAGGATGGTGTCATTGAAAATCTGCTGCATCTTTACCCTGTGTGGGTAATATGATTGCTCTGCCTCTCTTATTGCATCGCGCCACTTCCTGACATCCTGCGAAACCCTTTCAATTGGTACTCTGACCGGGTAATTTTTTAACTTTTTTGGCTCAACATTCTCCGTGCTAATGTTTGCCTGCTCGGAATAAAAATTGGTCACCGATGAATTCCATTTTTGCTTGCTCATAATCAATACAGATTATTTCTTTTCAAATTGCCTCCAAATCGTGTCCGTTGGCCTGCTTTTGGTTGCCTTAATGGAATATCGGCCGTTATGCCATCAATCTGCCCTCCTGCCATCCTCAACCATTCTTTGGCATTCACATATCTTTCTACCCTTGACTGCGGAACATTTCCCGGTGCAATTCGTGTGTGCAGATGAAACAAAACAATGTCAATCATGCATTGAACAACTTGTTGGCTACGATTGTCACCAATTACCCAATAATTTGCATTCGTTGGCAATGTTCCTGCCGGGATGGAATATACAACTCCACTTCCCCAAAATTGTGCGCCTTTGTCGGGGTCATTCGGAAAAACATTCTCCACCTGTGCCTGTGCCGTGTATTCCTTTCCTGCATAGAAAACAATATCACCTGCATCATATTTTTTGTAGTAATCAAATAATGGCTCAGGCAATTTGCCAAAGTATAATGTGTATTGCAGGCCAATTAACGTGAAATGTGCTGCATCCCATGTGCCTGAATGAATTGTGCTGCATCTGTATATGATGCCCTCATAATTCACTAAATTACCAACTGCGTATGATTGTGTCGCATCGAAATCAGATGCATCTAAATAAATTCGTGATTCACCTGTGTATGTTGCCGTTGTGTTACTCCATACGGATGTATGTGTGAATTCCTCTGCCACATTGTATCTCTGTGTGAGATAGCTTACTGCCTCTGCCTCCCCTGCCCTCTCTGCTAAAATTCTGATGGCATCATTCCCGGAAATCAATTTATCAAATTGTTCCGGTTGGATATAGGTGAAATAATCTGCAATGAAAAGATACATGGCTCAAAAGTAATGCAGGCAATTTTTCCTGCACCTCTTTTAAGTTAAAACTACATTGATAAACTTTTTTAGAAAACTTTTTTACCATCCATTTTTTGCGCGATTGCGCCCAACCTTTGGTGATGATACATTGCCCTTTCTGATGAATGATTGATATTCCTCCCAAAAGAATTCGCATAAGAAATAATCATTGGCATCCGATATGTGGCCGTATGGCTCATAAGATATTCCGGTCACCTTATCCCTCACCTTTTCTTTGTGCTTTCCTCCATCTGATGCCTCTTTCACATTCATGTATTCATCAATGGTCATGGTGCAATTTTCAGCAATCAAAAAAGACACAGGCAATTTTCCCTGCCAAATGGCATTGATGAAATTGATTCGCATTGCAGGATTTGGTGCAACTTTGGCCTGCCTCATTATTGGCCTGAGAGATTTCAATGTCTTTTCAATGATGTGAAAATCATTATGACCTTGCTCTGTCCGAGTGTCCTCCCTCCTGCCGGATGGGTCACCATAAACATACACCATGCCGTTGTGATGCCCGTATTTCATTAAGAATTGATTGCAAACTGCCTCTGTCCTGTTATGCGGATAAATGCCCAAACATTCATCAATCTGCCTGATATTCTTTCCCTCTGCCTGATGGATGGTGATGGTAACGTATGGCCGTGTATTGAAATCGAATGAAAGGTGCAATGGCTGCATGGCATCGTATGATGTGCTAATGACATGATGTTGCCGGGAAAAGCACCGATAGGCCAATCCATCAACATCCCTTTTGCCCCATACACCATCAATGTACACTGATGCATAATACGGATTGCGCTGCCTTAGCGACAAAAGGTCTGCAATGTATTCCGGAGAGAGAAATCTGTTGTGCTGATATGTGGAATGATGAACCCTGACAATTCTTTTAACAATCTCATTCCTTTCTGCCACCTCAATTTCATCGGTGAATGTGAATGACCTTTCAATCTGACCTTCAAAAAATCTTTTCCAAAACCAATGTTCCTGATAATTGCCCTGCACCTCCGGATTGATTGAAAATACTTCCTGAATATATCGTGCCTTTTCTGACCTGAGAGATAGTGAAATGGTGATGTAATCTGATTCATCCGGTATATCTTCCTCCCACCATATCATTGTCGGGTCTTTGATTG
>Ga0315904_10001861_pt1 | contig 33228 bp, 49 predicted proteins | sample LakEriMetagenome_6_FD_203529 | JGI IMG/M metagenome (GOLD analysis project Ga0315904, IMG submission 203529) | Freshwater fungal communities from buoy surface, Lake Erie, Ohio, United States - Buoy 12 MA120 | ecosystem: Environmental > Aquatic > Freshwater > Lake | place: USA: Lake Erie, Ohio...
CACGGGACGAATTGACCGCAAAGTGGATGCTGATAAACTTCAAGCACTTGCCGAGGAAGCTGGACTAACAGAACACCTCGGGAGCTTGTTTCGGTGGAAGCCTGAGATCAACCTGCCCGCATGGAAGGCTGCGCACACTGACATCACAGGCCCTCTACTCGACGCAATCACGACCAAGGCCGCAAGGCCAAGCTATGCCATCACTAGAAAGGACTGAACCATGGCACTACTCAACCAACCAATCGAACTCAACAGCATTCCAATCACTGAAAAGTCTTACGGACTGATTCCTGCCGGATGGTACACGGCCACAATCTCAAAGTCTGAGCTGCGCAACACGAAGTCCGGAACCGGCGAGATGATCGCCTGTATGTTTACGATCAGTGGGCCGACTCACCAGGGGCGTACCTGCTGGACAAACATCAACATTCGCAATCAGAACCCTAAGGCTGAAGAGGTCGGGCGTGAGCAGTTGGGCTACTTGATGCGAGCCACCGGAATCAGCCAGGTTGTGGACACGGATGTTTTGATTGGCAAGACGTGCCAGATCAAGATTGCAGTTCGAGACGACGAGCGTTACGGTGAAGGTAACGAGATCAAAGGGTTTAGGGCTGCTGAAGGTGGCTCAATGCCTCAGGGTGGCGGGTTGCCCATGCCTGCGCTGGCGTCCGCTCCGAGCCCTTCTAAAGCTGCTCCTCCGTGGGCTAAGAAGTAAAAGAAAAAGCCCCCGAGATGTGAGTCAAGGGGGCTTAACTTTCACGAGTTACACCCAACTGCGAAAGGAGACAAAGCAATTATGGCACAGGTGTCTATCCCAAATCCAATTGTTGAAGCTATTGACCAGGCTTACCAAGACACCCAGGAGCCGCCACGAGGGCATTTAGGTGCCTCAATGCTTGGCCATAAGTGTGATCGTTGGCTTTGGCTGTCTTTCAGGTGGGCGGTGATAGAAAAGTTCCCCGGTCGGATCCTGCGGCTATTCCGCCGTGGCCAGGACGAAGAAGCCAGGATTGTGGGTGATCTTTGTCGAATTGGAGTGGTGTTTAAGGACACCAAGGGCGAGCAGGTACGGGTTGATTTTGGCTCGCATGTGTCTGGATCGGTGGATGCAATCATTGAGTCTGGTCTGCCAGGCGCACCGAAGGCCAAACACGTAGTGGAGATGAAGACGCATTCACTAAAAAGCTTCAACGATTTATGCGCCAAGGGTGTCCAGCAGTCAAAGCCTATGCACTGGGCCCAAATGCAGGTTTATATGCATGGCTTGGGCATTCATCGAGCGTTGTATTACGCGATCTGCAAAGACGATGACAGGATCTACACTGAACGGCTACACTATGACAATCAGGCAGCTGAGAAGCTGGTGGATAAGGGCAGACGAATTGCGCAAGCAGACCGGATGCCAGAGCCGTTGAGCAGTGACCCAACGTGGTGGGAGTGCAAGTTTTGTGCAGCGCACGAGTTTTGCCACAAAACCAAGAAGACTAGGGAAGTGAACTGTAGGACATGCGCACATTCAACGGCTAGCGTCTCTGGTCACTGGGGGTGTGCAAAATGGGGTAACGACATCCCTGAGGATTGGCAAAGAACAGGGTGTTCGTCGCACGTTGTTCACCCTGATCTTGTGCCGTGGAAGCTGGACGGCAGCGATGGCAACGGCTGGAGAGCGGTCTATCTGGTGGACGGACGCAAGGTTGTGAACGGTGAGCCTGGGCCTGGGGTTGTGTCTAGTGCTGAACTGTTGGGGGTTAGTGATGAATCATAAATTGACGATTTGCCCACCTGGCCCGGAACCAACGCGATACACAGCGAGTTGTGCGGAAATGGGAAGGCTCCTTCAAAACGGAACCGATCTTGTGATTGATCAAGTTCGCTATGAGCGAGTCATGCCACAGCCTCTGACTGTCGCACCGATTGAGGATTTGTTATCCGCACTGGGAGATAACAAAGAATGACCAAAGAAGAACTCTTGCGCATCATGCGCCTGCTGTCTGCGCTGGAAGCTCTAGGCATGACACGCACACCGGAGATACCTCAATACCTGCTGGACGACCTAGATGAAGCTGTCAGAGTTTTGGAGAGGGAGATTGTGAGATGACACCGAAAGAAATTAACGACCTTAAGAAAGAACACAACGCACTATTGGAGCGTGGGCAAGACCTGTACGCCGAGGTAATGGACCTGCACGAACGCTGCCTCAATCTGCAGTCGCGCATCAAAGACGCGGAAGGGCCTGACTATGACCCGATCCCGCTGATTTTTGGCTGTGGCTTTAACTTGGACCCTGACCTATGAGCCGCGACGACATCATGCGCATTGCGCAAGAGGCCGGGCTGATTACCGAGTGCGTTGGATTAGATTGGTGTGCTTCGCTGCCAAATGCCGAATATCCGAGGAAACTTGAACGCTTCGCCGCTCTTGTCGCCGCTGCCGAGCGCGAGGCGTGTGCAAAGGTGGCAGAAGAACCTTACGAATTCACTAGCAGTGAAGTACACAGAATTGCCGCTGCTATCCGAGCAATGGGGAACACATGACCACATTACGCAAAGCTGCTGAACTGGCATTGGAGGCTTTGAAACAATCGCGCCCCAAACCTTGCGATGAAGATGACGATTACGCAGAACTAGCATGGAAGAAACACACTGCGGCAATCAAAGCCGTTGAATCAGCGTTATCAAAACAACGAAAACGGGATTCAAACAAAGATCTATGGTTATCTTTGAGGAAAAAAGTCATGAGGAGCAAACCATGAGTAAATGGGCAGTAGCAAACAAATCAAACATATCTTCATCTCGACATGTGCGGATCAATAGGGATGACGGTGAAATATGTATTGTGACTTGGCAATGCAGCGAGAAAGAAACTGATCGGCTTGCGCAACTTATCGCCGCCGCGCCTGATCTGCTGGAGGCGTTGCGAGAGATTGCAGCAGACTATTCCGATCCAATCAGATTGGCTCGCGCCGCCATTGCCAAAGCAACCGGAGAAACGACATGACCACACTACGTGAAGCTGCGGAAATGGCACTGGAGGCGTTGATATGGCCCCTTCTTAGTTCGACATGGGAAGCAAAAAACACTGCGGCTGTTAATGCTCTTCAAACTGCGCTAGAGCAGCCTGACCATGCCGAGCAATCCCTCGGAATGGCGGCAACTTGTAAGGATTTCTTACAGGTTGAGCAGGAGCCGGTGGCGTATGGATACAGAGATGCTAGAGGAAACATCAGACTGCTCAACCATTACGAAACGAAAATGGATCGCATACCCCTTTACACATCCCCACCCCAGCGCCAGCCGCTGACGGATGAGGAGATTGCCGCGATATTGTCGCAGTCTGCTGGAGTTGACTTGAAGTTGAATGGAGGCGATCTGCTATTCGCCCGCGCCATCGAGCGAGCACACGGGATAGGGAGCCAAGAATGAAAGAACAAACCACAGAACATCTGCAACAACTGGCCTGGGAGTGTGGATTCATGATTGAGCTGGATCTTCCGAGGCTCATTAAGTTTGCAGGTCTAGTACGAGCTGATGCATTCTCAGCCGGGTTTGAATCTGGAATGAACTATCAACGAACGATGAGCCTGAAGGTGTTGGAGCAGGCAGCTAGAGAGATCGGAGAACGCCGCCGTGACTAATTACAACCCTGTAACTCCGAAGAATAAGGGTAGGAACTATTGCCGGGTCAATGCCATGTCTCTGGCCCAGCTAATCAAGTTCTTGTCTGAAGGGATCTATTCTTGCAAGGAACTTGCAGAAGAATCAGGTCTTCACTACGTCACTGTTCTGACCTATACCCGGGAGATGTATCGGGCAGGTGTGTTGTACATCAAGGCTTGGGAGAAGGATGTCAGAGGAACTGACCAGATAAGAATCTATGCCCTTGGAAACAAGCCCGACGCCAAGAAACAGAAGCTAAGTTCTGTTGACAAACAGAGACGGCACCGACAGAAGAAACAGCAAATGAAGGTGATCCAGATGATTGCAGGGGACTCTAAATTGTGCGAGCGGAAACCGAAGGCACAGCAAACACAGGAAATGGCAGCATGAACATCAAACTAATACCGCCAAAGATTGATGCTTTTGACGATGATCACATTGCCGTTTTCACCATGGAGATGGTAGGTGAGGATATCGCCAGCATTGAGATCCGGGCTTGGATTGATAGGGATAACTGGCCGCACATTCAAAAGGCAGTTACCGATGCTTTGGAGATGATGTTCCCGGAGGGTGCATGAATGAGTTGGCTCTTTTCGCGGGTGCTGGTGGAGGAATTCTCGGGGGAAAACTGCTCGGATGGAGAACAGTCTGTGCCGTCGAATGGGAGCCCTACCCCGCAAGCGTTCTTGTCCAGCGACAAAATGACGGGCTTCTCCCGCCTTTCCCGATCTGGGATGACGTTCAAACCTTTGACGGAAAGCCGTGGAAAGGAATCGTTGACGTTGTATCTGGCGGGTTTCCATGCCAAGACATCAGTGTTGCCGGGAAAGGAGCAGGCATTGACGGAAAACGCTCGGGAATGTGGTCACACATGGCGCGGATCATTGGCGAGGTTCGACCCCGTTTCGTCTTCGTGGAAAACAGCCCAGCCATCATTACTAGAGGACTTGGGCGAGTCCTTGGTGATTTGGCCTCGCTCGGGTATGACTGTAAATGGACAGTGCTGGGAGCTGCCGACGTTGGAGCACCGCATCAACGGGATAGATTCTGGCTTGTGGCCAACTCCAACAGTATGCGGAAATTACAACCGGAAGGGAGCCAGCAAGACAAGCGGGGACAATCTGGCAACGGCTGTATTCAAGTGTGCAACCCCAACAGCCAGAGACTGGAAAAGCGGGAAAGCCAGCCAGGCAACAATGGAGAGGAATTCCAGACCTCTATCGGAGCAAATTGGTGGAAGTCTGAACCCACCATGGGTCGAGTGGCTTATGGGGTGGCCGGAAGGGTGGACAGACTTAAAGCCATTGGAAACGGTCAAGTTCCAGCAGTGGCAGCAACAGCATGGAGGCTGCTAAATGCTCCGTGACTACCAACAACGCGCCATTGATCAGCTGTATGAGTGGCTTCGCAACGGCCACGAGGGCAATCCTTGTCTTGTGCTTCCGACTGGCTCAGGTAAGAGCCACATCGTTGCTGCTCTGTGCAAGGATGCTTTGCAGAACTGGCCTGAAACCCGGGTGCTGATGCTGACTCACGTCAAGGAGCTGATTGAGCAAAACGCGGAGAAAATGCGTCTCCATTGGCCGGGTGCGCCAATGGGTATTTATAGCGCGAGCATCGGTAGAAGGCAACTCGGTGAGCCGATCACGTTTGCAGGCATCCAATCAGTGCGGGACAAGGCAAGCATGATCGGCCACGTGGATCTGGTCATTATTGACGAATGCCATCTGGTTAACCACAAGGAAGAAGGCGGTTACAGAACGTTACTGGCGCAGTTGAAGGACATCAATCCGAACATGAGAGTTATCGGATTGACTGCCACGCCTTATCGGCTCGGGCATGGATTGATTACGGATGAGCCTGCAATCTTTTCGGATCTTGTGGAACCGGTGTCGATTGATGAATTAGTACGCCGCAAGTTCCTCGCCCCTCTCCGATCCAAAATGACATCAGAGCGCCTGGACGTGACTGGCGTTCAAAAGCGTGGTGGTGAGTACATTGAAAGCCAGCTGCAAGCCGCTGTTGATAACGAGAAGATGAACAGGGCGATCGTTGAAGAAGTGATTGCCAGAGCAGGTGACCGCAAAGCCTGGCTGTTTTTCTGTGCCGGGGTCAAACACGCAGAACACGTTCGGGATGTGCTGCAGAGTTATGACATCGTTGCGGAGTGCGTGACGGGGGATACACCGAAAGCGGAGCGTGAACGCATTCTTGGACTCTATAAGGCCGGGAAGATCAGGGCATTGACGAACGCAAATGTGTTAACGACCGGGTTTGACTACCCTGATATTGATCTGGTTGCCATGCTTCGACCCACCATGAGTCCAAGCCTGTACGTTCAAATGGCAGGCCGGGGGATGAGGCCGAAGAGCCATACCGATCACTGCTTGGTGCTGGATTTTGCCGGGGTCGTTTCTACACATGGGCCGATCACCGCTGTGCAGCCGCCGAAGAAAGCAGGATCAGGCAGTGGCGAGGCACCAGTCAAACTGTGCGAGTCTTGTAACGAGCTGTGCCCTATTTCCGCACGTAAGTGTCCGGCTTGCGATGCTCCGTTCCCAGAGCCAAAAAAAGCTGAACTTGTGCTTAGGAATGACGATATTATGGGAATCGAGGGCACAGAGATGCTCGTACGGTCTTGGATCTGGCGTAAGCACACAAGCAAGGCCTCTGGCAAAGAGATGTTCGCAGTGACCTACTACGGCGCTTTGAGCGATCGTCCTGTGACTGAGTATCTGACAGTCACGCACGATGGTTATGCGGGAGAAAAAGCGATCATGGCGTTTATGGACATGGCGAAAAAAGCAGGTGCGCCTATTGGGTCTCACGAGGACCTAGATGATTGCGCCAAGATCATGACGCAAGCCAAGCCGCCGAGCCTGGTGGAGTACAAGAAAGAAGGCAGGTTTTACCGAGTTATCAACCGCGAATGGAGGACAGATGGAGCCGCAAGTGGTCAAGCTGTACAGAGAGAAGGTTAAAGAGAAGCTGTACCCGCCGAAGTGTTGCTACACATGCGACAACTACGCCGATCATGATTGGTGCAATCTGTTTACAGAGAAGGTGCCCAAGGACTTTGCCGAATCGTTGGACCAATGCCCGTCATGGACTGAGGAGGTGCCATTTTGAAGACAGAACACGAGGAACAACGCGAGTTCGTTAGCTGGTTTCGTCAGACGTTCCCAGGTACTCGGATCTTTGCCATCCCGAACGGTGGGCAACGGTCCATCACAACCGCAGCTAGGCTCAAAGTAGAGGGTGTCTGTCGAGGTGTGCCGGATCTTTTCATTCCGGCCTGGGGCCTGTGGGTTGAGATGAAGCGGGAGAAAGGCGGGGTTCTCAGCATAGATCAAGCAGACTGGATTGAGTACCTTGAGGGCCATCAGTACACCTGTCTGGTTACTAAGGGGTGCGGGGATGCAAAACAACAAATTTCTAAATTTATTGTTGAACATCTTGACACCGAGTGTCACTTGGCTAACAATTAGCACATCGCAACGAACCGGAGATTCCGAAATGTTCTGCTCAACCAAAGCCCTTGACCGAGTTGACGCCAACGAAGATTACAACAATGACCTGTGGATGTCTGCCCGTGATCGGGTGTCTCAAGAGGACATGATCGACGATATGGAGAATGAGGCTACCGACATTGTTCTTGCCTGTGACCGTGTTGAGCAAGGTCAGATGACGATTGAGGATTTGGGTCGGTTTGTCATGGCCCGCCGTGATTGGATTCTTGAGCAGTTGGCTAATCAGCAGTTGTAAAAGTTTTGGGGGTCGTAGTCAGGTAAGCCCCGGTTCTCCGGGCACCCCCGCCAAGCAAAGGAAACATGATGAGCATAGAAAACACTCTAGAAGAGCGCGGTAATCGATACGGAAGCTTTGCAGGTCACGCGCAAGTGTCGCAAGACCTTAAATTGATGATCTCAATGCACCTTAGGCATCGAGGCAAGGTTCTTGCTGCCGATCAGCAGGAAGCATTAGAGATGATCTGTCACAAGATCGCTCGGGTCATAAATGGCGATCAGGACTATGCCGATAGCTGGCATGACATAGCAGGTTATTCAACTTTAATCGTCGAAAGGCTGAAAAATGTGTGATTGGAACTGCAAGCAAGGTAGAGAGTGCGATTGTTACATTGACATCTACGATTACTCTAACCGAGTAGAAAGCACCTTGTCATTTTTGGCAAACTTGTTGATGGTCCTAATGACCATCCTATTCTTGATCGGTCTTTTTTACGTTGTGTAGGTGCAGAAAGAGCATTCTTTCAGCAATACGCCTACGTTGTAACCCGGGCAGGATCTTGTTTCCTGCTCGGCAGTATTTCAAGAACTCGTCAGCCGCGCCTAGATAGTCTCTTCTGAGAAGCTTACGCCTTAGCGCACTTCGTTGTAAAGTGCCAAGCCCGCAATTGAAAGCGAAGCTAACCAGAGCATCAAATGAGCACTGTGCCAAGTCTCGCCCACAAAGTCTAGAAACACCAGGCTCGAAAAACTCAAGATCAGCGCGAAGCAGTGCATTGACTTCATCCTCGGTGAATGTTCGATTGTGGGCCGGTAGCAGACTTATACCCGTTCTGTTTTCAATTGGCATCCGTAGTTGCCGCTGGTAGAGCACATGTCCAACACCAACAGTCCAAACTTTGGCAGCGCAAAGGTATGGACGGAATCTAATTCCCTCAAAGTTCTTGATCAGGGTGATTCCAACTTCTGAAGTCTTCATTTTCTGAAGGCTCGACCACCAAAGTGGAACGCGATAATTGAGGCAAATAGCGCCTGGGTGTTCTCATCCCAGAGCTGAGAGGCAATGTCAATGAACGTTGCGCCAACATTGACGCCATAAATGAAGATGCCAATATCAATCAGAACCAGGAGCAGGAAAAATCCATAAGTAACTACAGGCCGAACGGATGCTCTGAGATTGATGACCCATTGGCTAGCACCGTCGCCGATGTCAACATCATGCCGATAGATGCTCTTAAGTTCTTCTGTTTGTGCGCCTAGCCGGGCCTGGAACTCTTGGTGAGCCGTCTCCATCTCAATCTGAAGGCTTCTAATCTCTTCTAACTTTGCCTCAGCATCAAACCCGAGCTTGCGTAGTTCAAGCTCTCGTTGGATCTGCATCCCCAAAAGTTCGATCTCTTGTTTCTTGTCGCCGCGATCTTGGAGGAACTCTAGGAACCTGGGCAGACCACCAGCAAGAAACGAAAAAATCGTACTAATGAGGGTGAGCATTTTTATCAGCCTTGTTGTCTAACTTGTCACTGATCCGCGCCAACAGCGTTTTCACTTCGTGCATGTCCTCACGGTAATCATCACGCCGCACATACTTGGCCGAGGTGGATCTAGAGTCATCTTCTAACCGCTCAATGGCCTTATAGATGTTGTTCAGGATCCAGCCCCCCATAAATCCTGCAAGGCTTACAACTGCGTTAAAGATGGTTTGAGTGTCCAAGGTGGTTCCTGTTTAACACTTACATTTGATTATTTTTACACGAATTGCAGAAACTCAATGAAGCCCAACGCCGCCCAGCCAGGCGCCGCAGTGGCAACAGCGTCTAGCAGCTCAACCGATCCATCTTTGTGGCACCACTGCTGGGCTTCCTATACAAAGTAAGTTACAGAGAAATAAATAGTTGTGGTAGCTGCAATTGTGGTGGCCACGTATAGGTTTGTGGTGCTTATGCGCTAATAGCGCCAAAAGTTTTCCAAGTACCCGGTGTTCCTGCTGTTACGCAAACCCATCCAATTGTTCCACCTGCCGTTGGTGTGTCGTTGTAAACAATGTCACCAACAGCCCATGTGCCCGTTGTCGGAGCTGCACTGTCAAGCATCCGAACTTTGGAAGTGTTTATGTTTCCTGATTTACGAACTGCATACCCGTTTCTAAATACTGGACCGGTGAACCCTTTGAGTGTGTATAACGAAGCCGCAGAGTTCAGATAAGAAATTGGAGTAAATGCTGCGCTTGCAGCGTACTGCAAAAACCACGCTTTTTCGGTTGCGTCAAATTGAAATTTCCATGCAGTATCACTGCCTTCAGACGTTGCACCGAACGCTTGCACAGTCATCGTGGTGTCGTTGTAGTTTGCACCTAATTGGCCAGAAACAGACTCTGAACCTCTAGCGTTGACGTACTGATAAGGGGCTTGCTTGGCAATACCACGCCACATTGAAAAAGCGCTGCTAGTTGTTGAGGGGTTACCACCATTGCCGCCAATGATAGTGTTGACACCACCGAATTGTGACGTTGCCGAAACGTCATCCTCCCATAAACCAATTACTGTATTGGATGCAGATGCCCTATCGGCCCACATAGATCCAAGAGTATTACCAACCGTGTCGCAACCAATGTAAGTATTACCGATCAGCGAATTGTCGTAAATTCCATAACCGCCATTTAGTTGCGAAAACACCTTGATCGCAACGCCGGTATTTGCATCATCACCATTCACATAAACGCCGTGGTCGCCGTTCAAAACAGCATCACAGCGGTTTAACATCCATTGGTTTGCGTCGCCCTCAGTCGACCCGCCAGTGCCAAGATCGGCATAAATGCGGAAACCGTAACGGTAAAAATTGCGAACAGCAACACCACGACATTCCATTGTGCATCGAACCACAACACCATCGGCTGCCGTGCTACTTCCTGCCTTGTCACCAAAAAACGCGACATTCTCAAGGATTGATCCGTATGCTCCGGGAAGAAGCGAATCCGGTGTAACGGTTTGATATAGGCTTGTGTTGTAGCTGTTAAATACGATGCCTGACGTGTTGGCAGGAAATACCAACGTAGTGCCTTTTTCCCCGGTTCCTTTTGCTACTTGACCAATGATGTGCGCTTTCTTACGCACATTCAGGGTCTGGGAAATTATCCAAGAATTCGATGTTGTTGCAGGAATAGTGATTGTTCCACCGCTTACAGGCAACGCATTGATTGCAGCTTGAAACGCTGCGTAATCATCGGTCACACCGTCACCCACTGCGCCAAAGTCTTTCACGCTCACCGCTTCGCGTAGCTTCGCTTGCACCGTGGTGGCAACAGCTCCGACTCCTGCTGGATCATAAACGACGCCAGCAGCATTAGGGCTGATCCCAGTCCCTTCTGGGAAGTTGTAGACCATCGTGCCTTTGCTGTCCTGCACCAGAATGCTGAAGTCAACTCCATCGACATATACCTGAGCTGGTGTTCCTGCTCGTGATACATAGCCGTTGATAGTGCGCAGAGGCTGAGTTGCAACGATTGTCAGCGCATCATCGTAGTAAGCAACGACGGGATTCGTCTGCGGATTAAGATTAGGCTGACCGATCCAGATATATCCGTTGTCCAGTGGCTGGCCATCACGGTCTTGGAACACTGGGAATGGTACTTGGATTGAGAGTGCGCTCATTGTTCGGTCTCCTGATCAAATTGTTGTCCTGCCTGGATTGCGCTCTGCAGGTACTGAATTCGTGCGTCCAGAGATTGTGGCAGGTTTGCCTCTCTTGCGAAATCCCCGAACGCCTTGCTCATGGCCGTGCGACGGATAGTCGCCTGGCTTGGATTGCCGCCTTTGGTGGCAGACTGGACGGCCAATTCCTGGAACTCTGGAGAGGCAAACAGCTTGGCCGCCTTCTGCACGCCTGCGCCCTTGGCTCCAGCCATAAAACCAACGATGTCAGGTGCCACCAGGCCACCGCCAGGCACCATACTGGCCACGCCTGTGGCTGCACGCTGCGCCAGGCTGCTGGACATGACCTTGCCCATCAATCCCTCGACGGCAGCATCACCAAGTATCTGGTTGGCCTTGCCGGTGGTCGGGATGCGAGCCTGAGCGTCTGCAATGCGCCTCGAAATCTCGTAAAGATCACGCGAGGCACGGTCCCACTCTGGCCCCATGATCTTGACCATCTGCGAGTAGACTGGCGGGTTGGCGCGCAGGCCGCGATAAACCTTGGTGAACTCAGCAGGACTGAACACGGTCTCGGCAGCTCCTGCCGCCGCACGGCCTGCCGCCTTGCCTGCAGTGACGGACGCCAGCGCCGTGGCCAGCGTCTCCTTCTGCAACTCATCTGGCACGACCTTCATCAGCCGGTTGAAGGCAGCGGCATCGCCCTTTGCTGCCGTGCTGATGGCTGTCTGCATGCGCTGAGCCACGCTGCCATCAATCTCTTGGCCGAAGGCACCGACGATGCGCTTTTCTAGTGCCTTTTGCTTGGCCGTCAGCAGGTTGGCAGCACGCAACTCGCGCCGAGCCTCCTCACCGGCCAGCGAGGCCACGCTGTCCAGTTGGTCCTGTGCCAAGGCCGCATAGAGGCGCTTGAGGTCACCGGCTGCCATGTTGTCGTATGGTGACTTGAGGCCACCAACTGCCTGGCCAACCAAATCCTTCTCGCGCTTGAGGCCGAAGTATGTCAGTTCGCCCTTCTCCAGCATCTTGGCCAGATTTGACTCCTGCGCAGTCATGCGCCCTGCGGCACCAAGGTTTGTGCGCAAATCATTGAGGTACGTTCTGAGGTTGTTCAGCTCAACTGGTGCGCTTTTTGGCACCATCTCGTCGATCCGGTCGTAGATGGCCTTGGCGTCAGACTTCAGCGTTTGCCGAGTCTGCTGCAGGTTTTCCACGATCTTCTGCGAGGTCGCGCCAGGGGCTGGCCTGCCAGCAATGAAGTTGGCATCGAACTGCTGCGAAATCTCATCGGCACGCTGGATGGCCTGGCGCACAGTGCCCTCCCATGCCGCCTCTGCCTCGCCTGCGACCAGTGCGCGGGTCAAGCCCACAGCACTGCGCACCTGCGGATTGTCGCTCAGCACATCGAACGGAAGATCAATGGCAAGGCGCTCGGCTGCCGCACGGGCTTCTGGGTTGACTTGAGCCAGGTCAACAAGTTGGGCCTTGGCCGCAGTTGACCCTGGACCCATGCCACCGGCCTTGCGTGCCAGGTTCAGAACGTCGCTGACGCCACCTGCTGTGGCCTCTCCTGCGACTGCTGCCGCCGCAGGCGGCACTTCAGGTGCCATTGCCGTTCCCATAGGAGCGCCAGCAGGCGCTGCTGCGGCAGGTGGTGCCTCTGGTATTGCTGCGGCAGCAGGGGCCGCAGCAGGGGCTGGTGCGCGGCCTGTGGCACGCTGTGCGCCCCTTCGGACGGCTGCGGCCACCGGAGGTGCTACCCGCTGAAGAATTTGCCCTACCGGGCCTGTGGCGGCTGCCAGTGCAATCTCTGATGGGCTGACTTGACCGCCAGTGCCTGCCTGAGTTGCCTCAATGACTGCCTGAGTCGCACCAGCTCCAACGACTGCACCAGGGATGGTCGCAGCTCGGCCTGCTGGCGTGAAAGCTGCAATGCCTCCAATGGCTCGAGGAATATCGCCCATCGTGAAGCCTGGCGGGATTGCGTATTCCTGCTGGTTGACAGACGACCGCAGAATGTAGTTCCCCTTCTCGTCCTGTCGCACCTGCACGCCAGGGAAGTTGGACTGCAGAATCTGCACCGTTTCCTTGGGGTTGCTGAGCAGCGTTCCAAGGGCAGTTTTGAAGGATGCCACGCTCATCTGATTGAGTTCTGGCATTGTCGTCCACTCAGGCAGGCGCTGCGTCTCAGGCGTTGCCCGAGCGCGGCCAGTGACAGACTCCACCAAGCCCTCGAAAAAGCCCATCGGCTTTGACTGCGATGCCGCCCACTGCTCAGGCGACATTGGTGCAGCAGCCGGTGCTGGAGCAGGAGCCTCAAGCGCAGCAGCACCACCACCCGCACGAATTGCAGCAACTTTTGCCTTTAGTTCTGGAGAGTCAGGCGAGACATCATCAGGAATGTCGTTGATGGTAATGCCATCTTTGGTTGTGATCGAGTAGGCCATATCAGTAGCTCACTTGCACATTGCGTTGAGGATTTGCAGGAGGCTGCGGATTTGCAGGAGGCTGCGCGCCTTGCGCAGTCGGCGCTTTCTCAGTTGGAGAATAAAAAATGTTTTCAGTCTTCAAACCGTAGTCTTTTGAGATGCGCTCTAATCCTGTGCGAACTGTTTTCTCACCTTCAAGCGCGCTGTCATACAGGCCTTTTGCTTGACCCTTGAATGAATCGCGCTGAGATTGGTTGAGACGTTGACCGCTTATAACTTTGTTGTAGAGGTTTGTAATCCTGTCCGGCACGCCTGCTGCGTTCTGCGCCGTCGCAAATTCACCCTCGCGCACCACAGAACCAGGGTCAAGCATCTTCATGTAGCCGAAAATCAAAGATATATCACCAACTGCTGTGTTTTCAGAAGACAGCACGCGACCATAAGCAGACTTTACTTCTTGGTAAGGTTTTGTCTGCGTAAGGTATTCTTTGCGAAGTTTGTCTTCATATTCAAACTTCTTTGTTGGATCAACTCCGCCAGAGGCTTGAAGAGCCTTCAATTCAAGTGCTGTTTTTTGGCTTTCAATTCCAAGCTTATTGGTGGTTGCCAATGCCTGAGTGGTTTGTGCCTGTGTCAGGCCAAGATCAGCAGCCTTCTTTTTGAGCTCAGCTTGTGCGACCTGTTCCGAATACTTGGCCTCAATCTTGGCCTTTTCAGCGTTAGCACGAGCCAGAGCAGCATCAGCAGCCGCTTTTTCTTCTGCATTTCTGGCAGTGGCTTGTGCTGTTTGAGCATCTGATACGGCTCGGTTTGCCTTTGCAACCGCCTCAGTCAATGCGGCAGGTGCTTGTTCTTCAGCTCTCTGCGTCGCCAATGTCTTATCAATGTTCTCAAGCATTTCCTTCCCGCCAGGCAAGGATGCCATCATCAATCCGATGGTTGCTTGTGACCCAGTTGGGTTCATATCAATCAACTTTAGATATGTCTCAGCTGCTTTTGCTTCTTGCTCACGGCCAGAGTTACGGAATGCGTCTGCCTGTTCCTGTAGTAGAGATTTAGCGATGTCAGGCTGGCCAGACTTCATAGCCGCGTAGATCTGCCCGGACTGTGAAAGTCTGTTTTGCTGCTGAGATGTTGACATCATCTCGAATGATTTACGAACAGTCTCGGCTTGATCTTTTGGGAGCAAAGCAGCAACTCGCGCAAAATCAGTCGCGCTTGCATTTGGGTTGCTGAACAGAGTTTTCAGCTCTGACTGAGCCTTGATTGCTTGCTCTCTAGCTTGTGCTTGCGCCTGTGCTTCTGCGCCAGCAGCGCCAAGTTTAAAGCCACCAAGAGCCGCTTCAAACGGGCTTTGCACATCGACTGCGTAGTTGATCGGGGCTTGGAATGGATTGATGGTGGCCATGCTCTATTCCTCAAAAACCGAAGCCCATGCCAGCCTTGCCGCCTGCACCGTACTGGAAGCCAAGCACCTGAGCAGGCAAGTTGAACAGGCCGCTGAATGCCTTGGCCTCGCCCAGCTCGCCACCGGCACGGGCAGCGCCCTGCTGAGCCAGCAAGTTGGCCACGTTGGTGCCAGTCTCCATTCCTGCAGCGCCTACGCCTGCCGCTGATTGTTGGCCAAGTGATGTCATTCCGCCCAGCCTGCCGTACTGCTGTTCAATCAGGCTTGACAAGAGTTGTGGGCGAAACTGTCCCAGTGCGGCCTGTATGTTTCCGCCACGCAGCCCGCCAGTGGCTGATGCACGCTGAAGCAATGCCTCCTCACCTTGTTGCGACAAGGCTTGAAACGTTTCTCCGCCTCGAATACGTTCAATTGCCGCACGCTCAGCCTCTGGCCCTTTAAGCCCGAGAAATGCCTGCTGTGCCTCAAGTGCTGGAAGCCCTGCCTCTGTGTAAGGCTTGAGCAGTTCACGCATTGCATCGAACTGTCTGCGCTGCTCCTCAATGCCAGCCTGAGAAGCGCCAGCCTGAATATTTGCAGCATCCTCGGCAGCACTTGCTTGCATTGAACCACCAACAAGTGTAGCTCCACCAACTATTAGACCGGTGATTGGATCAGGCATTGCCGAACTCCTTCATGTAATCTTCGAATTTTTCGCCGTATAGCCACATGACTAGGTGGCCGTTTTTTGTAGCAAATGCTGGACCGTGTACGAGCGATACGGAGATCAAAATTAGGTCATAGTATCCAGCTCGCCAAACAAATGATCGTGCGTCTGCTTGGCCTGCGCGCTCAACATCATCTGATGCTTGCCACTTCAAAATCATCACAGCTAGCAATGGAATCAGGTGATGGCTGTTGGCCATAAAAAATGCATTTTGATGCATCCCAACAAGGGTGTTCCAAATGGTTGCATTTAGATCTTTGCGATTCACTTCATCGCCGTCTGCAACGTCATCAAACACCTGGATTGCATCGTAGACCATCACCAACCAATCAATGACTGGATCAGGAAGCAAGAGAACCTTTTGCAGGTTCTCTCTGAGCCAATCAGTACCGGTCATATGCAATCCTTGTTCTGGGCAAGCTGCTGGCGGCTTTAATGACTCAGCAGCTTGATTCTTGCACATTTTCACAACTCGTCAATCTTCCATCTCATATTCTCGCTCTTCCCATGCCTGGCAAGAACGGAGGTCATGGCAGATGAATTCAAACTTGTTGCAGTAGCCGCGGAATCCGGCCTCTGTGTCCCATTCATTGCGCGGGATACGCTCCATCTTGGCCTGGGTCATCGTGCTGTTATCGTAATACTCGCAATTGCTACACCGACGACGCCGAGCCTCTTTCTCGTCAACCTGCATGGCTTTGCCGAGCGCAACCCAATACACCTTGTTGGCTGTTGGCTCATTGCTTGGCTTCTCTGGCCCAAGCATCCAATCGCCAATCACGACCTGAGTGTTCTTCTTGTTCTCAGATGCCGTGATGAACTCTTCTTCCATTGGCAGCCCAATAAAGCCCTTTGGCATCATCATGAAGTCTTTCATGCTGTGTTCCTTAAGTGATTTCGCGGCCAGAGGCCCGGATGGTCAGTGATGTGGCTGCGCTAGCAATTGTGGAAATGAATCCGCCAGGTTCGAGAGCCTGGCCGACCAACTCTGGGCAGGTATAGGTCTCGTCTGGAACGATGCTTCTGGCATCAATAATCAAGTTAGATGCACCTGCGCTCCCGCCACTTGTCACTAGGTTGCAACTGAAAGTTACATTGCTAGCGCTGGTGTTCGTCACCGTGAACTTGTCAATAATCGCTTTGGCATTTGTGGCGGTATATTGAGTGGTTTGGCTGTTTTCAGCCTGTTTTGCTGGGATCAGCACTTTGATGATGACGGTCATTGGACACCTTCAATATTGTTGTTAACGGTCAGAATTATGGATGGGATGCCTGGGTGCGGTGCAGCCGCAGGAAATGTCTTTAACTCAACACTTAAGTCAGTAACAGAGAACATTAGCTCAACGTAATCACCGGATTTCAGGTCAAAAAAGTGATTTAACGACGAAAAAATCTCTGCGTTGTTGCCTTGAATTGCTATTCTGCTACCGCTGTTTGTTACATCAACGCCATTAATACTAAACCAGAAATCAAAAACAGCCGTTCCGCCTGTTGTCTTATCAAGTTGGAAAGAAGTATCAAAGTTATAGATGCCTTCACTATCGACATAAATCCTTGACGCTGGCGAGCCAAGATAAACCCCACGGCTCAGATCGGTAGAGTCGAACGTAATTGCCGTAGCTGTGTTGATAGCCGTCGCTGTTTGCGTTGTGGTGTCATAGAACGAACCATAGCGGCTACGCTTAAACTCGCGTGGCGGTGGGGCCATTTGCAAAGCTTCAACGGCTGCGGTAAGTTTAGCCAGTAGCTCAAGCACCTGGTTTGCCTTATTCTCGGCCGATGCGCTGCTGATGGATGATTCTTGAGCCAACGACGTGATCTGTGACAGCGCCTCGTTCGCCGTTGCAGCAGCGTTATCAGCCTGATATTCAAAATCAGTGCCAGTGATTACCTGCAACTCGTCCACAACAGAGAACAGCAATTCAAACTGCCTTATCTGCTGCTGGTCAGTTAGAAACGCCGCGAGCTGATCGCGGGTTAGGTTGAGCTTGCGGGAGATGGGTGCGGTAGCCATCAGAAAGCCAATGCCTCAATCTGAGCTTCAAGCCTGACAAACGACACATGTGCGTCGCTATCGCCACGGAAGCGCTGAATGCGCCAGTTGCGCATATGCCCTTGCTGGAACCACGCTAAACGCTTAGATGTTGCTCCTATGGCGCCAACGCTGATGCTGCGGTCTTGACTCCATGCTAGGCCGTCTATGCTGTAGCTGGTGCTAATCTGCGGATTCTTTCCGAGTGCTACGCTGCCGGTCAAACTGACCAACTCCAAGCGGTTGAAGATCGCGCCGTTGCCTTCGTTGTATGCAATGAGAGTGCCAAATTCCCATCGAACTTGCTGGCCCCAATGGTGCCCGGTAGATTGCACCAAGTATCCGATGGCGCTGCTCTGTGGATCTCCCACCAGCCACTTGTCATAGGCCCACACAAGATTTCGTGCGCGATATTGAGAGAATCCAGCCACCGAGCTGGTGAGAGTAAACCAAACCTGGTCTTGCAGCGCTTCAGATGCCGCCGCGTCATAGACGATAGTTCTATCCGGGAGATGAATGTACAAGTGTTGGTGAGACTTGTCGTTGCGTGCTTCAAGCTTGACCTGGGCCAGTTGAGCCTCGGTGTAGGTGAGTAGCAGTTCGTCGATTTCTTGCGTGCTGATCTTCTGAGCCGTTGCAGACGCCCCAATGTAGATGCTCGGTGCCTCATTTCTGCCACCACCTAAGAACGCAATCCGCTCCATGTAGACGCAACAAGCATGAGTTCCGATCACGCCTTTTTGGATCTGCGCTCCATCAATGCGAGCAAAAGGAAATAGGTCTCCGCCTACGTTGTCGAACACCTCGATGGTGTTGCGGTTCAACGCATAAACCTCGTTGCGCAACTTTAGAAGCGCCAACACAGGGTCTGGATCAACCTCGGAGCTGCCGTACTTCAGCGGGTTGACCTGCAAGGGGTCGGTCAACTCAGTGACGACCAGATTTGCACCGTCGGTGGTCATGAAGTATCCATCCACCCATGCCATGTCCAGCACGACGCCAAGATCTGGGTCTGTGTTTTGTGTGAGGGTTGCACCGTTCCAGAAATACAGTCGGCCACCGCTGGCAATCGCCAGGCTATCGAAGCTGTAGTCAAACGTAACTGCTGCGTCAACTGGCCCGCCGACGTCGCCTAGAACGGTCACAGTACCGTCGTTGGCCACAGTCACAAGCGATGTTCCCATGACGCGATAGCATGTGCCTTGCCAGTTGACTCCGCCTCGATCAATGCCTGGTCCGGTGCCATTGCTGACGATCCCATCACCAGGCCGCAAGAACCCATTGCTGATGCCTGATGTCTTGGGCACAGGAACAAAGTTAACCGGGTAGGCCGTGCGCAGTTCTGGCGTATTGTCAGTGTAGATGCCGTTAAGGATGCTAATCTGGGTCATGATTTCGCCTTGCAATTTTCAAAATGCCATCTACGCATTGCATTTCCGCCAATCTTCCCACAGTGTGGGCATTCAATTTTTGTTTGAATGCGTCCACTAAGTGCGACAGATGCCCTTTTGCGTTCTTCGTTGCTTCGCGTTTGACCAGTTCTACTTTTGTTTCCTGTAACCCACTCACGCTGCGCAGACTTCCATTCATCCGTGTGTTTATAGCCGAGAGCACGTTTTTTTACTTTGTGGGCATCTGAAATTTTTTGACGCATTTCTTCCGTGTGCGTAAAACCATTCGCCTTCACAGACGCCGAGATTTTTGCACGCACATCAGCAGAAACAACTTTACCGCGATGTGCCGCGCCGACCTTTTCTCGCCACTCTTTCGTCTTCGCCCATCCGGAAGTTCCATCCCCACCATCTGTAAGATTGCATAGCCTGATACCTGTCATGCGAAGTTGCGATATGCGTTCTTGTTCAATCAAGAATGCAAGTTCTTCATCAAGATCGGTTGCAACCATGCGGACATAAAATCCGCCGGCCTTACACTCAGTCCTCTGCCAAAATTCATTCCTATGATGATGACTTCGGACTGCATAACGCTTTCCAGTGCCTTTTCCAACATAGAAAACAGCACCCGTGTCTGAGCGAAGATGCTCATAGACGTAGAAGCGATTTTCTGATGTTGACATGATGTTCACCATTTAACGCGGTTGGCCCAGTATGCCGCACTCATCTTGCCCTTGGAAATGTTCTCAGCATGTCGAGCTTTGAAAGACTCTCGACGCGCTTTATCCGCCTTTGATTCACCCTCGCGTTTGGGCGAGCCAGAGACGCCCTGCTGACCAAATCGGATAGTCTTGATTTGGTCGCCAGATTTAGCAACGACGACATGCGACTTGGTTGGATGAGAAGGCGTGCGCTTAGGCTTGTTATAGCCTTCAACGCCTGCACGTTTTAAGCGTGAATCTTGTTTCATGGCGTCGTAGCCTGCGGAAACCACGCCGGGTCATACGGCGCGACCGTGTAACCCACAACGTCATTCATTAGTGAATCATCAGGTTTTGCGAACACCCAAGCGCCGGAAACAGTTTCCTGCTCAACTGCCCAAGCGGTTGTGTAACCCTGCTCAGAATCTTTTATGCCCGTTGCAGCATTAACTCCAAACACAGGGAAATGCCGGTCGTCAGCGCTAGTTTTCACCGCCTCATCGGTGTTTAGATCGTCTTTCTGCACCACTTGGCCTGTTGATACGTCCAATAGGTCCGGCGAGTTAATAGCTTGCACCATATTGGCGTAAATAGTGGTCAGCGCAGATTGTGCGGCGGACTGTGTTGTAAATACAAGATAGTCCATTGTTACACCGTTGGTGGAGAGTTTTTGTACGGATGACCCACTGGGAGGTTGGCTTGCAAGCCCCACTTCCACGCTAGGTAGCCTTCGAGTTTTTGGCGGTTATCTGTTGATAGCGTGGTCGGCACGACTAACACTTCGTTTATAGCGCCACTTAAAAACGCGTTGCTATTCGGGCTGAACGTGTTGCCTATTGAAGACCCGCTGCCATTACCTATTGAATCGCTGCTAGTGGCACTTCCCACATTGGTTGCGTTTATGTAAAGCTGGAAACTGTTACTTGTGCGAGTTATCTCAGCAATACTGCGTTGACTAAGCGCCACCGTTGTGGAGGAAGTAGCAATAGTTGTTGCGTTGGTTCCGCCATATATCAAGTTTCCAGCCGGAATAATGCGAAAGCTAAAATCTGCACGGGTTCCAAATATGTGCTGAGTCAGAATTTCAGAACCCCACGTGCTGGTTCTTGCATTCGGATTGACTACTGCCAAAATCGCAAAATCGCCAGTTCCGTATCCAAATGTTCCCGTGCTAGCTGAACCAATGGTGAGTACATCGGAGCCGTCAGCAAATGTGACGTTAGATGCAGAATATCCGGGCTGGTTGGCGGCAGTCGCTTGTGCAAAGTTCCGACCATTCCCAGACTTATCATTCCACTGACTAACCGTAGAACCGTTTAGCGTGATGGTGCTCGCATCAGCAGCGTCGAGCCAGAGGGCAGTAGTGATCTGTGCGGGCGTCCACAAGACGCCAGGCTTCCGACTTCCAAATATGATCGTGAACCCGGTAGCCATTATGTGCGGTAGCCCTCAATTACAACGTAAAACACTTCCCCACTTGCCGGAGTGTAAGCGCCTGTTACTTCAAGCAATCCAAAAATTGTTGTTCCAGATGTCGGAGAAACCGTTGCACCCGCACCAGTTGTCGGTACGCCGATCCCCATTGCCCCATCTGACCCACTCCAAGTTATAGTTACAGGAAAGGTCCCGGCATGGTTTAGTAGGTTATTTGTAGCCAGTGCTCCAGCGTTGTTAAACACGCCATTATCCCCAACGGTAGGCGTCGGGATGGATTCAAACAAATGCAGCCTAAACGCGGCATTTGTCAGGCTGGTGCCTGATTTTTCAACACGCACTCGCTCGACACGTAGGCAGTCACCTGCTGTTCTTACAGCGTTAGTAAATGACATAGGAATAACCGAGCCTGCGGTTGTACTGTTTGCCACCAAATCGCCCGCCGCATAGGCTGTAGTGTCTGCCGGCCTAGTGAATGTCGCCTGAATGCGCACTTCGCTGTTGTTGCTCACAACACTAAGTTTTTCCGCCCATGTTCCGTCGCCCTGGTCGACATTGCGCCTCAGTACGTCGTTATAGCTTTTGATAATGTCAGGCATTCTCGCTCCCCCGGAGAATTAAGTTTAAGAAATACGGTACCACGAATTCGTGGACTGCACGAACCGAACGCGGAAAAATGCATTTGCAGCGAGCGTCGTCGGTGCGCCAAATGCTGCTGTCGCACCATTCAATGCCAGCGTGAACGTGGTGATGATTTGAGTAGTTGTCACCAATACCTCGGTTCCATCTGGCGTGCCGGTGTTTAGCGGCAAAGTGATCGTGCCAGTGGCCAGCGTGCCAGCGGGTTGCAAGAGCATCCACAATTGCTGGCTGACCGGGGTCGGCACGGTGATGTTGAAGCCGGTGCCGGGTGTAGAGATGCTGGTGGAAAGCGTCGGGGCTGCGAATGTCTGCTGGAAGTAGGTCAGCAGGGCGCTAATTGGCAGTCGTCGAGCATCACCATTATTCGGGCTGTATACCGGAACCTGATCGCCAGATGACACCTGCGACAAAAGCGGAAGTTGGTTAATTTGCGGCATCACTTGCACCTCAGTTATATTCAATCGGGCCATCAGGGCCAGCCGTCACGCGATCAACAGGCGGCCTCAGGAATGGATTGTCATACACACGCCACGGCTTATTACCGGCCCCAGATGGCATGGTGTCTGGAAGTTGTTGCTCAAGCGGTGCTGTAGCACGCTGCAACAGGGTGTCATAGCCTTGTTTGGCCGTCGCCTTGGTCTCAGGCATGACTTGCTTGCCATAGCTAGGAGCTAACCGAATGCCAAGATTGCAGATAATGGCCTCATAGGCTGAATCCGGGACGTTCGTTTCCTCGTCGATGCTGCCTTCCTGCGGGCTTGAGGGAATCGGATAACCAAGGCGAATTCCCTTTCCGTTCCAATCGGCCATCATTGCATCGAGGCGACGCCTGGCCGACTCAATCTGTTCGGGCTGGAGGTCGAACGCATACGACGCCAATCCGATTTCCTCGAAGGCGGCGGTTACGAACTGGCGTTTCGTGTAGCCCATGTCAACCCTTTAGTGCTTCTTCGATCTTCTCGAGCAGCTTTTTGTCGGTCGTCCGGCCATCGAACTTGATGCCCAACTCCTTGGCCTTCTGCTCTAATTCATCACGGGTGATGGAAGAATCATCCTCCGTTTCTGTAGAGTTGTCCACAGGTTGTTCAGGGTTAAGAAATGCTTCAACAGCATTCACGAGACTTTCATGCCACCCATCAGCGAGCTTTGCGCTTAGTTGCTGCTCATCATTGACGCCAACGGAATCATAAGTGGTCCCATTCGGGCCCCAATGTGCGCCTGGGCAGCGATAAACAATCGTTGGGAATTCCATCATTTACCCTTCTTCGCCGGAGCCTTCCCAGGCTTCCCTGCGGCCTTTGCAGATTTACGGGCTGAACTCAGCGCAACAGCGATTGCCTGCTTCTGAGGCATACCGGCCTTCATCTCTTTTGAGATGTTGGAGCTGATCGTCTTCTGGCTGTAACCTTTTTTCAGCGGCATTTTTGATCTCCAGATATGGAGACAGCCCCGAAGGGCTGTCTGTACATCAGTTCACATCAGATTAGGTCTGAGAGAACATGATAACGCCGGACATCTCAGGCTGCTTGTTCACCACGCCAAAGAGGGTATCAAGACGATACCTGGTCTTCATCGTGTTGATGTCATATTGCTTCTGCATCACAAGTTCAATACCCTGATCGGTAGAAGCTCGCATGACAGCTGCGCCAGCATCGCTAGGAACAGCATAACGGCCTGGCAGGATCTCCAGAGCATCACGTTGCCAGAACGGGTTAACGTAGTTGGCGACGGTGTTCAGGAAGGTGATCGCAGCGGTCGCGCTGGTGGCGTTCACAACCACGTTCTGATACTGAGCTTCAGCGTCCGTGGCACCTTGGTTAGAGATGATAGGGGGGCTGATAACCATCGTGGTGGCGTTGGTGACGCTGATAACCCGGAAGGTCTTCAGTTGACCAGTGTCGCCCTTGGTGATGTGATGAACAGCGTTAACGTTGGCGATCGTGAACGCATCACCGGCAGCCACGTTGGTGGTGCTGGAAACGGTCACGGTCTGATAACGGTTATCCACGTTCGACACTTCGCCAGTGCCTGCGGTCGAGGTGGCGCGAGGGGTGTAGTAGTTAGCACCGGCGACACGGGTATCGATGGTAATGCCGGCACCACCAGCGGCAGCAGCCTTGCGGTTCGCGTAGTCAAATTTATAGGTGGCGAAAGAAGCCATCTCCCCGACGAACGCTTTGCGCAATGCCTTGTCGCTGATTTCGTTACCGAACGAACGCGAAGCCTTCGAGAGATCGTTAGCCATGCCGTTGTAATCACGGGTGGAAAGGGCAAGGAAACGATCGTAAGAAGGAACGCCTTGCTCGTTCATGATGGCTTCGCACTGGGCGACGTCATCAAAGCCGGAGGCAGCCGAGGTGCGCTTCACGAACAGGGTGCCTTGATTGGCGGCCACGTTCATGATTGCAACGTTGATGTCAGAAGCCAGCTTTTGCTTAGCTGCGTCACCGAGGCGACCCTCTTGCAGGCTGTCACGCAATTCGGTAGCAGTCATGACCCAGGGGACAGACTTACTAAAACCGATGGTGGCAGGCACAGACAGTTGGGTGAAGTCGTCAAAGTTAGACGTCATATCGGTACCGTTGTAGCTGGTAGCGATATAAGGCTGAGGACGCCAAATGACGTTGTTGGTACGCTCCATCATCGTCTGGTCGGTGTTGTACACCGCGACGTTTTTGCTCAGAACCAGAGCATCTTGAAAGCCTTCAAGAATGTCCTCGAACGCGACCCGTTCTTCTTTCGAAAATGAATTAGCCATGATATTTCCTTAAGTTTAGTTGCGCTTCTGCCGACGATATTCCATGACCTTTGTATAGTCACCAGTTCGTTCAGCTTCTGCACGTAGCCTATTGAGTGTTGAATCAACCGACGCCGAAGATACTACACGCCCAGAATTCTGAACGATTTTCTCCGGTGCCGGAGCTGACTTGCGATTGCTTACTTTCAAATCTTTCTCCAGTCGTGCAACCGCGAAAGCAAATTCCACAGGATCACTGAGTTTTGCAAGTTCTGCGGCCTTCTTTGGGTTCTTCCCAAGAGCGTAAACAAGCAGAGCAGGATTATTCGCACCGCGAACAATGATGCCTTGCTGTGTCACATTAAAGAGTTCTTGAGCAGTGGCTTCCGCATCTTCGTAATCCTTTACTTTGAGCTCTGCCTTGTTTCTTGAATAGACTTCTAACCTATCCTTCCACACCTTATCTTGATCGGCCTGTTGCTGCCGAACCTTCTCAGACTCAAGTTCGAATTTACGTTTCTGCTCGTGCCATTCCTCAAGCTTTTGCTCGTACAAATCCGCGTCGTAATCAAAGTGTTCTAGTTTCGGCTTCGGCCCTGGTTCACCGACTTTTTGCTCAGGTTTTTGGAAACTTTCAAGCCTTGATTGCAGCTCACGGTTTTGACGTTGCAAATCTCTATGCGACTTCCTTAGCTCTCGCACCCATTCAGGTGCTTTCGTTTGCTCAACTTCCTGGGGTGGCGATTCCCCATCAATCGAAACAACAACCTCGTCCTCAGCCTCTTGATTGTCTTGCTCAGACTCCTCAACAACTTCTGAGGTTTCCTCCGCAACATCTTCAACAATCTCAAGTTCCTCGGATTGGATGTCTTTCGTATCGTCTGCCTGTTTCATTTTTGATCCCAAACTCACCCGAAATAGGCCGGGTGGATGCCTTTACATAATTCTGAGCCTATTGTAACGGATTGACAATAGGCATTCCTTGTGGTTCAGGAATAACGTTTTGCTGCGATACCTGAGCCGCGTTGATTGCAATATCCTGCTCTGCAATCCCAGCCTTGGCCATCGTTTCAGCCGTCTTAGCCCGCGACAATTCAGCATCAGCGATCGTCTTGACGGTATCAGCCCGAGCCTTGGCGGCCTTGGCAGTAGCTTCCTCTGCTGCGGCCTGCAGGAAGATTGCATTCGGATCTTGACGACCTTGGGCCTCGGCCTGCATCTCTGCCGCCTCTTCGTCAGTTGGCTTAATAACGCCAGCGCGAACCATCTGCTTGCGGAAATACTCGCGGATGTCGCTGATTCCCTCGCCTTCCATGTTCATCAGCGCCATGGATTGCAGGATCTGTTTGGTCTGAGGGTCGTCCGTAATCGCCAGCATCCCGGTCAGCGCCTTGACCATCGCTGCACGTTTGCTTTGGCTGCTCGGGCCAACATCAACGTCCACATCGAAATTAGCCGAGGTCAAATCGTTTTCAAGCTCGACTTCTCCAGTCTCGCCGATGATTGGCCGCATCATTTCGATCTGTGACGTCTTGCCTTCAGGAGAGACCGTTTTCATCTTGCGGCCTTCCTCGACGTAGATTTCTTTGGCCATCGAGAGCCATATTTCACCGCTACGCCGCTGGCCCTTGGCAAAGTTCGACATGTAGATGTAGGCCTGCATGTCAAGACGCTGCTGGATCATCTCCACGGCTTCGCCGCTGATGTTCGAGACGACCTTATCAGCACCAGCCTGATTGCCTAGGATCTCCTGCATATCCTGTTCGGTAATCTGTAGCAGTGCGGCCATGGCAGGAGGAACCTGGGGAGGCTTGGTATATGCCACCGGGCCGCCGATCTGTTGGGAACCATCTGGACCCGTGATCGGATTCACCAGCAAATACGGATAATCCTTCAGGTTATCTTCGGCCCACATCATTTGATGGCCTGCAACCTGCTCAGGGGTCATGATCGGCTTTTCAACGCTAGACAGTGCGCTGATCTCGCCGAGTTTTGAGAGCTGCATGTTCTTCAGCCGCTGGGCATCCTTGGCCAGCCTAACGTGCCCCATGCACCGCTCGATGTTGTCCACGAACCAGCGCTTGCCATACACGGGGACGATTGGGATGCAATTGCCTGCAATGTATCCAGCATCCTCAAGCACTCGACCCCCGCTCATGATGTACTTATGTACCTTCTTGCGCTTGATCTTGCGCTGCCTGACCTCGCGCGTACCGATTGCGGCCAGGGTGTTCTCTAGCTCTGGATCGTTCTCAAAATCGGCTTCACGGTACTTTTCTTCAGTGCCGTCGATAGATTGGAAGATCCGCAGGGTCTCAGATACTTCTTCAACCTCATAATATTCGGCCACGTAAACAACGTCCGGGGTGCACCAGTCGAATTCGAACTGATGAATGATCTTCGGCCAATCTGACGGATTGTCATCCCACATGTCTCTGTAGGATTCACGAGTCATCGAGGTAATGACGTAGCAGTGCTTTGCATCAGCCTTATCTTGCCGCTTTGCATTCAGGTCAAAGAACACAGAGCTATCAGCATCAAAGATCGGCTCGATTTTGATCCGCTGACGCTCGTTATCCTCATCCGACTCGTCTTCGTACACAGTGCGAAGACGCCAAGCACCAAACCCGCCAGCAACGGCTTCTTCAAAGGCGTTGTCGTAGGCTTCCTCGGCCACAGAGTCTTTCTCATCAGCTCTGAATAGTCCGTCGCAGACATCGGCTAGGCTCTGCTCCTGGTCGTCCTTGCTGACGTAATCAACCGTAATTCGATTGTTCCGATACTCGTTGATGATGCGAATGACGGCCAGGTGAACCTTGTTTACCTCGAACTTAGGTTTGTTCTCGTAAATATCCTGCAGCGGCCCCTCCCACTGAGCACCAGCCAGCGAATAGAAGCGCCGATCCTGAAGACATTGCAGCCGCTCATCGCGCAGCGCCGATTGAATATCATTAAACTGCCTGAGCGCCCGCTGATGTAATTCAGCAAGCCGCTGTTCTTTTGACATGCGTGCCATAAATCGCCCCTTTTAGCAAGTTTACCATTTGTTCATGCTCGGGATAGGCACGAAATTAGTTGGCCTCTGCACAACCGCAGCCCGTCGCACCCCCTCGCAAGCGTACCGCAACGCATCAATTACGTGGTTCTTCTTGTCTTCTAGAATCGGCAGAATCTTCCCGGTTAGCGGGTCCGTTTTGAAGCTGTAAAAAGTCAGCTCGTCGATTGTGTGAGTGCATCGAGGGTGAACAACAATGTCGTAAGACTTGAGCCACTCGATACCCTCCTCGACAGACTTGGCTCCTTTGACTGCAGGCATGATCTTCGGGAAACCGTTTTTGCGGAGGTGACTAATCGTCTCGGGCCTCGATGAGTCAGCGACCATCGGCCACCGCTCGGAGTCCGGTACTGTATGAAATAGGCTCGGTGTATCTACGATCTCACAGCCTACTTGATACGCCTCATGGTCAATGTAGAGCGTGCGGCCTACGATATGACAGCGCACTAGAACGGTCGGATCGGTGGCAAATCCCCAGTCAGCGCCGAGTCTGTGAATCGCATCTGCGGAAGCCTCAAAGTCTTCAATCCGCCAATTCTTGAACACGCGAGAACTGCTGTTCTGAACGTATCCGCCTCGCCAAACGTGGGCATATTTGTCAGGGTCGCGGCCTCTGTCGTATTCCATCTCGGCCCGCAACACGTCCGGGAACCAAGGATTGTCTGAGTAGTTGACCTCAATGATTTTGGCACTCGGTGGTGGATTCTCGCCACGCAACAATGAATCTACTGGGTCGGTAGCCTGTGACGGGTTCCAGGTGAACCAGAGTTCAGAGCCTGGCTTGCGAATCGTTGGGCGCAATAGATCAAGGCTTCGTTGTGAGAGGCTCTGTGCTTCTTCGACCCAGGCGCAATCGTAGCCTTCCAGCGACTTGATCGAATCCGCGGTGTGGTTCTGCATGCCCTGGAAGATGATCGCCCCGTCGCCCTTCTTTGACTTGATGCAAGCCTCTTGCACTTCGAAGTAGGCGCCAGCGTTCATCTGCTCTATTTTCAGCTCTAACAGGCGCTTGACCGACTGAGCGAGCGACTTCTGAACCTCACGAACGCACACGCTTCGACGTTTCTGATCAAGTAGGTGTGACTCAATCAGCATCTCTGCGAAGAAATGCGACTTGCCCGAGCCTCGTCCGCCGTGTGCGCCTTTGTATCGAGCGGGATCAAGTAGCGGGACGGCCCAGGCTGGGGTCTGGAGTTGCAGAACCTTACCCATTCTTGACGATAACCCGCTCAATCTTTGTGAACTCAAGGGGCGCACCATCGGCACCGGTCAGCTCATGCTTTTGGGTTTCTGCCCACCGCATCTGGGTCTTGGACCACCAGATCATGGCCGCCGTGTCGCCACCCATTGCCTTCTGGAACAGCGTCCGACCGACGCCAGAGTTGGCCTTGGCCTTTCCGGCAACCAGCTCGGTGGAAAAGTGCTTGCGCAGGGTGTCGGTGTCGATGCCGTCGCGCACCAGGACTGCGATCTGCTCGATGGGCAGGCCGTATCCGGACAGGGCTTCGACCTGTTTGCGCTCGGGATCGGTGGGCACAAAAGCCGGTCGGCCAGCGCCTGGCATGGCACCTCCAGTGCCTGGCCGAGCACCGCCATGCTTTTTTACGGCCGATTTTTCTTCAAGTTTTGGTTTCTTAGTTGCCATGCACAACCTCCACGAATGGTTGTTCGGCCTACTGGCCTGAAGATGGAGCGGGTGGATCGGTGTCGCGCCGTCGCTGTTCTGGCTGGTCGCCAGTCATCGCCTGCTTCACCCGCTTGGGATATGGCTTGCGGAGAGGTTCAATCTTTGCCCGCATCTCATTATCTAACGGCATCAAGTATCTGTGCTTAAACCCTGCAACGATTCTTTCCGCATTCGGATCGACGTTGGCTCTCAACCAAGGGATTGATTGCCCGCCTTTGCCCTATCGGCTATGTAATGTCTTGGGGTGGACGACAACGCCATTCACGCGATACCCGTGTGTCTCTGCGCCGCCGACATAGACCCAGCCGCCCGCTTGATAGATGCCGCCGTGATGCCCTTGACCAGCGTCAGCAAACGACACAACCATCTTCAAGCCGGGAGATTGCTTTTTTAGGAATCTCAGCGCCAATGCAATGATCTTGCTGACGGGCGCCGTGTGCTTTGTCAACGCGACTCGGGTCAGTTCGCATATCTCGGTTTGCTTCAGACCGTATGGAGAACCGATTTCCGGTGTCGCGCCCTGACCAAACAGAACAACGCCGATGAACTTTCCGCCTTCCCAAACGCCAATGCGAACGGCTTTGAACACTGGCACGCATTTGCTGTAGTGCCAATTTACGCACGCATAACGCGCCGCCTCGGCAGTCGCCCAATCGATCCGCAGATCAGGAATGGAATTCATGGCCGCACGCTGGGCAAGTGGTGGGAGCTTTCTGGTCTAGGTTGCTTTGTCCTTCTTCTGTCCCTGGCTCAAAGTCTGGTGGCTGCAATGCTTGGATTTCTTCAGCCTTAAAGCCCGTCAGCTCAACGTCGAAGCCCAAGCCATCGAGTTCGGCCAACTCCAGCGCCAGCAACTCGTTGTCCCAGCCAGCGTTCAGCGCCAGCTTGTTGTCCGCGATGACGTAGGCGCGCTTTTGGGCCTCGCTCCATCCCTTGGCCACCATGACCGGGACTTGAGCCATTCCGAGCTTCCTGGCCGCCATCACGCGACCATGACCGGCAATGATCCCGCCGTTTTCATCTACCAGGATAGCAGATGTAAAGCCCCATTCTTTGATGCTGGCCGCGATTTGGGCCACTTGAGCGTCGGAGTGCGTGCGAGAGTTCTTAGCATAAGGCACCAATTGTTCAATGGGCCACTGCTCGACTTTATCAGCCGGATTCGTCTTGTCTGTCTTGTTTGTCATGATTCTGCCTCCAGTTGGCGCAGACTTGATTGTAATTCTTTTCTGTGTTAGCTGTTACGGTATGGCCTGATGTGTGATCTTTTTAACAATTTGATGTTAAAAGTTGTTGACGCGACGCTAGCTCTAGCGTTATAGTTACATCACTGCGCGACACGAACGACGGAAGGCGCAGCAACCAAAGGAACATCATGATCAAGTACACATTTCAGAAAGCATCTTTCAACGGACTCAAAGGCTGGATCGCAACGCGTTGGATTGACGGAGTGCATTCGGGCAAAGCATTCGGCAAGACAAAAAAAGAAGCGATTGCACAGTTCGACGAACAATTCTGGGAGAACGCATGAAACGCACCATCATCGATGCCCTCTTCGCAGCAGCCCTCGGCCTGGCAGGCGCCTATCTACTCTTGACCTACCTATGAAACAGACTCGAGTTGCCCACCTGTTGTCCCTCTTGAATGATGGCTGTGGTTTCAAGGCTGCTGTACTCTTGACAGCACTGTATTTCAAAGTTCCTGAGCATCAAATCATCCAGGAGTTCTACAGATGATCTGTCCGAAGTGTGAAGCCCCAGCAAGGGTCCTAGAGACCCGCTGGAGCCAGAAAAAAGCCTGCACCCGTCGCAGACTTGGTTGTCCATCTTGCGGTTATAGATTCTCAATATTCGGGGATATTATGATTCCACAAATAGATAATCAATTAGATTCAGAAGGAATGCCTAAATATACAGAGACCATTCAAGTCCTTGAGGACTTGGTCAGAAGCGCCGGTGGTTGCGCCACCATCGACCAAGTTGCTGTCGTCAAGGCATGGCGTTTAATTGACCGTTATAACGCCATTATTAACGGTAAATAATAAGGTCCACCATCCTCCCCATCCAGCCCGCCGCGTGCGGGCTTTTCTTTTATTTCCACCACATCCGTTAAGGCTGGCACTCGATCCGGGTCAATGTGGCCAGGAAGGCCATCCCACCAGCCCGCACCCACCTCACCACCACCAACCTCAACCAATGTCTTTTTCATCATCACCTCATCAAATTTTCCATGCAACGCAACAGCCCCACAAACATAGCGCAACAACGCAACTACCCTAAAGGGTAGTAGTTGCGTTGCGTTGCGCTAAAATGTTAGTCTTGTCACAAACGCAACTAAAAAAAAGTTGCGCAACAGTTGCGTTTTGTTGCGCTACTTTTTACCCCACTTTTATGCCATCAAAAGCATGGCAGATGCCTGAACGGTGTCCAAAACGATCCACCCATGCTCGTACGAGTCGATGACCTGGGAGATCAAAAGCTCCCCGATTGGCTTCCCCTTGGACGATGGTCGGACGTAGATCGACGCCGATGCTTCGGTCAATTCCAGGGTATCAATAAGGTATTGGATAAACCCAGCCCTGCTCAAGTACGGCTGCCCTGCTCGGGTCTCTTTCCCTGCTGATTCCCAAGCATTCTGAAATAACTTTATATGTTTAGTTAACTTATTATCTCTTTTATCGGATATTGGTTTATCGACTATTTCAATAATTGCGCTGGTGACTTGTTCATCGTCCTCGTCGATCCATCCATTGATCTCCACGGTGCGAAGCTGGGCAAAAATGTCTGGCGCAATTTCTGAATCCTTGGCTTTTCTTTGGACGATCTGCATCGGCGCTTCGTCTTTGGACGGGATGATGCTCACTTCGATGTCGAGGGCTCCGCGCCAAGCGCTTGAACCACGGGCGCGATGCTGGGCTTCTTCGCTGACCCCGGTGTGATGCACTAGCAGGACTGAGCAGTTGAACTCCCGCATGAGCTGGGCGCAAGCGTCGAGCATCGTTTTAGCGTCCTGGGCGCTGTTTTCATCGCCGGATAGAAAACGGTGCAGGGTGTCAATGACGATTAGATCTGGGGGCTCGGGAAGTTGTTTCAGGTGAGTTGAGGTAGACAGATAGCCTTCTGGGGTGTTCAGGTCGCACCCCGAGCGGCTGAGCCACATCTGTAAGCTGCTGGCTTGATGATGCTGTTTCCAGGCGGCTATCCGAGCCCTCAGACCGTGATGGCCTTCACCGGCTAAGTAAACGACCTTAGCTGGTTTGACTCGATTGCCTGCCCACTCTTGCATTCCGCTGGCTAGGCGTAAGCACCAGTCCAGGACAACGAACGTTTTACCGCCTCCTGATGGACCGTGGATCATAATCAGGGCGTCAGACTGTAGCCAGCCTTTGACAAGCCACTTGATCGGGGCGGGCTTTTGGCAATAGTCGTCGGCGGGGATAAGCCAAGACTCTTGAGGAGGGTTCAGAAGCAATGATAGATTGTGTCCAGCCTGGTGGTAATCGTTGGCATCCCCCTCGACCGAGGGCATAACGTAGCTCACACCATACTTGGCACAAGCCTGCTCGGCGTGTCGTTGGCCTACCCCGGATTTATCGTGATCGGCAACAATGACGATCTTCTGACCTGGATAGATCTCTAGAAGCGAGCCGGTGACGGGGATCAGGTTTGACGCACTGTAAGCAACGACGCATGGCCTACCCGTTACTTCGTGGATTGTTGCTGCTGTGGCAAAGCCTTCAGCAACGTAAAGCGTGCCTGGGCTATTCAATCCGATTACCCAGAACTGTCCACCAGTCTGTCCGCCCGAGTGGTAAAGCTTCCCGCCTTCGGAGTCGATGTACTGAAGACTAGATAGTTCACCGTCTGGACTGAAGAGAGGCACCATGAGCCTACCGTCGCCGGTGATTTTGGCGCCGTGTGGCTGGATGCCTTTTCTCTTGAGATACGGATGGTCCGG
>Ga0315904_10001863_pt1 | contig 33208 bp, 26 predicted proteins | sample LakEriMetagenome_6_FD_203529 | JGI IMG/M metagenome (GOLD analysis project Ga0315904, IMG submission 203529) | Freshwater fungal communities from buoy surface, Lake Erie, Ohio, United States - Buoy 12 MA120 | ecosystem: Environmental > Aquatic > Freshwater > Lake | place: USA: Lake Erie, Ohio...
CTCGTTTCGACTGAGTGCGTTTCCGAGCGGGCTTTCGAACATCGTTGCGATCGACGAAATCCGCGCCGGCATCTCGCCGATCGATTCCCGAGGGGTTTGGGGACTTGGGATGGCAGGGGCCAGCATCACCGCCGCGCACCCGGGCGGGCCCAATTCCCGCGATGTCGGAGATGGCATTACGGCGTGTGGAATGTTGACCCTCACGATCAGCGAATCGGAACTGAAAAGAATGGGGATGCCGTGCATCCTCTCCCCGATCCAAGGCAACTTTGCCGCGACCGCTCGCAGTCAACACCCAGGACTTGTGAATATTCTGCGGTTGGACGGTTCCGTGGATACGATCGCCGACCAAGTCGAATCGATCGTGTGGCTGTCACTCCACTCCCGCGATCCAGAGCTTGCTCGGCAATTGCCGTAGCCCCTTGGACACCGCCGACAAAGATGAGCCTGAGGCGCTAGCCGAGTTCGTGCGGCGTGAAAAAGATCGGCTAGCGCCTCAGGCTCATGGAAAGGAAAAGCTTTGTCCCATTGACTCTGCCATCCGTAGCCTGACACCTGCTTCGTTTGCTAGCTATCGGCGCTCTCGATCCTGCGCTAGGGGTGTTCGTAAACGACGTTGCTTCAACGATGATCGACGTTGTTGTGTCACCTGCGATTTGCTATCCTCTCGACCGATTCATGGATGTCTGAGAGCGTATTCGAAAACTCAGAAAACCTCAGTTGAATGCTGATACGGCGCCTGGTTTTCGGCACCGTTCTTCATTTCAATTGCCCTGCAGTCTTGCTAGGAATGGTGCCTAAAGAATGGGAACACCCGCACGGAAGCTGAAACCGGTCGAGCTAGAGAAGAATCTTCGACTCGATCGCGCGCGAGCGGTCATCGAGAACGGGACCGAGGCGCTCAAGCGGTTGGCCGATGGCATCGACGACGACTTCGCAATTGCAGTGGATCGCATCGCGAGAACGACAGGAGCGTTGATTGTTTGTGGGATCGGCAAGGCTGGGTTGGTGGGCCGCAAATTATCAGCAACCTTTGCGTCGACAGGGACACCGTCGCATTTTCTGCATCCTGCCGAAGCGATCCACGGAGATCTTGGTTGCGTCGGCGCGAACGACTTGCTTCTGGTGTTGTCCAACAGCGGTTCCTCTCAGGAAATCGTCGACATTCTTCCCCACTTGACTCGCCGTGCGGCGGGAATGATCGCGATTACCAGCGGCGCCAACAGCCCGCTTGCGCAGGCTGCCGATATCACCTTGCTCCTCCCTTCGATCCGCGAAGCTTGCCGCCACAATCTTGCGCCGACGACCAGCACCCTGGCCATGATGGCTCTTGGAGATGCCTTGGCGTTGGTGGTCAGCGAGGTGAAAGGATTTCAGTCACAGGATTTTGCAGGTCTGCATCCGGGAGGTGCACTCGGACGCAAACTGGCCAACGTCGACGATTTGATGCGCCCGCTATCGGAATGCCGAATCGGACGTTCGGACGCGACGATCCGTGAGACACTCATCGAGTCATCCCGGCCAGGCCGACGTTCCGGTGCGGTGATGATCTTGGACGACCAAAACCGTATCCAAGGGATCTTTACCGACAGCGATTTGGCACGCATTCTCGAGCAGCGCTGCGAATCCGAGCTAGACCAGCCCGTTTCGACCCGGATGACCACACGATTCTCCGCGATTCGCTCCGGTGCGAAATTGATCGATGCGATTGAAATCATGACGCGACGTAAAATCAGCGAACTACCGGTGACCGACGAGTCGGATCAACCGGTGGGAATGCTCGACATTACCGACCTTCTCGGGTTGGAGAGCCAGGCGATAGCTGGAGCAGGGATGGATCCCAACGAATCATCGGAGCGGCTGGATTCCTCTGCAGAAGATCCCTCCCGCGACGACGAATGGCCCGAAGGTCCAACCACACTTCGGATTTTTGGACCGCTGCACTGATCTGGGAGGCTTGAATTGGCACCGCGCGATACGGAATTGGCAAAACCCATCCGATTGATTCTGTCCGATGTGGACGGTGTTCTGACCGATGGCTCAATCGTGATCGACAATGCGGGCGTAGAGAGCAAGTCCTTCTACGTTCGCGATGGCTATGCGATCAAACTGTGGCTGAAGGCGGGGTTCGAGTTCGGATTGTTAACAGCTCGGAATTCCCAAGTCGTCAAGATTCGGGCTGCGGAACTAGGGATCCAGATGGTGCGGCAGGGCTACTCAGAAAAACTGACCGCCGCGAAGGAAATGATGGCACAAGCCAAGGTGGATCCGAGCGAAGTCTGCTATATCGGTGATGACCTGCCCGACCTGTCTGTAATGTTCGATGTTGGGTTGAGCGTTACCGTGGCCGATGGAGCGTCCGAAGTCCGACAAGCGGCGACGTGGACAACCAAGGCACCAGGAGGACGCGGCGCGATCCGTGAATTGATCGAACGTCTCCTGAAGGCGAAAAGTCTTTGGGAGGACTTCGTCCCAAACCGGCTCGCATGAAACTACTCCGCTATTATCTCCAGGTTCTCATCCCGATCCTGATAGCCTTCGCGGCTTACCAGTTCCTGGCTGTTCCTATATTCGAACCCCGCCGCAAAGAACAGTCGGACCGCTGGATGCCGGAGGTGGATCCGATCGCTGCACAGGGGCCCCGATGGTGGGAAGCCTACTTCCTTCAGGAAGCGTGGCAACGCAGCAACCCGCTCGTCATCGAGAGAAACGAGTGCATCTTGCTGTACCAGAAACGGGAACAAATCAGCGATACCCGATGGCGTTTCACGCCGCTCACGATTGTGGTCCCCCAACAATCTGCCGATGGGAGCCAGCGAGCTATCTTCATCGAAAATCCCAAAGGGGCGGAGATCCAGTTCAAGACTCCCTTCGACTGGGCATCGGGAAATCCCCCTCCGATTGTCAGTGGTCAATTGCTTGGTGATATCAAGATTTACTCGCCCGCCGATTCGGCAAGCAATACCGGCGAACTGCTGATTGAGACCAAGGATATGCGCATCGATCGACGCCAGGTCTGGACCACGGAAGCCATCCAGATGCGCATCGGAAATTCCCAAATCCAAGGTAGATATCTTTCGATTTATTTGGATCGAGACCTACTGTCTGAGGAATCGCCGACCACCCCCTCCGATCCGTCGCCCTTTCCAGGGTTGGATTATCTCGAACTTTTTTATGTCGATCGCGTCGACATGGCGATTCCGCCCGGCGGTCTCTGGCCGAGCCAACAGGTTGCCGATAGCCGACAACGCGCGGCGTCGGCAAGTTTGCGGTGTGGAGGCACTTTCGGCTTTCAGTTCCATGAATCGCTCGCCACTCTCAAGAACGGAGTGCACATGGAACATCGAGTCGAAGGATTGCCAGTCGATACGTTTGACTGCCATGAACTGAAGTTAACCCTCGGTGTACCGAATACGGATGCGTTGAGCAATTCGAATCCTAACGACCCCTCGACGCGATGGCGGATCGATCGCCTGGAGGCGGTCGGAGCGCCCGGTCGCGATTACTCGGATCAATCCCACTGGGTACGCATGCAAGCACCTGGGATGCAGGCCGAAGCCCAAGGTCAATACTTGATGATGGACTTCGTGCACGGGATGGTCAATCTGAGCAATGCCCTTCCCGGCACGGCACCCAGAAATTCGTCTCGCGTCCTCCTGAGGCGAGAATCGCTTCAAGTCTCGTCGCCGCAGGTGCAAATTCAAAACCCCGATCTGATTCGCTCGACCGGTCGAGCCAGCGTAAAAAGACTGGGATGGCTAGTCGCCGAAGGGATTGGAATCGCGCAGATGGAATCCCCCGAGGACTCCTGGTCCTTGCGGTGGAGCAAACGCCTGGTGATACGACCGCACGAAGCGCGCGATGTGATTCAAATCGAGGGTGGAGCCAACATCAGCAGCACGCAACGCGGTCGATTCATTGCGGAAAATCTGACCATGTGGGTCCTGCCAGTCCAAGGAGAATTGGAGCGGCAATTGGCCCCCTACTACCCCGTGGGAAAATGCCCGGATTTTGTTCCCGATGTGATCCAAGCCAACGGCGATGTGATGGTCAGTTCGTCGGAACTGCAAGCGCAAGTCGATCAAATGACGATCCGTTTCCGTTACCCTGAACCCTCGTCGGACCTCCAGTTCCCACAACCTGCCAACGAATCCGGCCCCAGTAGCGAAAACGCATCGAATCCTGGTCTCGTCCTGGCAGATGAAGCCGAATCGAACCGCACCTCCCGCACCAATCCCCCATCGTTGGCAGTGTTGCCTTCCACCGATCGATCGCGCCTAGGCATGACGGCGTCGCCGAAATCCAGCCCCAAGAGCAGCCCCTTGCAAGTCCAAGGCAAATCGATGGATGCGTGGGTGCGACGGATCGGAGACGAGAGCAACGTCGAATCGATGGCTCTGGAAGGCCAGTTCACGCTGGCGAGAGAACCGAACCCAGATGGCCTTGCGATGCCTCTGCGCATGACCGGTGATCGGCTGTTGCTCAAGAGCGAGTCGGATCAATGGACCAATATTCATGTCGTTGGACAACCCGCCAAGGTAGCGATGGGCAGTGGGTGGATCGTCTCGGACGAACTACAGCTCTCTCAAACGGAGCAATTGTTTTGGGTGGAGCACCCCGGGGAATTGGTGTTGCCCGTCGAAGCGATCGCACCTCCGTCACCCCCCCGGCAACTATCCTCACTCGGCCCTGGACCGGGACTGCTCCGCCCGGAATCCCAGGGGCTGCGATCCAACGAGGGACTCGGCAATATTGCGTGGCAATCTCCACCTCGCCTGCAATGGGGAGAATACATGACCTTCGATGGCAAGTTAGCTCGCTTCGGAGGTGGGGTCACGTTGGACTGCCGCCTGCAAACCGGTACCGACAGTCTCTGGCATATCATGGCGAGCAGTTCGACCTTGACCTTGGAGTTGGCAAATCCCATCCCACTGCGCTATCAAACAACGCGTGGAAATACGAATAATCGCTCAACCGCCTCGCCGAAACCGGAACTTCGGATCGCGCGCTTGGACGGCGAGGTTGACATCAAGGCAGTGCAAACCGATCTTCAAGGAGTTCGGCAGTCGACCGAGAATCTGTTGGTGCCACACCTCGAATTCAACATGCCGACCCAAACATGGGTAGGACTCGGCCCGGGGCAATTGCTCAGCCGACGCCTAGGGCAATCCAACCCGCTCGCATCCACGACGACCGCTATTGCCACCCCACGCGCTCCTGGTCCGGTCCCGACCGGCCCTCCGTCATTGCAATGCCTCCACCTCATGTTTCTCGGACGTGTCGAAGGCTCGATGCCGCAACGCATGGTCTCGTTTTACGACAAGATCGATTCGTTGCTCGGTCCCATCAACGATTGGAATGGAGCAGTCGATGTGCGAAATGCGGAGACGCTCGGCCCCAATCAATCGAGGCTCCTATGCGATCAACTCAATTTGTTCGATGCCTCGGGACTTAGCTACAACCAAAATCGGAGCGGTGGCAAACAGGCAGCGTGGGAAATCGATGCCCTGGGGAATGCGCAATTGGCTAGCCGAACGGACTCCGGCGACGTGGTGATCGATGCCAATCGCATCGGTTACGCTGCGCTCGAAGATGCGGTGCGCATCGAAGGCTCCGCGCGACGAGGCGCGACGATCCGCAGGCTTCCGACCGGCGACTCGCAGAGGGGGGCGGAAGAGTTTCAGCTCAGCTCCGCCACCATGCGGCTCAAGACCGGCCAACTCGATGCCCAGATCCGGCGCTTTGAGGGATCGTTGCCTCCGCAATTCCAACGTCCGGTCGATGCTCCCAACCCCTCGAACCCGTCCAATCCCTCACCGGTCTCTCGCCCGGACGGACCTAACCCGACAGTGCCGTCGATTCCAAGTCCACGCGACTTCAATCCGCTGCAGCCACGCGGCAACGGACGTTGATGCGGTCGCTCAAGGCCCAGAGAACTTGAGAAACTCAAAAAACAGATTCGAAATCCCGATCGCGAACAACAGCAGTACGCTTCCCCAAAGCCCGATGTCGAACCACCGACCGCTGCGCAGTTGCGGCACCGACATCGCATAGCGAAAATACAGTGCGGCAAACCCCAGCATGGGCAGCATCACGGCTTGGGCAGACCCGCTCAACAAGACCAACCATGCTGGCTCGGGCAGAATCCAGTAGACCAACAAACAGAGCATCGGGAATAGACCGCTGAGAATATGCACGCTTCGCGTCTGGGTCGCTGCGTCTGGTCCTATCACATGCAGGACGGACAACCCATCGGTGAAGGTCCGCGCGTGACTCGCGTTGGCTACAAAAAATGTGGAATAGAGCACAACAAAGGCCCCGATCAAATAAATGGGTGGCGCCCACGAACCCAGGAAAGGCTTGTACATCACCGACAGTGTCTGAATCAGATTCGAGCTTTCCGGAACAATCCCCGATCGATGCAGGATCCCAGCTCCGAGCACAAAGAACCCCAAAGTTGCGGCCGTATAAATGACCATCGAGACCCAGATGTCAACCTTCATGACGCGCAGCCAACCACGAGCGCGTCCGATCCAGTCCTCGGTGCCATCGTTCGGTCCCGTGAATCGGGCGTATCCTTTTTCAATGCACCAATAAGGGTATTGGATCAGCTCCGCTGCCCCAACTCCGATAATCCCGACCGTTGCCAGCGCCATCGAAATCGACTTGGCCCTCTCTCCCTCCGGTAGTCCAAAGGATAGTCCACGCATCCATTCACTGGCAGGGATCGACCACTCGGGCTTCCATTGCATGGCTGCGACAACCGCCATCGTGATAAAGGTAAATATCGCCACCATGGCCGTCGCGGCAGACTGGATCAAACCGTAGCTGCCGTAGATCAACATAGCCGACGTGATCACAGCGATTGGGATCGCCCACAATCGATCATCGATCGGACGAGGAAGCGATTTCCCGAGAGACCCATTCGGAGAACCATAGCGCTGGATGTATTCCTGCTTGGCCGATTCCAATTCGGAGACTCCCTGATTGTCCGGAACCGCGACGGAGCTCGACTGCGCATTCTTGGAACGGGCTGCCACCAGATCCAACTTCAACTTGGCCTCCATGCTACCGATCCGCTGGTAGTCCACTCCTTGTTGCGTCAGGGGTTGCACGAGCGACAGGACTTGGCCCACCCCTCCGACGATTCCACCGAGTTGCCCGATGCTGCAAAACCACATGAAGAACCAATACCAGACGAGCCAATTTCCGCGGCGCTGGATCCTCGGCCCAGGAATCAAACTCATCGCCGACAATGGCGGAATGCCGGTCGCAACCGTGAAGCGTCCAATCTCGATCTGTGCAAAAACCTTGACCACGCACCCCAGGAGGATCAACCAAAGCAACGACAACCCAGAACGGGCGCCCGTCAGCGTGGTCGCAATCAACTCACCGCTCCCAACAATCGACGCGGCGATGATGAGCCCAGGACCGAGCTGGCGAATCACATCCCAAGTTTTTTCCGGGGGGACAAGCAACTCGCGCGTGTTGGGATCGGAAGGAGGAGTGCCGATTGCCATGGGGATCGAGGTGGGTAGGTAGCGTGAGAATTGCTCAAGGGCTAAACTTGAGAGCCCTATGTGATGGTAACCCGAAGCACAAGCGAGACCTAGCCGTGATTGTAGGAATCCCGAAAGAGATCAAAGAGGACGAATACCGAGTAGCCATCCTTCCCGTCGGTGTCGAGGAACTCGTCCAACGCGGCCACAAAGTCCTCGTCCAGGCAGGTGCAGGGCTCGGGTCTGGGCTCGCCGATCACGCCTATCTCCAGGCAGGAGCCGAGTTGGTTGCCAACGGCGAGGATGTCTTTCAACACGCGGACCTCATCGTCAAAGTCAAGGAACCGCAGCCCTCCGAATTTCCTGTGATTCGAAAAGGTCAGACGATCTTTACCTATTTTCATTTCGCCGCCGACCGCAAGCTGACCGAAGCCATGCTGGCCAGCGGTGCGTCCTGCCTCGCCTACGAAACTCTTCGGGATGCCCAGGGACGACTACCTTTGCTGACCCCGATGAGCGAAGTCGCCGGGCGGATGAGCATCCAAGAAGGAGCGAAGTATCTGGAACGTCCTCAAATGGGTCGAGGCATCTTGCTCGGGGGTGTTCCGGGTGTCGCCCCCGCTCACATTACCATTCTGGGAGGTGGGATCGTCGGAACCAACGCCGCGAGAATCGCAGCCGGCTTTCGCGCGGATGTCGCCATACTCGATGTCAATCTCGATCGCATGAGGTACCTGGACGACGTCATGCCACCCAACGTGAATGTTCTGTTCAGCGATCGCTACACCATTCGCGAGCAACTGCGGCTAGCAGACCTCGTCATCGGCGCAGTCTTGATCCCCGGTGCCAAAGCGCCCTACTTGGTGCGCGGTGAGGACCTGCGTCTCATGAAGCCCGGTAGCGTCATCATCGATGTCGCGATCGATCAAGGGGGATGCGTAGAAACCAGTCGCCCCACAACCCACAAGCAGCCGACCTACATGGTCGACGATGTCTTGCACTATTGCGTCACCAACATGCCCGGTGCGGTCGGTCGAACCAGCACCTTCGCACTATGCAATGTCACACTCCCCTGGATCGTTCAAATCGCGCAATCCGGAGTCGACCGAGCGATCAGCGATTCGAAACCGATCCGCGATGCGTTGAACATCCATCGCGGGCAAGTCACCAACGAAGCGGTCGCTCAGACGTTCGGACTCGCCTGCGCTGTGTGAGAGCGCAAGCCTCGAAATTCGGTACTCTTTACGCCCATAGTCCATGCTCACGGATGTACGCCTCAACAGCGGCAGGGACCATGTAACGAATCGTTCGGCCTTCGCGCACCCGGCGTCGAAGATCTCTCGATGCAATTTCGATTTGCGGAACATCCAAAACGCGGCTTTGCACGTTCGCAAGCTGGCTGGGACTTGCAACTCGGGCCAAATCCTCCCACGCGATGCTCCCCCATCCACCGCGATGCGCGACGACAAGGTGTGCGAGGGACAAAACCGCTTCCGGTTCTCGCCATCGATCAAAACCGACGAGTGAATCGGACCCAACCAGCATGAAAAACTCCGCCCCCGGCCACTCCTCGCGCATCGCCCGAAGCGACTCCACGGTGTAACTGACCCCTCCACGCTTTATCTCGCGATCATCCAAACGGAACGAACTGTTCCCGCAGATCGCGAGTCGAAGCATTTCGACGCGGTGCTTGTCGCTCGTCGGAATCGTCTCGGTTTTGAACGGCGACACATAGGCAGGGAGAAACACTACAGAATCCAGGTCCATCGACTCGCGAAACGATTCCGCCACAATCAGATGCCCCTGATGGATCGGATCGAATGATCCGCCAAAGATGCCAATTCGCTGAGTCTCTTTTGGGTCCGTCATGATGTTTTGGGGAGGTTTTCGGAAGAAATTGGCTCGAGCGATGGAGCGGCCGAGCTCAGCCTCTGCAGGAGCAGGATCTCCCCTTTTCCGCCGATCGCGCGATCGCCTGTTCGGCGCTCTACCCACCGCGTGCTCGGGACCGCCAACGGCGTCCAACTCGGTTTCTCGAGCGGCGCGCAAGCGGCGATGATGGCCCCTTGCAAAAAACGCAAATGATTCCAGAGAAGCGGCAGAAAACTCAACTCGAGACTTCGACCCGGGGAAAGCGACGCGCCGGGTTCCCTCTCGGGCGCCAATGAAAAGACCAGACTCCCACGACGCATACCCACCCCCCAATCAGATCCCGTTTTGCCCGAAACCAGCACGGTTCCCGCGATCATGTGGGGAGCCAAATAATCGCCAACATCACCAGCGATCCAAACAGTCCCGCGCCGCATGCGCTGGCACGCGCGAGCACCAACATTCCCCGCGACCATCACATCTCCACCACGAATGCCACTGCGCTCCCCCGGAAGCGGTGCACCCAGTCGATCGCCACAACTACCCGCGATCGCAACGGTCCCGCCGCGCATCGCGGCGCAGGCCTCATCTCCGGCGTTTCCCGCCACGAGAATCACGCCCCCTTGGATACCCAAGCCAACACGATCTCCCGCATCGCCGTCGACCACGAGAGTTCCTCCCGTCATCCCGTGTCCCAAACGGTCGATCGAGCGGCAATCCCCCCGGATCACCATCGTGTCCGATGGACCCACCGGCCACTGCACCCAAAACAATTCCTCGAGCCGAACGTAGCTCGCATTCGCGGTTGGCAAACGAAGGGACATCAGGTCCGCCAATGGGATCGAGGACAACCGTTCCGGCACCAGAAGCGAGCCATCGATCGGCTCGTCAAGCGAGCCCTTCACTGTCAGTTCAAGCATCCGAAGTTTCCACCAAACGAGCGCGGCACCAAAGACTAGGGTCGTCCAATGGGATCTGCAGAGAATGCCTCGCCAGGCTGCACCGCTTGCGACCATCGCTGACAACCCACATCACTCCCCATTCCGGAAACTCGCGCGGGTCGCATCCCGCCACCGACTGATAAGGAATCAGAAGCTTGAAATCGAGCATCGATGGGGTCGACGTCAGCCAACCACAGACTCGGTTCGATTGGTTGTAGGCCGGAATCGCTTTGGCTCGAGAAATCAACCCCGGGCGGGCATCGACGAACTTGTTCTGGACCGGGGAAAAGAACGACTGTCGAAACCGAAATTGAAAGAGGTGGCAATAGGCATTCGCTCGATGGATCCCGCGGCTGCTTCGCGAATCGATATAAAAATCGAGAGAGAAGATAATATCCGGGGTCGACATCGGGACCGCATGCGGAAGTTGGACGCGGACCAGGATTTCCTCGTCGGACCATGCCATCCAGGATGTAGCCCCGCCCGCAGTGTCACTCAACGAGTTCAAAGCGGGGATTCGATAGGCATCCCCCAGTTCCCACGTATGTGGGACCTCACGGTCGATCTTCTTTCCCCATCGCCGCACAGGAAACCCGAAATCGAAAAGCCATGCGGGATCGCTCACCAAAGTCTTGAGGCTCATGAGACATTCCCTGGAGTGACACCGGTCCGCATTTCCTTATTCCACTTCAACAGGATAATCGCATCGTAGACCGCGTGGGCAACAATCGCACACAGCAAATTGCCAGTCGACCAATAGATCGCACCCAAGGCAATCCCCATCAGGGTGGCGAGGACTACGTAGATGGGGCTGATCGGATGCGCCAGACCGAACAGCACCGATGCGATCAGCAACCCCAGCACACCGAAGAGAACGTTTTTTTCGGCGCCCAGCACTGAAAATAGACCTTGCTGCAACCAACCTCGAAAGAGAATTTCCTCGCCAAAGCCCGCTGCCATCGCGAGCACAACCAACTCCACCGGAGTCATCTGGATCAAGAACTCGCGTAATCGAGTCTCCATCATTTCCTGCAGATCGCGGAGCGATCGCAGGGGGAGTCGGGCCAGGGCAAAGATCGCAGCGGCGAGGATTGCACCCATGCATCCCCCCAAAACGATCCCCTCGGAGATTCCCTCCACATCCGACAACAAAGGAACATGCGTCTGAGGGTCAGGACCGAAAAACCACCCTAGAACCATCCCGAGAAAACCAAACGAAAGCTCCGCAAATGCAGCGACGACGAAACGACTTTGACCATCGCCTTCGGACGAAGCAGCCATCGCGAATCAGCTTTGCGGGTGGAAGGATAAGGGGCGAATGGATCCCAAAAAAAAGAGCGGGAAGTCTGTAAGCCGGGTTCTGTTACCCACTCGTGGCATACGCCCCGAGCGAGCAGGCAATCATTCCTCTAGGATCGCAATTGCTCGCGACCTCAAGCGATCTACCCGAACGAAAACACCGCGAGCCGCGGCGCGTCCGGTTTCCCAGACTCGTTCTGCTGGATCTTGCTCCAGATGGGGTTTGCCGAGCAGCGAAGGTCACCCTCCGCTCTGGTGGGCTCTTACCCCACCGTTTCACCCTTACTGGCCCGCCGAAACGGTCCAGCGGTCTACTCTCTGTTGCACTTTCCCTAACCTTGCGGCCGGTCGACGTTATCGACCATCTCGCCCTGCGGAGCCCGGACTTTCCTCTGACGCCCTACGGTCTCCCGTCGCGTCAGCGATTGCCCGACCTCCCGCTCGCGAAAAAGTATAGCCGCCCCCAGGCCAGCCGACCATAGTTCCGGCACTCTAGGCCGCGTCCATGCCATCGGTCAGCGGACTGTTCGTAATCGGGCCACCGGTACTGACGGAAGTGGAAGTCTTGGTGTACTCCGCTCCAGGCCGACGCCCTCGGCGCTTTTGAGTCGACGTCGGGATCAACTGGCGGTCAACCCGTTGCAACATGCGCGTCACACACAATTTGTTGACGCTAACCTGCAGATCGTTCGCCTCCAGGCAAATGCTATCATGCAAGCTCTTGGGGATCCGGACCGTGATCATCCGCTGCGGTTCGCAGGGATCGCACTCCGGCACGTCGCGGGATCGGAGAACAGTCAGCATTTCGAGAACTTTTTCGTGGGCGTCGCTGCACTCATACGCACACATTTCGTCAGCCGTGGGAAAAAGCTGTCGAATGCAGCCTTCGACGCCGAGCGTGGCCCGATAGAAGGCGGTCCAGGTCGGAGCGACACCGAACAATTCGGACGCCTCTCGAAGCACTTGACTGCAGCGTGCGTCATGCGATGCGTCCTTGTTCCGATTGGCACTCAACTCGAGGACCACTTGCTCGAATACCTTCATTTCAGCGGCGAGTTTCGCACCTGCCTCGGCGCTTTTCCTCGCAGTGGACTCCTCTTGCCCCGAATGAGAAACCGCCGGGGAAACACCTTCGCGATAATCAAGATCCATATCGATTCGCCTTCCATGTTGGCCCAGCGAGGCTGGGCGAGGGGGGTAGGTCGCCTTGGTTTCATGGCCCGAAACCCGACCCTGGCCTCGAACCTCCTTGCCCTCACCGTCCTGGCGACGCCTTTCAAGATCGCGGCCGACCTCATTTCTCGCTGTCGTTCGGGAGAACACCCCATCCTCAGAATGCAGTCAATAGCCAAGCCGCAAACCCATTGATATCAATACCTTATGGCGAATTGATAGCACCGCCCAGTTTTTGTGCAGCACCCCAAGAGAGGGGGTGCGAAAAGACCTGCCTAAGAACCAGGCAGCCACTGCCTGCTGAAATACTAAGTGTCCAGCTAGGCGGGTTGAGGATTTCCTGGAAGATTTTTCCACGGATCGGACGGATCGGACGGATCGGACGGATCGGACGGATCGGGCGGTCCGACCGGTCCTTTGCGTTCCTTACTCAAGAGACTACCCGAGGCGGTCGAGCATTCGGCTCAGGGCCTCGGTGAGCTTCTCATCCGTGTCGTAATTTCCCTCAGCGATCGCTTGACGCAGTTCCGCGACCCGATCGGCTCGGAACGTCTCTCCGGTTGCCGGAGCGGCCACCGTCAGCGCCTCGGGGGAAAGATCGAGCAGATCGCTCGGCATCTCGATCCCCGCCGGAGCCGTCGGCTCGGCATTGGGTTTGCTAGCGTTGCTTCGCTCCGTGGCTCGGGTTGCGTCAATGCCGGAGATGGAAAAGTTATTGGAAATCTGCATCTTTAAGAAACCCCACTTTTTTCAAACGATCTATCCGCGACCCAACCAGACACCGAGCGGCTGGGAACCGAAAACACTTGGGACTGCCACCATGCGAATTGGCACCTTGCGATGCCACAAGCTCGATCCTTGTCTTCGCAGTCCGTGTCGCAGAAAGACCATGGAAATCCACGGGTCGAGGCGACTTTGCAAAGAAGCTGCTTTCGAGCGAAAGCGACCGAGTTATCGACTAGTTTCCTTAGCAATCCCAAGAATTCCTTCCCTTTGCCACTTGTACCGTATCGCGAGTCCATGCTGCCTACGCATGCTTTGTCGAAAACAACTGCTGCATCGAGCATGGCATGGACCGCATAACAGTCCATCCCATGGAACTCATTCACTGTACCGCAATCACTCTACCGCAATCGCTGTACCGAATCGGAAAAAACGTTACACGCTGACCCGAATCCGTTGCTTTATACGCTCCAGCACGATTCCGAGACAAGCGCGTTTTGAAAGAACCGCCACAACGATTGCCATTCAAGACCTCTTTTTACAAGACGCAGGGAAATCTTTTCAAAACTATCTTCCGCGACCTGTGCTTTTTCTCAAAATCGCAATTGACCTCGATCGGATGGCCCCCCTATCTTACGCCTCGTTGCTTCGGCAACACCTGATCTCTGAAAACTTAAATCGCACAGCAGGAAGTAACGGAGCGATGATTCCTCGGCACGCCGAGGACGGCTTCGATGATTGCGAATGGATTCGCGATTCTCGAAGTTGCCATCATCCCTCCCATGCAGACGGAGTCCACGGATGGTACTCGGTCTGCATCTCCTAAGCTTGGCTCCCGGAAAAGTAGCTCGTAGTCCTCCGTCCCCCCCTGGGACTCGTTCACTTCCGGGAGCCTTTTTTATTTCACACTTGCTCCAGAATGCGCTGCATGTGCTCTTCGAAGATCGCATCGCCCGCCACGATCGTCATCGCGATCTGCAACGCATAGATCGGAACTCCCGCAAGGACCGGGATTTGCAGTTTCGCCAAGTCTTTTCCCGTACAAATGAGCATCTTGGGCATCGGATTGGCCGTGGATAGGTGGGCCTCCAAACGCTCGATGTCGATCCGAGAGTATGCGTGATGGTCCGGAAAGATTGCATGCTCGATCACGTTCGCACCCAATCGCTTCAAGCTGCTTTCAAAGCTGCGAGGATTTCCGATCGCGCTGATGGCGAAAACATCCTTTCCAGTCAGGGCATCCAACGGGAGCCGATCCCCCTGGCCATTGATCAATGCAACGGCGGCATGCTCGGCCTCCAACCACGCTGCCTTGGGATTGTAACGCTGCACTCGATTCTTCAATTCGGACAACCGCTGCCGTTCGACTTGATCGGAACGCGTGGCGATGACTATATCCGCCCGCCTCAGGGACCGAATCGGTTCGCGAAGCAATCCGCGAGGAAGGAGATACCCGTACCCGAAAGGTTCCGTCGCATCGACCAGGACGATATCAAGGTTCCGCCGAATCTTTCGATGCTGGAAACCGTCATCGAGCAGCAGCAACTGCATTCCTAACTCCTCGTGGGCGAGTTCTGCCATTGCACAGCGGTCTGGCGATTGCAAATGGGGAACATCCGGGAGCATCGATTCGAGCTCGCGCGCTTCGTCGTTCGCCCCGTCCTCAAGGGCGCGATAGCCTCGCGAAAGAATCGCAACGCGCACGCCATGCCCCCGAAACCATCTCGCCACCATCGCGCACGCTGGCGTTTTGCCTGTCCCGCCGGCCGTCAAGTTCCCGATAGAAATGACGGGCAGCGACGCACCCTTCGCTTCAAGCCACCCGCGATCATACATCCAGTTTCGGGCTTGCACGGCAACCCCATAAGGCTGAGATGTCACCCACAACAAACCCCGCAACAGCTGCGCAGCGATCGAACGGGTACTTCCATCAAGAATGCTTTCAAATCGTGGCATTCCGTCTTTCATACTCCGGTCGAGGAAGGAACAAGTTCACCCGCGCATTCTAGCGGAATCGCATTCCCGCGGGGATGTGGCGGGTGCTCTAGCGTCCGGGAGTGGCAACAAGTACTTTTCCCAGAACACACCGTTCAAAGATCGGGTGGCTTCTCAGAAGTAACCCACTCCCTCGTCCCCTGCGCTCGCGGATTGCCGGCTCATGAAAAAATTGTCCTTCCGTCGCTCCGTTTTGATTGGCCCGTTTGCGATCGCGATCGGGTTGGTTATGTGCACGTACCTGCCGAGCACATGGAGTCAGAATCAGGGGCAACAAGGTGCCTGGCCTGCCACAGGGAGCTACGCTTCGAGTTCCGGGCTGGTCATCACCGGACAATCCAGTGCCGCAGCAAGTCAGAAGCACTTGATGAGCAGCGCTACCCTTAGCAACGGAATGCAGCAGATCGTCTTGGTCGATCCCGATCGACAGACAATCGCGGTCTATCACATCGATCCCGACAAAGGGGATACCCAACTCAAAAGTGTGCGAAAGATCGACGCCGACTTCGCGCTCGAAGAATTCAATTTGAGCGAGCCAACCCCCACGACGATTCGAAAGAATTTAAGGCTTGGCGAGCGGTAGGGAACTAGCCGCGCGTTGAAGACGGGTCCACCGCGGAGGATCTGCGGAAACAGCCGACAAAAGGCAATTTTCGTTTCCCTAAGCCTGAGACGCTAGTCGATTTTCTTCACAACGAACGAACTCGGCTAGCGCCTCAGGCTCACTTGGATAGGCGGCGTCTCTGCGACACGACGAGTAGGTGCCAATCACGAGGCGGCAGTAGTAATCCGCGATTCGAAGCACCGCGGCAATTTCGATGTCATTCAACCGACTACGAGGGACCGGTTGCCGGCCGCTCGATGGTCAAACAGCCGCCAGTTCTTCTTCTCGCATCGCATCGATAATCGGCCACAGTTCGTCGACCTCGTCCTTGAACAAGTTGCCGATCAGAATATCGGTGATCAAGTGTTTTTTGTCGGGATGCTTGCGAACCAATTGGCCGAAATTCAAACCGTCGTAGAATGCGCGGACCAGATTCCGCATCCGATTCATCGCCTTGCGAAACTCGGGTTCCCAGGCGCGAAGCCTCCGCTCGCTGGTGTCGTTTTCTGCAAGAGCGCCCACGATCGTATCGGCTGCCATCTCGGCGGAAACGAGAGCTAAAAGCACGCCGGACGAGTAGAGAGGGTCCAAAAAACCAAACGCATCTCCGACCAAAACCCAGCCATCCCCTGCGGCTTTGGTCGCCTTGTACGAGTACTCCTTCATAATCCGGAATTGATCGACACACTCAGCACCCGAAATGCGAGGTTGGAGCCCCGGACAGCGATCGACTTCCTGATAGAAAATCTCTCTGGGGTCTTTGGTGTCCCGTTGCTTGAACAAGTAATCGAAGTCGGCCACAACGCCAATGCTGACCACATCGTCATGGAGCGGAATGTACCAGAACCAACCTTTCTTGCCCTGCGTTTGGATGACGATCGTCCCTCCTTCGTCCCGACCTGGCTCTCGTTTTGCTCCCCGGAAGTATGACCAAACCGCAGCCTTTTTCAGTTCGGGATCCCACTCGCGGAGGTTCATGCGATCGATCAGAAGCGAGGACTGGCCGCTGGCATCCACCACGATGCGAGACCGAACCGTCTTGAGTTCCTCGCCTTCGCATTTGACACGCACCCCGACGACGCGATCGCCATCGCGTTCGATATCGAGAACCCGAGCCCCCTCGTGAACGACGACCCCGTGCTCGCGGGCGTTGTCGAGCATCATGCAATCGAATTCACTGCGAAGAATTTGCCAAGTCTGCGAACGCTCGTGAGGATCGTACTCCTCGAAGCGGAAAGGTTCGGACAACTTCCCGTGCTCGTTGATGAACTGAACGCCAAACTTCTTGGTGAAATGACTCGACTTCATTTTGTCGATCATCCCCAAGCGTTGCATGGTCTGGTACGTGTGCGGAATCAGCGATTCACCGATGTGGAAGCGTGGGAAATGGTCACGCTCGAACAACGTCACACGATACCCCTGCTGGGCGATCAAGGTCGCTGTTGCGGCCCCGGACGGACCTCCGCCAATCACGATCACATCGCTATGGTTTTCCAATTGAATCATTATCGGGACTCCTGATCGTTGTTTAAGTCTTCCAATCGCTGTCCATCGGTTCGTGCGGGGCTCGAACCACCTCAAGCAACTCCAACAGGGATCGCGTTTGATCCACCGTCAAATGCCCCACTTGCGCAACATGCATCTGCTTGACCGACGACGCCATCTCCTTGACGAGAGCCAATCCTTTCGGAGTCAGGGCCACGAGCACCGCCCGTCGATCCTCGCTCGACCGGTCTCGTCGAATCCATCCTTGCGTCTCCAACTTGTCCAGCATCCGAGTGATATCGGGGGCCCTCGAAATCAGCTTGGAAGACAATTGCAGGGTTGGAATCGCCTCGGGATGCTTGGCCTCCAACAACCGCAGGACATTGTATTGCTGGGCAGTCAAGTTCCATCGGTTGAACAACGCCTCTTCGATCGCCCGCAACCGGTCGTAGGACCTCCACAGGGAGAGGTAGACTTGCTGCTCCGGAGAGTCGAAACGCCGCTTCTTCGCCAATTTCCCTAAATCCCCCATCGTCGCCGCCCGTATCTTAGTAAGCCCACCAGAAATATAGTCGTCTGAACAACCATTGTCCAGACAGGCAATTCCCAGGTTTTCCTTGTCGACGGGGGAAACTCAACTCGAAGGGTGAGTTTTAGAGCTCCGATTTTCGGATTGCCCCCAACCCAAAACGTAAGCGACGGATGAGGTTACGTCACGTTTGAGGGCTTCCCTCAAGCGTCCCTCGCTCACGCGTCTGGTTGGGGTTACCCTCCGAACCCAGTATCGGGAGCGATTGATCCGAGACCACCAGATCCGATGATCCGATGACTACGGGATTCGATCGACTACCGGATTCGATCGATATGCTGCAGGGTCTCGCGAAGGATAATCCCAAGGTCCGCGCCGAAGGCGTCCGTAAAGTCCCGAAGACGTTCCCCCGCCGAGTAATCCTCGAACGGCCTCCGGTTGGCGATTTTTTGCATGTACCCGACGTACTGCTGGCCACGGCGCTGCGAGAGATAACTGCTCAACGCCCAGGCTGCCGTGTAAGCGTTCAGCGTTTCGGTCTTGAAGGGTTTGTCGGATACAATCAATTCCTGGCATAGGGATTGCAAATGCTTGCGATCCTTTTTGAGCGTTTCCCAAGCACTCCGCTGGGAGGGGGGCCAGAATGACGCTCGCTCCCGGGCGGCATAATTGCAGTACGCAGGCGCTTCGAACTGGACCGCAAATCCTTCCATCACCCACAAGGGAGTCTCGGCCAATCGCTGGTGAAGCCCCGCATTGAAGGCAAACTGATGCGTCGCCTCATGGCATATCGTTTCCAGTGTGGCTTGAGTTTCGCTCTCACTCTCACCCTCGTAGAGAACAATCCGATTCGTCTTTTGCGAATAGTAGCCGACGCAATTCCGGACCAACTCCGAACCCTCGGAGCGAGCGTACTGCTCGAACTCGGCCCTGGAACCAAACACGATCGCGATCAGCGGAAAATCCATCGATCGGACCGGGATCCCATAGGTCGAACAGAACAGGCTGATGGATTGGTGCATGCCATCGAATCGCTCGCACCAGTTCGCGATCCGACTAGGCTTGGCGACGACCAGGTAGGGGAGCGCATTGCGGATCCGATAGCTATTTCCAAACTCAGTTTGAAGATCAGGCACCAAGACATGCAGATCCTGAGGCGTAAACGGACGGTTGGTGATTTTTTGACCAACAATCTGATCCTTGTCCAGGAACATGATTGCTCCGTTGGTTCGCATCAGAAGCGTCCTGTCCGAGAAAAGCCCGATCGGAACCCCTTCAACCCGTCCGCTTCGGAGCGTTACGGCCAACATCGGAGGCCGCTTGGCAATCATCGCAGTCGGCCGACCGGGAGACAGGTTGGGTTTGCGGTAGCCTGGGTTCGGGATCGGTTGCGGAGGCAAAGCCGGCATGGGTACCACCGGTTGCTCTTCGACGCTTGCCGAGACGAGTTTGGGGGGCTTCTCCTCGGACTCGAGTTGCCACAGGCTACCTTCATTCGGGGTGTCTGGCGAAGGAGTCACCGGATTGCCGCACCCCCCACATGCAAGGATCGCTCCCAGACAAACGAGCCCGAAAAGATTGCGCAAAAAAGCCTTCATCGTTCTTGGAATCCCCGAAACCGAACCGTCTTGATCCCTCCCTGGCTCTTGGAAAACAATGCCTGCAATCAGAAAGCTAGGTCAAGGGCCGGTGGCCGGAACATGGCGGCCGGCGAGGCAGGAAGGAAACGGCATACGACGGAATCGAATGAAGCAATTGTGCCGGATATGCCGATGAAGTGGATGGAGTGGAGTATTTCGTCTTTCCAACGGATTGCCTTGCATGAACTCGTCTCTTCGACTGTGCCTCGTCCTGCACAACCATCAGCCCATCGGCAATTTCAGCCATGTGATCGAACAGGCGTATCGCGATAGCTATCTGCCGTTCCTGGATGTGTTTGAGCCCTATGAGCATCTGCGCATCGTGCTCCATACCTCAGGCCCCTTGATGTATTGGTTGGTAGAACACCATCCGGAATACCTGGAACGCTTGCATTCACTCGTCGCGAAAAAACGGATCGAGTTGATTGGAGGTCCGATGTATGAGCCGATTCTGACGATGCTGCCCAGCCGGGACCGGATCGGTCAGATCAAGAAATATCGAAACTGGCTTCAATCCCGCTTTGAATGTTCGATCGACGGGATGTGGATGCCGGAACGGGTGTGGGAGAGTCAACTGACACGGGACATTGTGCCGGCGGGGATCCAGTACACGCTGCTCGATGACCATCACTTCCTGGCAGCTGGCTGGAACGAATCGCAACTGACGAACTACTACCTGACGGAGGATGATGGGAATGTGCTGCGCGTTTTCCCAAGCAGCGAGCCGTTGCGCTATTTGATCCCGTTCGCACCGCCTGCGGCTACGATCGAATATTGCCAATCGGTAGCAAGGCGAAGCCCTGGTGGCACCCTCGTTTTCGGGGACGACGGCGAGAAGTTTGGAACCTGGCCCAACACGCACGAACACTGTTATGAACGCGGCTGGTTGCGCCAATTCTTCGATTTGCTGACACAGAACCGCGATTGGCTTCGAACTACCACACTCGCCGACGCAATCAATGAAGCTCCACCCGCGGGAACCGTCTTCCTTCCCGATTGCAGTTACCGTGAGATGACCGAATGGGCATTGCCCGTTGAGCGGCAAATCGCTTATCACAGCATTGTTCACGAGTTGGAAAGCGATTCGCGTTGGCCCCAAATCCGTCAATTTATCCGCGCCGGGAACTGGAGAAACTTCCGGGTCAAATACTCGGAAGCCAACGAGATGTACTGCCGCATGCTGGAAGTCAGTCGCCGCTTGGAGTTCGCTCGCCGTAACCATGCGGACAAAACGCTGCTGGCCGCTATCGAAGATCATCTGTATCGAGGCCAATGCAATTGCCCGTACTGGCACGGCGCCTTTGGTGGGATCTACTTACCCCATTTGCGGAACGCCAACTATCGGGAATTGATCAGCGCTGACAATTTGCTCGAACGGACCAACGATCGACCCGCCGAATGGGTGGATGTCACGACCGAGGATTACGACAAGGATCTGTTCCCAGAGATTCGGCTGGCGAACGATCGCATGATCGCGTACTTCTCGCCGGCTCGTGGCGGAATGCTCTACGAATGGGATCTTCGCGACGCGAAACACAACTTGCTGGCGACCATCCAACGCCGACCAGAAGAGTATCACTTAAAGGTTCGTCGCGGTGCCTCCGAGCACGGCGATTCCACCGCCAGCATCCACGACCGAATCGTCTTCAAGCAAGCTGGGTTGGAACAGCGTCTGGCTTACGATGCCGCTCCGCGAAAATCGTTGATCGATCATTTCTTCGACCCCGGAGTCCGCGTGGAAGATATTCGGGATGGCAGAGCCGTGGAGCGTGGCGATTTCGCAGTCGCTCCTTACGACGCGAAGCTGAAGCGGACGCCAAAGAAAATTCAACTTCAGTTTCAACATCGTGGACGAGTCGGCGACACACCCATCACGCTCACCAAAGGCGTTTGCCTGCTCGCCGGCAGCCACACGCTCGAACTGACCTATCTGCTGGAGAACATTCCGAGGGATAAGCAATTTGTATTCGCGATGGAACTGAACTTCGCTGGCTTGCCAGGCGGGGCAAAGGACCGATTCTTCTACAACGAAAGCGGTGCGCCTTGGGGACACCTGGGTACGACGCTCAACCTGGAATCGCACGATTTCCTCGGCTTGATAGACGAATGGCTCGGCATCAACATCCAGTGGACGAGCAATCGCAGTTCCGGATTGTGGTGTTTCCCGATCGAAACAGTCAGCCAAAGCGAAGGGGGCTTCGAATTGGTCCACCAATCGGTCTGCGTGATGCCGCATTGGACCGTTTCCGGAAATTCCGAAGGTCGCTGGGCTGTCCAAATGCGATTGACCGCAGTCCAGGATCGCACGGTAGGCAGTTCCGCCAGCGAACGGGCTGCTTTCCTGGCCCGTTGATCCAAGCAACCCAGCGATGCTTTCCCCGTAATCCGCTATAATTTCCTGTCGACGTTTTGAAATCGCGTGGATTGGGAGACGGATCGTGGATCGAAGAGATTGGTTGCGAGGGGTTGGTGCGTTGGGATTGGTCGGCCTGGGCACGGCGCTGAAATCCCATGCCCGAAACGGATCCGACCGAGACCCGAAATGGGAAGCTTCGACTCGTCGAGGGTTGGATTTTTTGGCCCGTACCCAGTCCTCGCGAGGCCAGTGGAATACGCCTCCTTACCCGATTGCGGTCTCTGCCTTATCTGGATTAGCGCTCCTGTGCAGCGGGTCCACGGTGACCCAAGGCCCATACGCCAAGCAAATCAGCCGAGTGACCGATTATCTTCTCGGACAAACGCGTAAGAACGGCTTGATCGGCGACCCCGAGAACGACCAGCGCTATACCTACGGGCACGGGTTTTCGATGCTCTTTTTGTCCCAGGTGCTCGGTGAAGAGGGACTCCAGGATCGTCGCGATGATTTGGTGGATGTCCTCAACCGCTCGGTCGCTTTCTGCGGCAAGGCGCAAACACCCGCCGGAGGCTGGGGATACGTCAGCGCCAAGGAAGGGCAGGACTACGACGAAGGCTCCACGACCATCACCCAAGTGCAGGGACTGCGAGGCTGCCGCAACGCGGGAATCGCCGTCCCGTCCGAGATCATCGAGTCGGCGAAACGATACATCTACAAGTGCCAAAATGCTGACGGTGGCATCAGCTACTCCAGCCAACAAATGGGCTCGTCGCGCCCGGCAATCACGGCCGCAAGCCTGGCCGCTCTCTACAACGCCGGCGACTACGAGAGCAAGAAAGTTCCCGAGATGCTAGCCTACTCTCGGAAAGAACTGCACGACATCAAGCGGGTCGATGACACCTTCGGCCACTGGCACTACACGTACTTGTACTACAGCCAAGTCGTTTATCGCCAAGGGGACGAGGAGTGGCTTCCGTTCCGCGATCGACTCTACTCGCAGATCGAGTCGATGCAACGCGGCGATGGCTCGTGGGAGGGCCAGCCCCATGAGATCTACATTACCGCGTGCAATCTGATCATGCTGCAGTTGGATCTCGGTTATCTACCGATCTTTCAGCGATAACTCCATTTGCCCCGCCGCGAGGGATAGATCGCTGTCGCTCGACACGACAATCGGTTCCATGCCTGGCATCGAGCGAAACCAAATCTCTTGCCTACGCACAAACTGACGGGTGTGGGCTTTGACTTGCTCGATCATTTCTTCCTTCGAAAGCTCTCCTGCCAGAAAAGCGAGCGGTTCTTTGTAGCCGACCGCCTGCGACGCTGTACGGCCCAACTGCCCGTAGCGATCTTTCAAACCCCGCACTTCATCGAGCAATCCGCGAGCGAACATGTTTTCCACCCGGGTCTCGATGCGTTGGTGCAATGCCCCGCGATCCCAACGAATCGCGAAGACGCGACTGTTCGCCGGAATCGAGAATCGCTCGAATTGCGTCTGCCAGTGACTGAGGGGAGTCCCTGTAATCTTGGCGACTTCCAATGCGCGAATCATCCGCCGTTTGTCCCCCGGGAGAATGCGATGCGCTGAAAGGGGGTCGACCTGCAAAAGACGCTCCCTTAGGGCATCGAGCCCAAAGAGTTCCACATCGCGTTCCACCGCGTCGCGAAACTCCCAATCCGCCGGCGGCCCCAAAAACATTCCGCACAAGAGTGACTTCATGTAGAGGGGAGTTCCACCGACCAGCAACACGCGTCGCCCCCTGCCTCGAATCGCTTCGGCCTGGCGATGGGCGTCCTGAACAAACTGAGAAACGCTGTAGTCCTCCGTCGGAGGCACCAAGTCGATCAAATGGTGAGGCACCCGCTGGCGGGCGTCCGCCGTCGGCTTGGCCGTCCCGATATCCATTTCCCGATAGACCGTCATGGAATCCACCGAGATGATCTCCGCACCCAACCGATCCGCCAGATCCAGGGCCAACTGACTTTTGCCAGACGCGGTCGGCCCCGTCAAAAAAACAGCGCCGTCGAGCGGCTTGCGAACCCAAGGTAACGTGGAATCCTCTTGCATGACCATGGCGTGCTCTACATCCTGAAAAGAAAAGCCCTGCAGTAGTGTACCCGAACGGCAATCACTTGGAATCGACAAACCCCTCCGGAAACCCTACGATTCTCAAGCAAAACGTACCAGGATTTGGACCGATGACACACGACGATATACTCGACCGCTTGATGGCCCAGTTGCACCAACGAGCCATGGAATTACCCGAAGGCTCCTACACGACCCAACTGATCCGCGGCGGGATTCCCAAGATCGCCAAAAAAATCCAGGAAGAGACCGCCGAAGTTATCGAAGCGGCGGCCGAACCCGGAACACCGGGCCGTGACCACACCGTTAGGGAAGCTTGCGATGTCCTGTTCCACCTGTGGGTCCTCTTGGCGACACGGGGCATTCACGTGGACGACCTTCGGCGCGAACTCGCACGACGCGAAGGGGTATCGGGCCTCCAAGAAAAAGCCAACCGCCAACTGCCAAACCAGCAAGGAAACCGTTCATGAGTCTCAGCGATCACCTGTTGCGGATCGGCGTCCCGAGCAAAGGCCGACTCAGCGAACTGGCCACCGAATTGCTCCTCCAAGCCGGGTTGACCTTTCGCCGCCAGGAACGGGCCCTGTTCGCTCGCGTCAGCGGCATCCCAGCCGATATCACCTTTCTTCGAACCGACGATATCCCCACTCTGTGTGCGGAAGGAGCGATCGATCTGGGAATCACCGGCAGCGATCTGGTCGCGGAAGCCGACGCCAAGGTCGATATTCGCATGCAGTTGGGGGTCGGACGGTGCAAGCTGGCGATCTGCGTTCCGACCAACTCACCCTACCAAAAACCCGCCGATCTGGCAGGAAAACGGGTAGCTACTAGCTTTCCAAGAACCACCGAACGATTTCTTAAACAACACGATGCACCGGTGCACTTGGTCGATCTCAATGGCTCCGTGGAAATCATGATCTCCCTGGGCGTTGCGGACGCGATCGTCGATTTGGTCGAGACCGGCAGTACCCTGGCAGCCAACCAACTCCGAATCCTCGAACTCATCGGCCAATACGAAACGGTATTGATCCAAAGCCCTGCATGCCGGGATGCGCAAACCGCCGATCGGATCGTTCGCAGGCTCGAGGGAGTCGTGATCGCACGCGATTACTCGCTGCTGGAGTACAACATTCCTCGCGACAAACTTGCTGCCGCCGAAGCGGTCACCCCCGGATTCACCTCGCCAACCGTAACCAACCTCGAGGATCCTGCCTGGTGCGCGGTGCGGGCCATGGTCAAACGGAGCGACGTGATCCCACTGATGGAAAAACTCGAACAACTCGGTGCACTGGCCATCCTCGAGTTTTCTATCAACAATTGCCGCCTCTAGGCAACCCACCCCCGCACCACGGAGATTGCCATGTCGAGCGCAACGCAATCCGCGTCGCAACGCATTCTCGCAATCGATGCCCTGCGAGGCTTCGATATGTTCTGGATCATCGGAGCGGATTCCCTATTTGTCTCTGCCCTCGGAATCAGTTCAGTCCCCCTGGCAAAAAGTCTTGCAAGCCAGCTGGAACATGTCCCCTGGGAAGGTTTCGCGTTCTACGATCTGATCTTCCCGCTGTTCTTGTTCATCGTCGGATGTGCGATCCCATTCTCGCTTGAAAAATATCGGGCCAATCCGAACGATGTCTGGGGCCGAATCGCCCGTCGCACTTTCCTCTTGATCGCGATGGGCCTGATCTACAATCGCATCCAGGACTTCCAATGGAACGAGCTGCGATGGATGGGAGTCCTGCAACGGATCGGTATCTGCTACGGAGTCGCTGCCGTTCTCTTTCTCCAGTTGCGACCTCGCGGTCTAGCGATCGCGTTCGCCGCGATTCTCCTCGGGTATTGGGGACTTCTCTCGTGGGTGCCCGCTCCCGGGTTCACCGCCGGCGACTTGAGTCCCGAAGGAAACCTGTCGGGCTACATCGATCGCACACTCTTGCCCGGGAAAATTCTAAAACAATATTATGGCTTTGGCGACAACGAGGGGATTCTATCGACCATTCCCGCAATCGCGACGGCGCTTCTCGGTGTGTTTGCAGGTCTGTGGTTGCAATCTTCGAAAGGCCCTTGGCAAAAAGTGGCCGGGCTCGCGACCGCCGGCATCGCATGCTTGGGATTGGGACTGCTCTGGGGATCCTATTTTCCCATCATCAAGAATCTATGGACCAGCTCGTTTGTTCTGGTCGCTGGCGGATGGAGCCTGTTGCTTCTGGCCCTGTTCTACATGGTGATCGATGTTCTGCAGTGGCGATCCTGGTCGTGGTTCTGGATAGTGATCGGAAGCAACGCGATAACGATCTACTTGCTGCAACGGGTGATTTCGTTCGGGACGATCTCGAAATTTTTCTTCGGAGGCCTCGCCGGACTCAACGAAGCCTGGGGCCCGGTCCTGCTAGCGGCCGGGACCTTAGCGCTCAAATGGATGGTCCTACTCATCCTCTACCGCAAAAAAGTTTTCTTGCGGCTCTAGCTCAGGCAAGGATTTCCGTAACCACGCGTTGCTTTTCCACGCCGGTCAACCGCTGATCGAGCCCCTGGAACTTGTACGTGAATCGTTCGTGGTCGATTCCCATGCATTGAAGGATCGTGGCGTTGACGTCATTGATGTTGACCGGGTTTTCAGTGATGTTGTAACTGAAGTCGTCTGTCTGCCCGTAGGTAATCCCGCCTTTGATACCGCCACCCGCCATCCACATGCAGAAGTTGCGGGGATGGTGATCGCGCCCGTAATTCTCCTTGGTCAATCCTCCCTGGCTATACACGGTTCGACCAAACTCGCCGCCCCATACGACGAGCGTGCTGTCGAGCATACCTCGCTGCTTGAGATCTTTGATCAACGCCGCACACGGTTGATCGGTCAATCGGCATTGGTTGCCGATCTGACGCGGAAGATCTCCATGCTGATCCCAACCGCGATGCAGCAATTGGACCACGCGCACTCCCCGCTCCACCAATCGCCGTGCGAGAAGCGCGCTGTGGGCAAACGATCCGGGATCAGTGACGTTCGGACCGTACATCTCCAGAGTTTCCTTGGTCTCGGTCTGAATATCGGTCAACTCCGGAACGCTGGCTTGCATACGAAACGCCATCTCGTACTGCGCGATGCGTGTCGCAGTCTCGGGGTCGCCGAATTGCGATTGGGTTTTTTGGTTCAGCTTTTGCAGCGCATCGAGCATCGCGCGGCGATCGGTGCGAGTCACCCCATCGGGGTTGGGAAGATACAAAACCGGATCGCCACTCCCTCGGAGCGCGACACCATTGAATCGGGTGGGCAGAAATCCGCTGGCCCACATACGACTGAAAAGGGCTTGGCCGTTGCTGTCCTCCGGAAACTTGGGGGTGAATACCACAAACGCCGGAAGATCGTTGCTCTCGCTCCCAAGACCATATGCGAGCCACGAGCCGATGCTGGCCTTGCCCGGTATCTCCGAACCGGTCATCACAAACGTGCACGCGGGATCGTGATTGATGGCGTTGGTATAGACGGTCTTAATCAACGCGATGTCGTCGACCACCTCCGAGGTGAAGGGGAACAAATCGACATTGGTCCACATGCCGCATTTCCCACGCTGTTCAAATTTGAACTTGGAGGGGGCGACCGGAAACCGGGCCTGCCCACTAGTCATCGTGGAAAGACGCTGACCACCCTGGACCGTGGGGGGCAAATCCTTGTCGTAGTACTCCTGCAACCCAGGCTTGTAGTCCCACGTATCGATCTGGGACGGGCCTCCGTTCATGTGCAGGTAGATGATCGCCTTGGCTTTCGGGGCAAAGTGCGGAAGACCTGGCAGCGGTGGATGAACAGAGAGCGGTTCGGTCCCGTTCCCCAAAAGAGCGCGGGCACCAAGCCCCTGGGCCGCAAGGACGCTCATCGCTAATCCGCCAAGCCGGATTCCGGACGAACCGAAAAAATTCCGTCGGTTGATTTGCAATTGGAAGGGATTCATTGCTGGCTTCCTCATCGATTTCAGTTGCGGGAGAGGGTTTCGTCCATGTTGAGCACCGTGCTGGCAACCAAGGTTGCAGCGGCCAAGGTAGCTGGCGGCAGATGCTCGTTCGGCTTCGATTCGCCTTGCGAAATCAACCGCTTGGCGCTCTCGAGATCCGTTTCGTAACGGCTGCGATGTTCAGCGAATTGCTGCTCGAGAATCGCGAGCTCGTCAACGCTCGGCTCGCGAGCCAGGACCGTTCGAAACAGAAGCTGCACACTTGCGGATGCGTCGTTGGGATGGCTGGCGAGAACACGTTCGGCCAACGCGCGAGCGGCTTCCACATGCTGCACATCGTTGAGCAGTTGCAGCGCTTGCAGCGGCGTATTGCTCCGCTCTCGTCGAGTGCACGGCTGCTCCCGATTGGGTGCATCGAAATTGACCATGAAGGGAGGCGGAGCGGTGCGTTTGAAGAACGTGTATAAACTGCGGCGATACAGGGCGGAGCCTTGGTCGCGTTGATAGAAGCGGGTATTGGATCCAACGAACCCTACCGGTTCCCAAACATTGTTGGGTTGGTAGGGCTTGACTCCCTTGCCCCCAAGCGTCAGATCGATCAATCCGCCGACAAAAAGGGCGTTGTCCCGAATCTGTTCGGCATCCAATCGCAATCGCGGTCCACGAGCCAATAGTCGATTTTCAGGATCCCGATCGATAAGTTCGCGGGACAACCGCGAGCTTTGCCGAAACGCTGCCGACGTCAGCATCGTGCGCATCAGTTGCTTGACATCCCATCCCGATTGAATGAAGGTTGCGGAGAGCCAGTCGAGCAATTCGGGATGCGACGGTGGTTCTCCTTGCGTTCCGAAGTCGCCGCTGGATTTCACGAGACCGACCCCAAACATTTGCTGCCAGAAACGATTCACCGCAACACGAGACGTCAGGGGATGTTCGGGCGATACGAGCCATTGGGCCAATTCCAAGCGAGTGGCGGGAGCACCGTCGCTGCGCGGTTGCAGCGAAGGAAGGACCGCGGGCACTCCCGGCTTGACCGGCTCCCCAGGTTGATTGTACTGGCCTCGCAACATCACAAAGCTTTCGCGCGGCTTGGGGCTGTCGCGGTAGACAAACGTGCTCGGGATGGAATCAAAAAACTTCTGCCTCGTTGTCCGCGCCGTATCGACGCGATCGGTTTGCGATTGCACGAGCGGTTTGGTCTCCGTGCACACGCGGGCCAGATAGTGATGCAACAATCGAGTCCGTTTCGCTTCTTCAACATCGTCTTTCGGTCCCGCCTTGGCGAGTGCATTCAATTCGCCGTCCAGGCCGGGTGTGTCTTTTCCTTGAAGGGTCCGCCACCACGCGAGGAATGATTGCAGCGGATCGTTCGCGGGGTCGCTGGTCCCGGCGACTCCTACTTGGTCCCAATAAACCGTTCCGCCCGACTGCGTGAGGGCGAAACCGGTGATCGCATCGCCGCCCGCCAAACCAACTTTCTCCACCGGGAACTCGAGCCGCACCCATTTCCCCGCTTCCGGAAGCGGACCCATGTGGACCCGTTCGGTCGTGTTGGCGGTTCCCCAAGGAATCGCGTCGTAATTCCCCCACACCGCGCGATGCAGCCAACCCGTCTTGAAGTATTGGAGCATCACCGCTTGCGGTGGATTGTTGGGATCGAGATAGACATGGGCGAAAAATTTCCCTTGCTGAGGAAGTGACAGCGGCGTTTTTGGCCTATCCCAAACGTCTTGAGACAAACCGGGATCCGTTCGCTTGAGCGACTTGCTGCCACTGAAAACCGGCGAGCTCTCATCGGCAGATACGAAGAGAGTCGTTTGTCCCGGCCCACCATACACACTCCCGTCGGCAGGGAAGGCATCCTCCATCCAGACGGTTTCCACTGGCTTGGGCTCCAAGGGCGGTTCCGCCTTGGACGGATCGGCATAGGTCAGTTTCCTTACGGCTTCCTCCCACTCGGCGACGGCTTGCGCAATTTGCGAGTCCATGTCCGCTAATTTCTTCGTGTCATCGTCGCTGTCGAGCTTCATGACCGGCTGCGTCAACAGCGCATTGCCATCCATCGCTGGGTCGGCAGAAGCATTGAAGAACGCATACATCGAGTAAAACTCCTTGGCCGATATCGGATCGAACTTGTGATCGTGGCATACGGCACATCCCGCCGTCAGCCCCATCCAAGTGGATGCCATGGTCGACGTCCGATCCACGGCGTAGCGATAATAGAACTCGCTATCGATCGAACCGCCTTCGCTGGTGGTCACGTTGCATCGATTGAAACCAGTCGCGATCAATTGCTCTTTCGATGGATTAGGCAACAAATCTCCTGCCAACTGCTCAATCGTAAACTGATCAAAGGATTGATTGCGGTTGAAGCTTCTCACAACCCAGTCTCGATACGCCCACATTTGGCGTTCGTTGTCGAGGTGCAACCCGTGCGTATCGGCATACCGTGCGATATCTAGCCAATGTCGCGCCATCTCCTCGCCGTAGTGAATCGATTCGAGATATCGGTCCACCATCTTTTCGTAAGCGTCAGCCGATTCATCGGCGAAGTACAACTCCTGTTCCTGGATCGTTGGAGGCAAACCGGTGAGGGCAAACGCGACACGGCGGATCAGCACCGATTTGTCCGCTTCCGAGGAGAGTCGCCAATTCTCCCGCTTCAATCGCTCCGCGACAAAGGCGTCGATGGGATTTCGACCTCCGACGGGCATCTCCGGTATAGGGCCCTGCGCGATCGGCTCGAACGACCAATGCTTCTGGTACGCAGCCCCCTGCTCGATCCATCGCTTGATGAGATCGATCTCTTCGGACTTGAGTTGCTTATGGGTCTCCGGTGGCGGCATCTGGATATCGGGATCCTGGCTCAGGATCCGTTGCCACACAGCACTTGAGTTCAAGTCGCCCGGCACGATGGCTTGCACGCCATCACGCGACGAGGTCGCCCCCTCGAGGTTGTCGAGACGCAACCCCGCCTCCCGTTTCTTTTCATCGAAACCGTGACATGCAAAACACTTGTCGGCGAGGATCGGTCGGATGTCTCGATTGAAACTGATGGAATCCTCGGCCTGCAGTCGGTTGCCAAGGCAAGCTTCGAGAATCAACAACCAAGCCACAACGTAACCAGCCGAGCGGCATCGATAGGGCATCGTAGGTTCCTGGCAGGAGGGAAGTTCAGGCGGGAAGACTCACCATTGTACTCGATTGGGCAACCGAGCAAATCTGGCAACCCATAAGGATTTTTCAAGCATCGTGGAGCCAACCGATCTCTCGCAAAGCTTCCATCACCGCCGATTGAGGGATATGTTCCTGCTCCAGACGGATGTTGGACCGAAGGCACTGGTGCATCGCGGCCGATTCTGGGTCAAGCAACGTGTCGGGCGCCGAAACCATGCGTCCGGTCCCTGGAATGGCCAGTTGCTGAAACGCGTGGAGTGTCGCCGCGTCCATCAAGATGCTGCGGATTTGAGGCCATTGCCGTCGCACCATCCCCAATATCTCGAACCCTTCGGCGTCGAGATCCCCCCAATACACGCAGGGAACCTGTTTCATCCAATCGACGCTGAACAATTGCGCGATCCCTCGCCCCAACCCCCCGAGCGCGATTGTATTGGTCATGCACGGCAGGGTCAGCCAGTTGACCTTGTTTTCCGCAAAGATGACTCGCACCTCCTCCATCCGGGTCTGTTGCAGGACCGAGACCGGAAGAGAGAATTCCGAACATGGGAACCCGAATCGCTGCTGCAACGCATCATCGAGAAGCCGCACCCGGAGATGCTCCGTCGCGCTTCGAAAGCCGTAACGATTCTCGAAGTCGCGAGGCGATGCGGTGACGTTGATACTCGACGGAGGAAGAAGCAGATCGAGCCATTGGGCCAGCAGCGATTGATGCTCGGAAACCCATTTGGTCGAGATCGCCAACGGCAATTCGCGGACGAAGCAGTTGGGACGCGGATGGGCGAGCAAGTAGTCGACCACGTCAAGCAATGGCCCGACCCGGTCCTCAATTCCCTCAAGACGCTGCCAGTTCTGGATCACCCACGGATGGAGCGACGGATGGCGAGATCGCAAGATTTCCACCGCGTTGAGCAGGCGTTGCCAGCTCCGTTGCTTCCCCACGGCTCGCACCAGGTCCTCCATCGACTCGACGACGATCGCATCCGGGAAATCGTTTTGGCCGAGCGAGCGCGAGCGACGCGACTGCCATTGGATCGAATACCCGTGCCCAATGCTCGACTTCGAAGCGTTCCGAAGCGCATCGACTTCGCGGATGGCTCGCGCAATGTCCGATGAAGGCACCAAATCGACTCGCAAGCGGTGCGGAAAGAAATCCACCTCGTTGTTCAGGACTGCACGGCCAGCTTTTGGATAGAGGCGCTCAAGTTTCGAAGCAATCTCGGTTGGGGTGATCATTCTAGAGCAACGGCATCTTGCAGTTCTTCCGCAGTGATCTTGATGAGGGCGCTGCGGTGGTCACAACGGAATTCGCCCAGTGAGACCTCGGATTGTAGCGATTCGACAGTCTGAGGGCTATTGCCAAACGACGTTCGTGACGGGGATAGAAGGCGGTGATCCTTCGATCCTTTCCCGTCCGATCAGATCATCGCGCCGCCACGGAAACTCAACGCCCCTCGCGAAGCCTCTTGAAAGAACTACCCGAAGGATCGCATCCCAGGCTTGCAACACGTCAAGCAGGCTGCTCAATAACAGCGGAACGGCGCAAGCCGTCCGGTTTGAAGTGGAGTAAACATGGCCATGTTGCTGACACCTCAACCCGGATGCTTGCGCATCTCGGCTAACAAACCCGGTCCATCCGGTAGCACGCTTCGAAATGCGGTAAGCAAACACACGCGGAGCGCTCTTCGTTTCGATGGGGCTTGTCCCCATCGGACGGCAATCGCAACCAGCAAGCGATAGCGACGCGGTCCCCATGCCCTTGGGCTTGCCCCCCGAACTGAGTATCGCCGTAGGCGATCAATACTAGCGGAACGGCGCAAGCCGTCCGGTCTGAACTGAGGCAAACATGGCAACGTCTTGCGCGCTTCAACCCGGATGCTCGTCCGCC
>Ga0315904_10001864_pt1 | contig 33204 bp, 27 predicted proteins | sample LakEriMetagenome_6_FD_203529 | JGI IMG/M metagenome (GOLD analysis project Ga0315904, IMG submission 203529) | Freshwater fungal communities from buoy surface, Lake Erie, Ohio, United States - Buoy 12 MA120 | ecosystem: Environmental > Aquatic > Freshwater > Lake | place: USA: Lake Erie, Ohio...
GGCGTCCATGCTGAGGCCTTGCTTCTCCGAACCCAGCTCAAATCCTTCAAAAAACTTCCGCCAGCCAAAATCCACGCTCTCGTGGTCGGCCTGGTACTGACGGTATAGGGTATCGATGGCCGAGGGGTCGGCATTCAGGAGATAAGAAGGATGCTGGCTCATAGCGTGAACGGATGCAAGATAAATGTGTTGCAAAATTAGGGATTTCAGCCCGCTTGAACAGGATTTGCGCCGCCCGTACTTCGGATGAAACCGCAAATCGGAAACTTTACCTTAGTTTTACAGCAACAGCTCCCAACACCATGACTGCCAAAGCCTCCGGCAACTCACCCTACGGAAGCCGGAAATATCAGGATATCGACGATTACCATTCCGCACAAGAACCTTTCATCAAGGAGAGACTTGCCATGTTGCGCGCTGCCATACACGCCGCTGTGCCCGGGTTAACCGAAACCATCAGCTATAACATGCCCACGTTCCGCCTGCGCACCAACCTGGTTTATTATGCTGTGCACAAGAACCATATCGGTTTCTACCCGACATCCGGACCGCTCAAAGCCTTTGCCCACAACCTGGAAAAGTTCAAACACTCCAAAGGTGCCGTGCAGTTTCCGCACTCCGGGCCCTTGCCTCTTGAGTTGGTGAGAGACATGGTACAATTCCGTGCAACGGAAGACCTAAGCAAATTGAAGGATTGATTGATGACCTTACCCGGGTTGCAGGCAGGCTATGGCTTTTCAGTGTGGCACGCGTTAACAATCCACGTTGTTCACCAACCTCCTCCCAGAGCGGCATACAAATCCAGGCGATGCAAGCGCAGGCGATATGCCAGCTCATTCAATTGCAAGGCATTTTTTAAAACCAGTTGCTGGGTATTAATTACCTCCAGATAACCAGCTTTGCCTGCCGCAAACAGCTCGAGTGCATCCGCAGTGTTGCGCTGCAACAATGCCACTTCGCGTGTCTTGATGCGATAGCGTTCAAGATCCGTTTCCATGCGGGTAAGTGCTGTGCGCACTTCCAAAGCTGCATTTGCCAGGGTCTTGCGATATTCCAATAGCGCTTTGCGCTCCTCGGCTTCAGCGGCAATGCGTCCTGCGCGCAATGCCCTTCGGTTTACGACTGGTGCGCTAACTCCTGCCATCACATTGTAAGCAAGCGATGCCGGATCAGCCAACAACAGTGCATTGAACGACTGCAAACCAGCAAAGGTGCTGATGTTCAGGCTGGGATAAAATGCCTTGCGCGCAAGTATGGCGTCGGCACCGGCGGCCTCGAGCGACTGTCTGGCGGCAGCAACATCCGGCCGCTGCTCAAGCCAGGAGTCGGAAGCCTTTTCCCATAGTCCGTTGAACAAAATCGTGTCTGGTAAACCCAAAGGCTCAGGCTTGGAATAAGGAAAAGTCGTTTGCGGAAGCCCGAGAGAAAACAGCAATGCATATTCTGTTTCGCGTTGTTCCTGTTGCACGCGCTCCAATTCGCCGCTGATATCCAGAACTTGCGCTGCAAAGGCGTTTACCGCCAGTGAATTCGCCCGGCCAGCCTCTTTCTGCAACGTCGTAATTTCCAGCGACTGTTGCTGCAGCCTCAGGTTCTCCTGCCAAACCTTGTATTCGCCCTGCAGCCACGCCATGTGGAGATATGAACCGGCAACTTCCCGCACAATCCGCGTCTGCATCCATCGCCGCGATTCCGTGCCAGCCAGGTAACGTGCCAACGCGGCTTTCTTGCCGGCGCGCAGTTTTCCCCATACATCTACTTCCCAGCTCATACCAACAGCGCCAAAGAAGTCGGGTAAAGGATTCGGTATTTGTTGTCTCTCGTTCAGGTTAGGAGAAAACCTCGTATCGTAATTGCCTACACCGTCCATCGTGTAATCCCCGAACCGGCGCAAGCCCGAGCTGCCTGTCAATTGAAGACCGGGAATCAATGCGGCACGCGCTGCAAGAACGCGGGCAGAGGCCATGTTGATCTCTTCGCGATTCATAAGCCAGTCGTAATGCCTGGTGAAGGTTGAATCGATAACAGAACTCAGACCGTCCGTGAAAATGCGTTTACGAAGCTCCAGCACCATGCTGTCGTTGGTCGTGGAGACAGGGTTTGTGGAAATGTCCTGTGCCTGAAGCTGGCCCACAGACATCAATCCCATTGGCAACAAGATGGTAAGCAAGGCCTTTTTGCCAGAAGCTTTTCTGAACAGATAATACAACCCGGGTATGAACAAGACACCTGCAATGGTGCCGCTCAGCATACCTCCCGCCGCGGCTGTCCCGATGGTCCGGTTGCCGATTGCACCTGCACCGCCCGCGAGCATCAACGGCAAAAGCCCGGCTATGAAAGCAAACGATGTCATCAAAATGGGCCGCAAACGATCCACCGCCGCAAGCCGTACTGCCTGTTCCGGTGTATCTCCCTTCTTCTCGCGAAGCACAGCAAACTCGACTATCAAAATGGCGTTCTTCCCCAATAACCCAATCAGCATAACCATGGCAACTTGCGCATAGATATTGTTTTCGAGCCCCAACAACCAAAGCAGCAGGAACGATCCGGCGATACCAAGCGGAATAGACAAAAGAACCGGGAAAGGAAGGCGGAAACTCTCGTATTGCGCAGCCAGAATCAGGTAGACAAACACAAAACACAAGAGGAAAATCCACATCACCTGGTTACCGGATTCGATTTCTTCCCGCGTCATTCCAGACCATTCAATGGTGTATCCGCGCGGCAATACTGTGGAGGCGAGGTTTTCAACTGCCTCTATGGCATCGCCTGTGCTGAAGCCTTCAGAAGGTTCACCGTTCAGCATGGCCGCGAGGTACATATTGTAGCGGGTGAGCTGTTCCGGACCATAAATGCGTTCGAGGCGGCAAAACATGCTGTATGGAACCATTTCGCCCAGGGCATTTTTGACCTTGAGCTTCAGGATATCGTCTGGTTGCCTGCGATAAGCGGGATCAGCCTGCACCATTACTTTGTACATCTGGCTGTAGCGGATAAAATTGGTCGCGTAAAAGCTCCCCAGCAAGCTCTGAAGATTGTCCAGCGCTTCGTCTGCACGGATGTGTTTCTTGGCGGCTATATCCTGATCAAGATGTATCAGGTATTGCGGGAAACCTGGATTGAAGCTGGAAAACAAAGACTTCACAGCCGGATGCCTGCGCACCGTGTCCATAAACCGGCCGCTGATGCGGTTCAATGCCTGCAGATCTCCGCTGCCGGTTTTATCGAGCAGGCGGAGTTCAAATCCACTGGCATTGCCATAACCCGGCACTGCGGGTGGTGGGAAAATCTGGATATCAGCATCCCGGATATGGGCAAGCTTCGACTGCAATAGCGAGGCAAGAGCCACAGCATTGCCGGTGCGCTCAGACCAGGGTTTCAGGTTGACAGTGCCCATTCCGTAAGCCGCACCCGAGCCTTCTGTCATCATGCTGTAGCCGGTAAGAGATGAAATGCCTTCCACACCCTCCGTGGCCAGCACCACCCGATCGATTTCCTTCATGACCGCTTCCGTTCGCTCGAGGGTGGCTCCGGCAGGTGTAGTAACATTGATATACAAGGTTCCCTGGTCCTCTGTCGGAATAAAACCGGTGGAAACCAAACTGCTGAGCCACCAGAGACCAACAATAAATACACCCAGCACGGCCAGGGTAAGCCCCCGCTTTGGAATCCATCGTCGGATTATCCAGGCATAGCGCAGCGTGAGCGCATCATAACGCCGGTTGAAAGCAGCGAAGAAACGATCAAGCCAACGTCCGTTCTTACCATGTCCGGGCCGGAGCAATAACATGCACAGAACAGGCGTCAAAGTCAGGGCGTTCACGCCTGATATCACAATGGCTGTGGCCATGGTTACCGAGAACTGGCGGTAAAACACACCGACCGGACCGTCGAGGAAAGAAACCGGAACAAACACAGCAGACATCACCAATGTGATCGCCACAATTGCACCTCCGATTTCCTTCATCGCAGCAAAAGTGGCCGCCCGTGGATGCAGCTGCTTCTTTTCCATATTGGCATGCACCGCCTCTACCACCACAATGGCGTTGTCGACAACTATGCCAATGGCCAGAACCAGGGCAAAGAGCGTGAGCATATTGATGGAAAAACCGAATGCCTGTATAAAGGCGAAGGTGCCAATGAGCGAAACCGGAACCGCTAACACCGGAATCAGCGTCGAGCGCCAATCCTGCAGGAAAAGGAAAACCACCAGGGCAACCAGCAGGAAGGCTTCGAGCAAGGTTTTGAGCACTTCGCGGATCGAAGCATCCAGGAAACGCGACACATCGTAGCTGAGCGTATAATCCATCCCGGCCGGGAAAGATGTGCGCTTCAACTCTTCCATCTTCGATTTAATGTTCTTGATTACTTCGCGTGCGTTTGAACCGGGGCGTTGTTTCAGGATGATCGCCGCAGATGGCTTTCCGTTTTCTTTGGACAACACGTCGTAATCCAAAGATCCGAATTCAATATCGGCGACATCGCGCAAACGCACCAGGCTGCCATCATCGGCAGTTTTCACAACCAGGTTTTCGTACTGGTTTTTCTCCGTGAATTTGCCCGCGTATTTAATTACATACTGCAGGCTTTGTGCTGAGCGCCCGGAACTTTCTCCCACCTTGCCGGGCGCTGCTTCCACGTTCTGACTGCGCAAGGCCTGAATCACATCCTGACTCGAAATGGCATACACATCAAGCATATTGGGTTTTAGCCACACACGCATCGCGTATTCACGCTGACCCATAATATCGGCAAAACCAACCCCGTCGATACGCTTGAGTTCTGCCAATACGTTGATATCAGCATAATTGTAAATAAATTTTTCATCCAGACTGGTATCTGCGCTGATCAGGTTCAGATACAACAACATGCTGTTCACCTCCTTTTCAGTCGAAACCCCTGCCTTTATTACCTCCTCGGGCAATTCATCCAACACGGTAGTTACCCTGTTTTGCACGTTAACAGCTGCCTGGTCGGGGTCTGTTCCTACTTTAAAATACACTTGTATGATGCTGGTTCCGTCGTTCGAGGAAACCGAATTCATGTAGGCCATGCCGGGCACACCGTTGATGGCCCGTTCCAAGGGTGTAACAACAGCCTTCGCACACACTTCAGCGTTGGCACCTGTATAGCGCGTTGTCACGCTCACAGCCGGAGGGGCAATTTCGGGATACTGCGTAACCGGCAACTGCAGCAACGACAGCAAACCGAGCAACACGAAGAAGACAGAAATAACCAGCGATAAAACCGGCCTGTTGAGAAATTGGGTCCACATAATCAGCGGGCGGCCTGTTGATTTACACTGCTTATGGCTGCTTTTGCAGCCAGTCTGATCTGATCGTTGTTCTTCAGGCTCTGTACACCTTCCGTTACAATGGTCTCGCCAGCCTTGAGTCCGGCGGAAACGGCATACCAATGCGGCAGCCTGCGGGCGATTACAATATTCCTTGCTTGAATGCGGCCGTTCTTATCAACTACATAAACAAACGACTTGTCCTGAATATCAAAAGTGGCTTTCTGCGGAACCAGCAGCACATTGCTCAGGTTTTGGCGAATACGCACTTTTCCGCTGGCGCCGTGCCGCAACAATCCGTCCTCATTGCTGAACCGGGCACGAATCGCAATATTGCCTGAATTGCGGTCGATGGCCCCCTCCACTGTTTCAATTTTCCCACTGCCGGCGTGCACGCTGTCATCAGACAATATCAATTGAACGTTTTTCGATGAAAGACCCAAGCCTTCCGCATACTTCTGAAATTGCAGGAACTCCTTCTCGGATATATCAAAATACGCGAACACCTCGCGGTTATCCGAGAGCGATGTAAGCAAGGTTCCATTGTCAATCAGGCTGCCTTTTCGCAGCGGAATGCGGTTGATGATTCCTGGAAATGGCGCCCGGATGATGGTGTTATCGTAGCGTATTTCTGCCTGTGAAAGCTGAGCTTTGGCCTCTTCTGTCTTTGCCTTTTGCAATGTCACTTTGTTGGCAGCAAGCTTTACTTCTGTCTTTGAAATCACCTGCTTATCGCCCAACTGGGCTGCATTTTGATACTCCAGTTCCGAAGACCGCAATTCAGCCTGCGCAATATTGAACTGCGCACGCGCTTTGTTCAATTCTTCTCTGTACTCTCCGGGATCGAGTCTGAACAGCATTTGGCCGACCACAACAGGGGCTCCTTCATCGACCAGAATATCTTTAAGGTAACCTCCAACCCTGGCCCGGATCTCTACTTGTTGTACCGCGTGTATTTCAGCAGGGTAGTCAATATGAATATGCGTGTCTTGCAAGGCCACTTGCATGACCGGATAAGACGAAGGAGTTGTTTGGTTTGCGGAAGGCTTTCCGCATGCGCTGATAAGCAGGAGTATGATGGCCGCCCCGGTCAGGGGCAGCGAAAAAGTTTTTTGCATGGTATTGGTTTGGGCTGTCCGACGGAAAAGGAAATGAAAACACCACAAACCGGACAGCCCGGTAACCTTGCGGTGCCATTCACCTGAAAGATCTCAGGAATAAAGCAGGTTTAAACCGAAAATCGGGGTGGTGGCGATTCCTGTCCCAAGTCTGGTAACGAAACAGCGGTGATTTGCAATGGCCGGAACATTCCTCCGCAGAAGCCGGAAATGTGAACCGGAGATTGAACCTCGAGCATGGTCTCGTCGCTGTCTTCGGCGGCGTCGAGCCATTCGGCTGCCTGCTTCTGAGTACCCGGAAGCTCTGTTCCGCTTGCGGCGAGCTGCTCGTGCACAGCGGCCGCAAAAGGTGGCGCCGCGTCTGCGATTGCAATCAGCGTTAACAAACCCATCGCGATCATGCGCTTAAAAGAGGTACCGGTCTGAAAAATCCTTGGAAAGCGACCGACAAATTGCATCAGCGGGAAGCGTAAAAGCACCGCAACTACCCGATGGGGCAAAGGTATCTCTACGTTGTTGCTGAGCCTCATCTATATCCGCTCTATCCAAACCACCCAAGGTGACAAAAAGTTTCTAACGGCTTCAGAAACTTTTTCCCCGCCCGATTTTGGGTGTTTACCGACGATTCCCGGTGCCTGGCTGAATTTCAAAGAACAGGCCGGGAGATGAAAGCCATTTTTGCTGCGCTAAAACCCTAATTTCACATGCAAAACCCCAATAATCCCCAAGCGTACATGCAGAACCATTTCGAACAACAACAACGCGGTCGTTTGATGACCGGCCTGGTGCTTGTAGGTGCCGGCGGGCTATGGCTTGCCAAACAGGCCGGCGTAGCTATTCCCGGCTGGCTGCTAAGCTGGCCCATGATTCTCATCGCCATAGGTGTCATTCAATGGGTACAGCACGCCGGCAAAAAAATGTCGGCTTATGTGTTGCTGTTGATCGGTGGCATTTTTTTGGCTGAGAAATTTGTGCCCGATTTGCACCTGGGCCGCATTGCCTGGCCCCTGGTCGTTATCTTGGTTGGTATCGGCCTGATTCTCCGCTCCGGGTTTTCCGGCCGCAAGAAAGAAGACGCAACGGCATCCGGCTTGAGCGAAAGCTTCGGACTAAGCGACGACAGCAGCAGCGAAGACCTTTTGCGTGTCAATGCCATTTTCGGCGGCGTACAGAAATCTGTTATCAGCAAGCATTTCAGGGGCGGCCAGCTAAACTGCGTATTCGGTGGAGCCGAACTCAATCTCGAACGCGCCGAGTTGCAAGGCAAAGCAGTGCTCGACATCAATGCCATCTTTGGCGGGGTAGAACTGCGCGTTCCGGCCGATTGGATCGTGCGCAGCGAAATCACCGCCATACTTGGCGGCGTTGAAGACGGCAAACCCGCACCTGATGCCGATGCCGGATCGAATCGTGTGCTCATCTTGAAAGGCCTTTGTGCTTTTGGTGGCGTGGAAATCAAACGCTACTGAGCAACTTGCGCATACCGGCGTTCATACAAGGCGTACTGCTTGTGGCCGGGGTGCCGCTTTTTGCCGGACTCCTCATGCAGGCCGGGCTGAATGCGCGCAGTGCATTTATCGCAGCCACGTGTTGGTGGATTCCGGTGGTACTCGCTTCCACAGCACTGTCGAACCTGCTTCGCTATTACCGTCCGCCACGGGGCAGCGAATGGCAGTTTCTGATGTGGACCCTCGCTTTATCTGTTCTGCCCATGCTCGCCGCTGCCCCCGCTCAGCGCCTTAGTGCTGATCCCGCGCTTGAAGCACTCCTGGACGAAACATTCGGCCTGCGCTGGTTCCTGGCTATTCTACTGCCGGGAACTGCTGGTTTATTTACCTGGGTAAGGAAGGAAGCCGAACGCAACCTTCAACAACAACAATACCTGCGGGAAGCCGAAAGACTGAACCGCGAAACCGCCCTGCAGGCTTTGCGCAGCCAGATACAACCCCATTTTCTCTTTAACAGCCTCAACAACATCCACGCCCTGATAGCCAGCCGACCCGACGATGCGCGCAAGATGACGGAAAACCTCAGCGATTTCCTGCGGCAATCCCTGCGCTATGAGCACAAAAGCATCGTTCCCTTGCAACAGGAAATCGCGCATATGAAGGGCTATCTCGAAGTGGAATCCTGGCGTTTCGGACATCGGCTTGAGGTGGAATGGGAAGTGCCGGATGACTGCCTTTCCTTCCCTGTACCCGCCATGGTGCTGCAGCCCTTGCTCGAAAATGCGGTCAAATTCGGGTTGTATGGAAACGAAGGCCAGGTGAAGATTGCCGTCGGCTGCGCGCTGAATGATGCGAATCTGCACATCCGCGTGAACAATCCGATGCCTGCCGATGGCGTTTACCGAAGCAAGGGAGCCGGATTCGGCTTGAAAGGCCTGAAACGTCGCCTCCATTTGCTTTACGGCCTGGCAAGCCGATTGGACACAAGCTCCAATGATTCCACCTTTACCGTAAACCTTATCATTCCCCGTCCAGGCGCATGAGAGTATTGATCGTTGACGATGAGCCATTGGCAAGGGCCCGTGTACGCGAATGCCTTGCCGCGCATCCGGATTATACCGTATGTGGAGAATGCGGAGACGGCTTTGAAGCCTTGCGGTTCATCCAACAGGAAAAACCCGATTTGCTTTTTCTTGACATCCAGATGCCGCGCATCAATGGTTTTGAATTGCTTGAACTGCTCGATCAGCCGCCGCCTGTCATTTTTACCACCGCATGGGATCAATACGCACTTCAAGCCTTTGACGCCGGGGCGGTAGATTACCTGCTCAAGCCCTTCAGCCAGGAGCGCTTCGACCGTGCGTTAGCTAAACCCGCATTGCACCTGGGCAAGTTCCTGCAAACAACGGCTCAAACCCCTGAAGCCGCCAACCGCATTGTGGTACGCGATCAGGGTAAGATACATATCCTGCCGCTGGAGAGCATCTACTCCATTGAAGCATTCGACGACTATGTGAGGATTTATGCCGACGCCGGCACTTTTCTCAAAAAGCAAACCCTTGCCCATTACGAAACCTTGCTGGCGGAGCGGGATTTTGTACGGGTGCATCGTTCCGCGCTCGTGCGGCTGGCAGCGATTACCGGTATCCAGGCCATGCACGCAGACGCCTGGGAAATCCGGCTCACCAACGGCCGACACGTACAAGCGAGCCGGACGGGTTATCAGCGCCTGAAAGCGCGGATGGGGGTATAACCCATGAACCGTGTGTTGAAACCCCCGAAAACATGGCATCATCAGCCCTTAAGCCCGAATTTTCAATCGTTTCAAACCTGGCAAGGAATTGTACAACAACACGATTCAGCCTTGACCAATCGAGGCAAATACTGCCCGGCACGTAAACGATGTACGAATCAGGTATTATCCTGATTCAGGTCAAAAGCGCATCCGGTTAATAGCGGTAGCCTTGTTGCCCTTTCGTATGATCCTCCATTCAAAACGCGCACCCCTGTTGCTTACACTGCCTATGGCCTTGTTGTTGTTGGCATTGCCTTCCTGCAAGAAGAACAAATACGGCAGCCTGCAACACCGCATACGCTATTCAACCGACCGCAACGTGTTCCGCAAGACCCAGGGCAACGACTCAACATATCGGCAATACGGCGCGTATATCACCAGTATCACCCCGTTCAGGTTCACGGCCAAGCTGAACATGATGCATTATACCGATCGCTGGAACTGGGATGACCCTGCTTTTCACGGCGTAGGCTATGTAAGCGCAAAGGATTCTTCGGAAGTGTCTTTGTATGCCGATTTCTCCGGCAACCGCGAAACCAGTTTGAAAGCTACGCTCGGGAGCCGCGACCTCATCGAATCTGATGAAGGATCGGCAGCACTGTTCAGGCAAAAAGAAGTTGACATGATCTATTTCAGTCTCAATATTTTCTATTTTTATCAGGAACTGGAACTGCCTGCTCAATACAAAGACGTAAACCTCACTCAGTTCAATCAATACTATGAAGAGTTCATCGCATGGGGTTACGGTGGAAGCAATTATATCTGCGATACGATGAAAAACGGTACAAGGCTGCGATCGCGGAACGCTCCTTTTACGAGCAGGCTTTTCGACGGGCATTATCTCACAACTTTCGTTTTCGGCAATACCGATTCGAGCTTTGTTTACAACCGCAACCGGGAGCTGATCGAGCCCTCAGAAAACTTTCCCTATCCAACGTCAGGTTTCAACCGGGCCATGGTGGTGCGCAGCCATCGCTTCACCCCGGTTAAACTGATTATGCCCGACGCAGGAGAAACGGCCACGTTGTTTTCAACCATGGTTTTCGATACAGAAAACCTGATTCAATTGTATGCCGGAGCAGACAACACGCCGTATACAGCCGACGATATCATGGTGTACGCCCCCAATTTCTGGGAACGGATAAAGGTGAAACTGGAAATGCGCTAAACATATATCGTTGCGCTCATTCAATCAATTGAAATCATACTTTAGAAAAGCGATGCGGGATGCATGCGCAACAAATTCTTCCAGTCCAACCCGTCGCGACCGGTCGTGTAAATGCGGTGTGGCCGAAACAGTTTCCGGAACTTATCCAAACCCTTTGAAACGCCTCCGGCAGATTTTATTTCAAGCGCTATTGTTTGCCCTTTCCAACTGATGATGAAATCGACCTCGGCGTCACCTTCACGCCAATAAGAAAGCTTGAATCCTTCATGCGCAAATCCGAGTAGGTGCGCTCCAACGGCAGATTCTACCACGCGGCCCCAAAGACCAGGGTCCTGCAAGACGTTCTGAAAACTTGACTGGGCATAGGCTTGCACAAGCGCCTGGTTATAGGTTTGGAATTTGGGGCTCGATGCACGTTGCTTTGCCGTGTCTCCGGAATATTTCTGCAACCCGGTTAATAGTCCTGCGCCATCCAACAAGTGCAGATAATGTGCAAGTGTAACCGTATTGCCCGCATCCTGAAGTTGCCCCAGTAGTTTGGTATAAGATAAAAGCTGGCCGCTGTAAGCTGTTCCGACCTCAAATACCGCCCGCAGCAATTGTGGTTTGTCTATACGGGTAAGCAATAGAATATCACGGTTCAGTGCACTTTCTATCAGTGATTCACGCACATACATTTTCCAGCGCGTCTCATCCGCAATGAGATCGGCCGCACCCGGATAAGCACCAAACCATGCGTATTGTTCTGGCGAAAAACCAAAGGCCGCTTCCATTTCCGTGAACGGCCAATGGGGCACATTGGTTACTTCAAAGCGCCCGGCAAGCGATTCACTCAGCCCTTGCTGCAACAACAAGCGCGATGAACCCAATAGCCACACTTTCAGTCGACAGTCTTTGAAACGGTCTTCATCCCATAAACGCTTTACCGTTTCGCTCCAATTGGAAATCTTTTGGATTTCATCAATCGCGAGGATGAAAGGGCCATCCGAAGTCTGAAGCCGTGCAGCATTCCAAACTTGTTCGAGCCAGACTGTTCCTGCACCGCTGACAGCATCTGCAGTATGCCACGATGACCGGGGGAATTTTGCCAGCGCCTGCTTTATCAGCGTGGTTTTTCCTACTTGCCGAGGACCGCTGAGGACCTGAATACGGTACTGGTCTTCTTCCATCCGACGGACGATATCCGGCAATTGCCCGCGTGTAAACATGGCTTCCAACAACAAATTTACTCAACACGCTGAGTAAATTTACTCAACACGCTGAGTAAATTTTGTTTTATTGTTACAACGTGTTGATATTAAGCGTTTTACGGTTCACCACAAGCGCTCCATCACGGCTCATTCAGCGGCATCGTCACCTTCATCTGCCCGGGCAACCAACGCCGGATTGATCTCTTTTCCGGCCTTCGCGCCCATACTGCGCAGCTCTTCCACGCGCCGTACCAGATTGCCGCGGCCGTCGGTGAGCTTTTTCATCGCTTCGCTGTAGGTGTCTTTGGCGGTATCGAGCTGGCGGCCAACCTTCAGCAGGTCTTCCGTGAAGGCAGAGAATTTGTCGTACAAGTCGCCGGCTTTCTTGGCGATTTCGAGCGCGTTCCGGTTTTGGTTTTCCTGCTTCCAGATGCTGGCGATGGTGCGTAAGGTGGCGAGCAAGGTGCTGGGGCTCACAATCACCACGCGCAGATCCCAGGCATAGGAAAACAACTCGCTGTCGCCCTGCACAGCCAAAGCAAACGACGATTCAATGGGCACAAACATGAGCACAAACTCCGGCGCATTGAGGCCCTGCCCGCTCGGATAATTCTTTTCCGCCAGCAGTTTGGCATGTGAACGCATAGACAGCAGATGCGCTTTGAGCTGGCGTTCCCGCTCCACGTCGTTATCGGCGGCTGTGAAGGCTTCGTAAGCGGTAAGGCTCACCTTGGCATCGATGAGGATATGCTTGTTGTCGGGAAGGTTTACGACAGCGTCCGGACGGATGGTATCGCCGGCCTGGTTCGCAGTCTGGTACTGCGTTTCGTATTCCCGGCCTTTCACAAGCCCGGAACGCTCCAGCACTTTCTCGAGGATTACCTCGCCCCAATTGCCTTGCTTCTTCGTATCGCCCTTGAGCGCCCGGGTGAGGTTGTGGGTCTCCTCGGTTACCTGGCGGTTGAGTTGGGTGAGCATTTCGATCTGGGCCCTGAGCTCGGTAACGCTCTTCTGGCTTTCGCCGTGGGTATCGTTCACGCGCTTCTCAAAGTCGGTCAGTTTGCTGCGCACAGGCTCCAGCAAGCCTTTCAGTGTTTCGGTATGTTGTTCGCGCAATACCTGGCTCTGCCTTTGCACATTTTCGAAAGCCATTTTGCCGAAGGCTTCGCGGAGCTGTTGTTCGTTTTTTTGTACTTCAGCGTCTTTCTCGGCCAGGCGCTGGTTGAGGTTGCGCACATTTTCGCGTGCTGCGGCCAATTCCGCACCCATTTCCTGCAGGCGGTTGCGGTTTTCCCGGTTTTCGTTGTCGAGCGCAGTTCTCTGCTCTTCCAGGATAGACAAGCGTTGCAACAGGTTGGCCGATTCAGATTCCTTCCGGCGATTTTGCATGATAAACCACAGCGCGGCAGCCAAAACACCGAGAACAAGTCCAATCAATAAGGCGGTAATATCCATGTGCACAAAGATAAGGTCGGGGCCTATTTTCGCCCTTCCATGCGCAGCAACCCTTTCATCGTTTTCGAGGGAATCGACGGTTCAGGAAAAAGCACACAGATACGTCTGCTGGAGGAATATCTGACTGCGCGCGGGCACCGCGTATGGCGTACCGCAGAACCGAGCGACGGACCGGCGGGGAAGCTGATACGGCAGGTGTTTTCAGGCGCCTATCCGGCCGACGACCGCGTGGTGGCCGGTTTGTTCGTAGCCGACCGGCTGGAGCACATCCTGCATGCTGAAAACGGCATGCAGAAAGCCCTCAACGACGGTTATACCATACTCTGCGACCGCTATTATCTTTCTTCTTATGCTTACCAGGGCGTGCACATGCCACTCGACTGGGTGATACAGGCGAACAGCCTCGCTGCATCGCTCCTCAAACCCGACCTGCATATTTACCTCGATTTATCTCCCTCCAAAGCACTGGAACGCATCCGCAAAGGCCGGGAAGACCGAGAATTGTATGAGACGATGGACAACCTGAGCCGGGTGCATGCGCTTTACGCACAGCTGATTCAGGATCTGGCGGGCAGCGAAAACATCTTGTGCTTTGACGCGGATCAGCGTCCTCAAAACGTACACATGGAAATTCTCCAAGGCCTCAATAAAGAATGGTCCTTCTGATTGAAGCAAAATGGATGCGCCTGGAAATGATTAAACCAGCGTTCGGCGCATACGGTTATCCCATCCCCTTCACAGTTGCACCAAGGAACGCGCGACCCCGGCGTTTGCCTTATCTGTTCTCCTGACGCGGATTAAACCGCTTACGGTATCACCCGCTCCAAACTGCTGGTCGCGCTCATGTTGAAGAATCCATTAGCGCGGATTTTAGAGTTGGGGTTGATATTGAACAAATTGCTTTTGACGTTGGCCGGTATCGTAGCGAACAACCCTTGATTCTGCAGTTGGGTGCGCACTTCCGTGAAGAAATACAACGTTTCCGGACTGATCGAGTGCACTTCCACCCGCACCCTGTCTCCCGGCTGGTAGGGGTTCTGGAAATCGTTCAGTTGCACGTAGCGAATAGGTACAATGAATGGAATGCCATCGGAACCTTCGTTGGGACCGAACGCGCCGTCGAAGGCAATATTCAGATCGCCAACGCCATCCTTCAGCTTGCCATTGACATAGGTTTTGATGCGGTAGCAATTGCCACGGCCGGGCAGGTCGTTCGCCCAAAGTTCCACGTATTTGCCCCCTTTGACGCCTAAACTCTCGGGTTCGTTGACAAGGCCAATGGAATCGATTGTTGCTGTAGGCCGCAACAGGGTTCCCGAAATAAAGGTATCGCTTCCAACAGCAACCGCAAGCACGAACTGGTGTCCGATGGCGAAAGTGTCGCCTGCAGCCCGGTTCGGTTTCCAACTGTAGACGCCATTTCCCTTGTCCTGAAAGAAAAACACCTTGAAGTTGGTGGAATCGATGATCGCAACCTGGGCCCCAGTTACACCCGGAATAGTGGAAGGGTCTGCCGTGAATGGAATGCTTCTCGTGATGCGGATCACCTGTTCGCTGTCGAGTGTGTTGACGAAGGCATCGATGGTATACTGCGCCTGGCCGGCATCGAGGTCGATATCGATCGGACGTTCACAGGCTGCAAAAAGCAACGCGGGAAGGATCCAGATAAATGGCTTTTTCATGGTTTAGAAATTGAAATTGTAGGATATGGCCGGAACAATGGAACCGATTACAATAAACTTCACACTTTGGAAACGTGTGGCATCGTTCGGATCGGTGCGGAAATACACGGAATAGGGGTTTTTGCGGGCATAGGAGTTGTAAACACCGAACACCCATTCACTTCTCCATTTCTCCTTCTTCTTGCCTTGCATGGTAGCGCTGAAGTCGAGACGGTTGTAAGCGGGGTTCCGGTAATTGTTCCGCGCGCCGAACACGTTGTGCGGAATATTGAAGCCCTGCACCTGGTAAAGGTTGGTCGGGAAGGTTGCCGGCGTTCCGGTGCTGAACACAAAGCTGCCACCGAGCTGCCATTTCTTGTTCAGCTGATAACTCGCCACTACATACAGGTTGTGTGCACGGTCAAATCGGGTCGGAAACCAGCCGTTGTTGTTGATTCCATCCACGCGGCGCTCGCTGCGCGCCAGGGTATAGCTGATCCAGCCATTCAGTTTGCCGGTGCTTTTCTTAATGTAAAACTCCACACCGTAAGCGCGGCCACGGCCGTACAGCAAATCGGCTTCGATGTATTCATTCAAAAGCAGGTCGGCACCGTCGATATAATCCACCTGGTTTTGAAGGTCTTTGTAATACACCTCCACAGAGGTTTCAATACCGTCGTCTTTGCCAAAGTTCTTAAAGTACCCAGCTGCAATCTGATCGGCCAGCTGGGGCTTGACGTTATTGGTGCTTGGCATCCACACGTCGAGCGGTGAAGACGCTGCGGTATTGCTCAGGAGGTGCAGGTATTGCGCCATGCGGTTATAGCTTAGTTTAACAGAGCTCTGCAGCCCGGTCTGGTATTTGAATGCAAAACGCGGCTCAAAGTAATTATAGAAGGCGATGCTCTTGTTTTGGCCAAATTCGCGTACACTCTCCAGTTCGCGGCGGAATCCTTGAATGGGCGCCGGACCGTAGTAATAGGCCTTGCCACGGCCGAGGTAATCAAAACTGCTCCAGCGCAGGCCGTAGCGCAAGGAGATGCGCTTGCTCACCTGTTGGTCGTTCGTGACGAACAAAGCGTTTTCCCAGCTGTAGCGATCGGGCAGGCTGAAGTTGAATGAACCGCTTGCCTGCTTGCTGATGGCACGCCCGGGCCGGAAAACGTAATAGGTGCTTTGCCCGCCGAATGTCACCGTGTTTTTCGGATTCAGATACCAGGTGAACTCCGGTTTCGCGCTGTAATTGAAAATGTTGCTGTACCAATCGAAAGAATTGTCGCGATCTCCGAAGCCAATGTTGTAATCGTATTTGCTGTAGAAATACGTGAGGTTCATGAAGAGCTTATCGCTGAAAACATGGTTCCAGCGCGTGCTCAAGGTCGTGTTTCCCCAAATGAACTTTACCTGATCGCCCACACCGAAGACGTCGTTGCCGAGGTAACCGGCGATATACAAGCGATCCTTTTTACCCAGGGTAAAGTTGGCCTTTCCACTTAGGTCATAGAAATTGAATCGGCTGTCGTTCAGCTCGGGTTGCGAAGCCAGGAAGGGTTTGGCCAGCACATCGATATAGCTGCGTCGGGCGGCCACCACGAAAGAAGCCTTGTCTTTGATGATGGGGCCTTCAAGGCTCAGGCGACTGAAAATGGTTCCAACGCCGCCGCTTCCTTCCACTTCTTTCTTGTTTCCGTCTTTACTGCGCACATCTACAATCGACGACAAACGCCCGCCGTAATTGGCCCCGATTCCGCCTTTCACCAGTTGCACATCCTTTACAACATCCGGATTGAAGATGCTAAAAAAGCCGAAAAGGTGGCTGCTGTTAAAAACCGGCGCTTCGTCAAGGAGAATCAGGTTTTGGTCCGTACTGCCGCCGCGCACATTGAAGCCGCTGCTGCCTTCGCCAACGGTACTCACACCGGGCAGCAGCTGAATGGACCGCACCACATCCACTTCGCCCAAAAAAGCTGGGATCTTCTTGATGGCCTGGCCGCTGAGCCGCTGGGTACTCATTTCAATCTTGCGCACATTGTCGCGGCGCACGCTGGTGCGGATGGTGACCGTTTCCATGTCTTCCACCTTCTTGCTCAGCTCGGCAACGATGCTGGTGTCGCGCAACAAATTCAGTTTCAATAAAACCGGCTCATATCCGCCCATCGACACCCGCAGGGTCACGGCTCCGGCCGGCAATCGAAGACTAAAGAATCCGTAGGCGTTAGACGACACGCCGCCTGTACCTTCTTCGTGGCTGATGCTTGCGTTGATCAACTCTTCGCCGCTGGCAAGGTCGCGTACATAACCACTCACGTTGACGGTGGTTTGGGCGAAGCCTGGCAGTGCCATACTAAAGGCGCAAAGGGGAAGAAGCGCCAACTTTTTTAACATATACAGGTGCAAAACAACGCAAGGGGCGCTCCTGTTTTCCGGCTACGTGGCAGAATCAAGGGGTTTTCCGACGAAAATCCCGGTTACAGGGATAAACCCAGGTAATCATACGCAAGCGGCTGCGCTCAAAAAGCAAACGCCAGCGATAGGGGTGTTCAGGGTGCCACAACTCCACTTTCCCTTCTGCCGGCAAGCTGTCGCTGAAGCGAAAAATCTTTTTAACGCCAACACGACTTAAATCTTTATTTAAAACATGTTCCCCGCTTTTGAGGAACAAGCGCAATCCCCGAAGGTCGGCCTGCACCAATTGCAAGCTGTCTCCGTGAACCAAAAACCGGGTTGCACCGTACCATAAACTGCCCGGCGATTGTTCACCCTTTGGTAAACACAATCGCTGCGGTGGCGTAAGGCTGTCGGGGCGGCCGAATTCTTGTTTCAAATCCGCCGGTGTACAAAAACCGCCAATATGACCGTTGATAGACAAAGAAAAAGGGTCAAGAAGATGCCCCGCTCGGATGTACCAGGTTGTATCCTTCACCGGAAAATGCGGCAAGCGGGCCGGATTCGGGTCGGGCATGGGCAGATCCCTGCAGCCCCAGATGGGCAACAACAGCCATGCAGCGTAATGCAGTGGCGCGAAGTCTATCCTTACCTTTGCAGTGGCCATGCAGTTAAAAACTATTAACGCTTACCTTATTACGTCCGTTTGCGTCATTTTATTGGATGCCTGCGGACCTTCTGTTCCAAAGCCGGATCCGGATTTACCAACGGACACTAAAATACAACTGGCGGAATATCCCGCCTTTTCGGCCGACAGCGCTTTTCAATACGTAGCCAAACAAGTGGCTTTCGGACCACGCGTACCCAATACGCCTGAACACGCGCGTTGCGCCGCCTTCCTCCGCAGCGAACTGGCGCGCTTTTGCGATACGGTAATTGTGCAGACCGCGCCTGATACCACCTACGACGGTACGCGCATCACGATGAAAAACATCATCGGCATCTTCAATCCGCAAGCCAAAAACCGCATACTGCTTTGCGCGCACTGGGATACGCGTCCATTCGCCGATCAGGATCCCAACCGTCCACGCGAGCGTTTTGACGGCGCCAACGATGGCGGAAGCGGCGTGGGCGTGCTCCTGGAAATGGCGCGCATTATGCACTCCCGCAAACCCGGCATCGGGATCGATATTGTGTTCTTCGACGCCGAAGACTGGGGCGATGCCAGCGGAAAAGTAGATCATTCCTATTGCCTTGGCTCGCAGTATTGGTCAAAAAACCCGCATGTACCCGGCTACAAGGCCATGTACGGTATTCTGCTCGATATGGTCGGCGGAAAAGACGCGCTGTTCGCACTGGAAATGAACAGCGTGAGCAGCGCCCGGGAGCTGGTAATGCAATTGTGGACCATCGGAGGACAGCTGGGCTACGGCAAACACTTTGTTTATGCCGAACGCGGACCGATCACCGACGACCATGTGTACGTCATCCACAACCTGAAAATCCCGATGGTCGATATCATCCAATACGATCCGGAAAACCGCCATCAGTTTGCCGATTACTGGCATACACATGCCGACAACCTGGAGTCAGTGGATCCCGCAACGCTGAAAGCCGTCGGCGAAACCCTGGCTGCTCAGATTTACACCGAAGACGCGCGATGGAAGACGCCCTGAAGCTCGACATCCTCGCCTTCGCAGCCCATCCCGACGACGCTGAACTCAGTTGTGGCGGCACTTTGCTATCACACCGCGCCCACGGCTACCGGACAGGCATCGTCGACCTGACACAAGGCGAACTCGGCACACGCGGCGACGCAGACACACGCCTGGCAGAAGCAAAGACTGCCGCCGGAATTCTCGGACTCAGCTACCGGCACAACCTGCGCATGGCCGATGGCTTCTTCCTGAACGACCGCGAACACCAACTGGCCATCATCCGCGAAATCCGCAAGCTGCGCCCTGAAATCGTCCTGGCCAATGCCATCCGCGACCGGCATACCGACCATGGAAAAGGCGCAGAACTGACTGCTCACGCCTGCTTTCTGGCAGGGCTGAGCCGGATCGAAACCTTTGACGACGCCGGCAATCCGCAAGCAGCCTGGCGCCCCAAAAACGTGTACCATTATATACAAGACAGGCATATAACGCCCGACCTGGTTGTAGACATCAGCGCACATTGGGAGCAAAAGAAATCGGCCATTCTCGCATACGGAAGTCAATTCTGGACACCCGATGGTGGCGGACCGCAAACGCCCATTTCCGGTCAGGATTTTTTGTTGTTTCTGGAAGGTCGTGCCCGCGATATGGGCCGCGAAATCGGAGTAACATTTGGCGAAGGATTCACGAGTGCTCGTCCGCCCGGAACGGCAAATCTCTTCCACCTCATTTGATAGAATGATTTAGGGTTGGGCGCAACCCCGCCAGTGCTCTTCGAAGCTGCGTTGAGCCTTTGTATACGGCGGGGTCGGGCTATTCGCTCCCAGCCGGCCGGCTTTAAATTGAAGGCTTTGTTTCGAAGGCGGTGATGCCGGCTCGGGCTGTCCGCTGCTATCCCTTGCGCGGCTGACGCCGTTGAGATAGTGGATGATCAATGACATTCGAGGATGGATGGTTTGCGCTGTACTCTGATGATTGTCAACGCGTTGGATTACCTAGGGCCGAGTATACGGAAGCTTGCACTAAAAATTTGCTTAAAACACATATTGTTGATATTCAGCGTTTTATGGCATGTGTTACGTGGGCCCAGGGAAGCCTATGCCTTGTCAACAGCGCGCGCATTATCCCGCGGTGCTTTGTCACCTAACCCTCGGCAATATCACACGCAGTGCGCCTTATAATGTCGTTCTGTATGTCCATCAGATTCCCTGGTTGATGAACAAAAGGGTTTTAAGGTTTTCTTTGGTGCAAGCTTCCGTATACTCGGGGATGGCAGGAATCAGAACACCAACAACCCATTGAATATCAAACCTATGTAACACAAGCCTCCCCCTAACCACGGCTGGCATCCACCCCAAATCAACCCGATAAATTCAATACGGACGCTTCGTCCCTTTTAACCCAAATGCTTCAGGGCTTCCCGCACACTCAGTTTGGGTAATGCATGCCCTGCAACAAATCGACGCACCCAATCGGCGTCTGTCCGGGCGTATTGCCGCAATGCCCAGCCGATGCCCTTCTGTAGAAAGAACTCCTTCGATGCGGCATGTGTCAAAATCAACTCACCCAGCAAGACTGGATCTGTATGCTTTTTATAGGATAACTGAAAAATGAGCGCCGTTCTGCTATTCCACATTTCGCCGCTTGTATTCAAGCGACGGGCTTCTTCGGCGCGCGTTTCAGGCTGTAACCGCAAAAGCCATTGTCCGACAAGATTAGAGGCAATGTAATCAACTGTGTCCCACCAGCTCTTTTCGCGTATCATCGCCAACATCAAGGCATAACTGTCTGCTGTCCAATTCTTTTTACCAGCTTCCAGCAGGTTCATGGCAGCATACTGAAACTCGCGCTCCGGTTGATTCCAAAGCCAGACGGTGGCAGCGTGCAAATCTTCGATAGTCCAACGCTTGGCAGCAGACAATACAGATTTCATGCACGCTGCCCGTTCCGGCTTTTTCAATCCCAGGAAGGGGAAAAGGTGTTTCATGTAGGCCTCCATAGCCGGGGCCTGCCGTGGATCTGCTGATTCACGGAACGACATCTGAAGGTCTTTTAAGACCTCCAGCAACGCAGGTTGTGGTTCAGAACCTTTCAAACGAAGAGAAGAAGAAGTTGCCTTCGATGGCAGCATTCTCATCGCTGTCGCTGCCGTGGATGGCGTTGGCATCGATACTCTTCGCATACAGATTGCGGATGGTTCCTGCGTCTGCCTTCTGCGGATCGGTAGCTCCAATCAGCTTGCGGAAATCTTCTACCGCGTTGTCTTTTTCAAGGATGGCAGCGTAAATGGGACCGCTGGTCATGAAACTTACCAGGTCGTTGAAGAAAGGACGCTCGCGGTGGATGCCGTAAAAATCACCTGCCATCGCTTCGCTCAGACGGGTGTACTTCAGGGCAACCACTTTGAATCCGGCCTGGATAATGTGGTCGAGAATTTTACCGGCATGACCGTTGGCAACGGCATCCGGCTTGATCATGGTAAATGTGCGATTGGTGGCCATATAGAACATCGGCCTTTCTGCAAAAATCGTGCCTCAGTGGCCGTTGTCTGGCTTTCTTGTGCAATTTCTCATTTCTTTTCCCGGCAACCTACCACCGAACAGATCGGGCATAGTTCCGGCTTATGGCCGCGTGCCGGACAAAACCGGCGTCCGTAAAAGATAATCTGCAAATGCAGTTTGTTCCAGGTTTCCTTCGGGAACAAGCGCTTGAGATCGCGCTCCGTCTCCTCCACATTGCGGGCCGCGCTCAGCCGCCAGCGGTATGCCAGGCGATGGATATGCGTATCAACCGGAAAAGCCGGGTGACCAAAGGCCTGACTCATCACCACGCTCGCAGTCTTGTGGCCTACACCCGGCAACGCCTCCAGCGCTTCAAAACTCTCCGGAACCTCGCCTCCATGATGCTCCAGCAACAACTCCGATAAGCGGTGGATGGCCTTGCTCTTCGCCGGACTCAAGCCGCAAGGCTTGATAATTTCACGGATCTGCTCCACGCTCAGTTTCACCATGTCGTGCGGATTGTCTGCCAACGCGAACAGATGGGGTGTGATCTGATTCACCCGCTCATCGGTACACTGCGCCGAAAGCAAAACCGCAATCAACAGCGTATAGGCATCGCGGTGGTCGAGCGGAACCGGCGTCTCGGGAAAGTACCCTTCCAGTTGCTCCTGAATAAATCGGGCACGCTCTTTTTTGGTCACAGGGCAAAGGTAGAATTCGGGCTGGCCAAATACACCTGCTGTAATTCAATACACGCAGCGCACGAAATCTTCTAATGCAAGCCCGGACGGTAACAAAAGCGCCAAATCATCGAAAGGCAACGCGTGATGATAACATCCTTGGATTGCCTCAATCGCCAGATTGCAGGAGTTGCCATCCAAGGCAATAGCAGCTTCAGCAATCCGTCCTTTATCTACCTGCAGCTTTATATCCAATAATCCGGCAGGCAGTTGTTTTTGCTGCTGAAACCGATACGCCGGTGAATACCCGAATATCCAATCTTCCTGACTGAATTTTTCTTCCCGCAGGGCTGCTGTTGCCCGCAGTTCCTCTGCTTGAAGGGGCGCGAGATAGGCCCCGGGCAAATGGGCCGCCAGATAAGCCGCCAGATCGGGCCAAACCTCCGTTTCCGGCAGCGCGGGGCGAAAATCAGGACGGATATTGGCCACCTTGCTCCGCACACTGCGCACGCCTTTGTCGGTATAACAGGTTTCGTTGCCGCGTATGGCATGTCCGAGATTGGCCAGATCGCAATCGTACAGCAGGGTTCCGTGATGCAACACCTTGTTGCGGCGCAAATCCAGATGCTCGGCGTTACCGCTGATTTTCAGGCCTTTGTGCAGGATATCGTTTCTTCCGCTGTGTGAGGCGTCGATGCCATGCGCCTGCAGCCAGCTTACAATCGGCGCGGTATGATAGCGGAAGTCGATGGCCTGCTGCCGGTCTTCCACCTTCCGTATAAAAGTGAAGCAAAGATTGCCTTGGTCATGGAAAACCGTTCCACCTCCTGAAATACGACGCGCAATGCGGATTCCGTTCTCCTGGCAATACAACCAGTCGCTTTCGCGCAAGGCCACCTGGTGCTTGCCGCAGACCACCGCGCGATGGCTCTGCCAGAGAATGGCTACATCTACCTCGCTATGCGTCAGTAAGTACTCCTCCAGCGCAAGACAAAAGTAAATGTCGGTCTCGCGGTGCAGGATGATGCGCAGCGGTTTCATGGCGCTTGCGGCGAAAACTTGCGGCGCAGTACGAAGTTCCGGCCGAGGTAAACCTTCCGCACCATTTCGTCGGCTGCGAGCTCTTCGGCTGTGCCCTGTTTCAGCAACTTGCCTTCAAACAGCAGGTATGCGCGGTCTGTGATGCTCAGCGTCTCCTGTACGTTGTGGTCCGTTATCAGGATGCCGATATTCTTTTCTTTGAGCTTGGCAACTATGCTTTGGATGTCTTCCACCGCTATCGGATCGACGCCGGCGAACGGTTCATCCAACAAAATGAACTTCGGGTCTGTGGCCAGGGCCCGGGCAATTTCAGTTCTTCGCCTTTCACCGCCGCTCAACACCTTGCCCATGTTCTTGCGCACGCGGTTGAGGCCAAACTCCTCCAGCAACTCTTCCAGTTTGTCTTCCTGCTGTTTCTTGCTGAGGGAAGTCATTTCCAGCACGGCCCTGACGTTGTTCTCTACACTCAGGTCGCGGAATACGGATGCTTCCTGAGGAAGATATCCTACACCCGACTGCGCCCGTTTGTACATGGGCAGACGCGTGATATCGCGGTCATCCAGGTAAATATTCCCGCTGTCGGGCTTTACGAGTCCGACGAACATGTAAAAAGTCGTGGTCTTGCCTGCGCCATTAGGACCGAGCAAGCCGACAATTTCACCCTGACTCACCTGCACCGTAACATCGTCCACCACTTTCTTCTGGCGGTATTGTTTCACGAGGTGTTCGCTGCGCAATAGCATCTGGGGCAAAGATAAGCAGGGATAATTTGGGGCAGGAATCAGCGTCTTTTGCGTGAATACCGGAAGCTTTCCAGCATGAACCGTCCTTCCCGAAGCAACCAGCTTGCCTTTAGCTGCTTGTGTGTCTTTGCTAAACTGAACCAGCCTTCGCTCAGATCGTCCCGGTAAAGTTGCAACAGGATGCGATGCTTTTTTGTATCGAATCGCAGGCCTTCGCTCCCATAGCGGTATTCGGCCCGCAGGTTATCGCTGCCGTCCTCCAACAAGTAGGCGGGAACCGGATTTCCTGCGCTGTCGAGCCGGAAGAACCCAATCCATTCGCTAATACACGTTGCACAATACACGTTTTGAACATGGTATACATAATGCCCGGGCAGTCCTAGGACGGGCTCGATAAGTAAACAAACACCCCCGGCAAACGGCTGGAATAGCTCACTTAGGCTATCGTCGTATAGCGCCGGATATTCCTTTGTGTCGGGTATAAAACGATTCCGTCCCCCGGCACGGGAATAGAATCCGGTATACTGCATTTGCCAGGTTCCACCATTGTTTAAGTAAAACCCAACAGCAGCGACTTGTCCGTCCGGGCTGCGGTTCAGACGGAATCGGGAAAGCAGTGGAAAGTGTTCATCAGGTTGAAAAGACGGGTGGTTGAGCCACTGCATCAACCCTTGCTGAATCTGAAGGTTGAGCCATTCAAGGCTGTCTGTGCCATCAGCCGTTTCGTAAGTTTCAAATGGCGACATTCCTTGCTGCAACATCAGCAAGGTATTGATGCGCCTCAAAGTCGAATCGACTACCTGAGCCTGCGAGGATTGCCCAAAGAAGAATAGCAGTGCGAACAGGATTGACCGGTTCATTCCTCTCGGTTGATTTCCTGCCAGAGCTTGTCTTTCAACGCTTGTATGCCTTCGTTGGTGGCAGAGGAAAAGAACACCAGTCCGGGTTCCTTCAATTCTGCTGCTATCGCTTCCTTCAGTTCATCATCGAGCAAATCGGCTTTGCTGATGGCAATGACCCGTCTCTTCAAGAGTAGCTCATGGTTGAATTTCTCCAACTCGCCGAGTAAAATATCCAATTCCTTGCGGTGATTCGGGCTGTCGGCCGGAATCAGGAACAGCAACAAGGCATTGCGTTCGATATGCTTCAGAAAGCGGTGACCGAGGCCTTTGCCTTCGTGTGCGCCTTCGATGATGCCCGGAATATCCGCCACCACGAAACTGCGGTAATCGCGGTATTCCACCACGCCGAGGTTGGGTTTAAGGGTCGTGAAAGGATAATCGGCAATCTCCGGTTTGGCAGCAGTTATCACCGACAGCAGGGTGCTCTTTCCGGCATTGGGGAAACCAACCAGCCCAACATCGGCCAGCAGTTTTAGTTCCAGAATTTTCCATTCCTCGAGTCCCGGTTCTCCCGGCTGAGCATAGTCGGGAGCCTGGTTGGTGGATGTGGCAAAATGCGCATTCCCTAACCCGCCACGACCACCCGGCAACAGCACTTTCTCTTCGCCGTCGTGCGTGATTTCAAAAAGGAACTCCCCGCTTTCGGCGTCGCGGGCTACAGTGCCAAGCGGTACATCAAGGTAAATCTTCTCGCCATCGGCACCGGTCATAAGGGCGCGGCTCCCAAACTGGCCATCGCCGGCAATGATGTGTTTGCGGAACTTCAGGTGGAGGAGAGTCCAGAACTGGGCATTGCCGCGCAGGATTATGTCACCGCCGCGGCCGCCGTTGCCGCCATCCGGTCCGCCGCGCGGATTCATCTTGGTTCGGTTAAAATGCCGGCTGCCAGCTCCGCCCTTTCCGCTGCGGCAGCAGATCTTTACATAGTCGATAAAATTGGATTCCGGCATGGCCGCAAAGATAATCCCGCGTTGCGACGCCCGCTGCTTTTATCGCTTGACGTATATTTTCACCCGTTTTGTTGTATGTACAACTGTTTTGTATCTTTGCCGCGTGAAAATCGAAGAAGAGATTCGGACACGCGGCTTTCGCAATGAATACCACAAGCTGCACGTGAATGTGATATTCAGTGCCTGGTGGTTGAAATCGCGCCTCTCGGCCAGTCTGAAAACCTTCGGCCTGACACCGGAACAATTCAACGTGCTGCGCATCGTCAGGGGACAAAAAGAGGAGCTTTGTGTGAAGGATATCACTTCCCGGATGCTGGAAAGAAACTCCAATACAACGCGTATCATCGATAAATTGGAGGCAAAAGGGCTAGTTAAGCGCCAAACCAGCAGCAACGATCGCCGCGAAATCCGTATTCACCTTACTGACAAAGGCCTGGAACTGCTGAGCGAAATTGATGCCAATTGGGACCGACAGGATCCTGTTTCCCTGCCCCTTTCCGAACCCGAAGCCAAAACCCTGAACAACCTGCTCGATCGCATGCGCGGTTAAGCCAATCAACTCACTGAACCTTTCGGCAACCCTAATCGTTGTACATACACGCAACCATTGCCCCATGAAAACAGAATTTCATCCCTCCGGACTGCGGGGCCATGCCAACCACGGCTGGCTGAACACCTGGCATTCATTCAGTTTCGCCGGTTGGTATGATCCCACACGCGTGCATTTTGGCGCACTTCGCGTGCTGAATGACGACTACGTGGCGGCCGGAATGGGCTTTGCCGAACATCCCCACGACAACATGGAAATCGTAACGCTCATGATGGACGGTGAACTCGAACACCGCGACTCGATGGGTAACCGCGAAATCCTGCGCCGCGGTGAAGTACAGGCGATGAGCGCCGGCACCGGCATCCGCCACAGCGAGCGCAACCCAAGCCAGACGGTGCCGTTGCATCTTTTCCAAATCTGGATTTTTCCCAGACATAAAAACACCGAACCCCGTTATGCCCAGCGTCAATTCCTGAACACCCAGCAAGACAATGACTGGCAGTTGGTCGTTTCTCCGGATGGAGAAAAAGACAGCATTATAATCGGACAAGATGCCTGGTTCAGCGCGATCCGACTCGATGCCGGCCTGGAAACGGCTTACCAATTGCATCATCCGGATAACGGTGCGTATGCTTTTGTAATTGAAGGAGAAGCAAGCATCGGCGACCGCTTACTGACCCGCCGTGATGCCTTGGGTGTAACAGAAACAGACGCATTCAATATCAAAGCCAATTCCCCATTGCACCTGCTTATGATAGAGGTGCCTATGCATTGGTAATCCCCATTCAACAACTAATTAAAAACTATACAACACATGGAAACACAGACACAAACCAATTGGGCAATCGACGTTGCCCACTCCGAAATCCAGTTCAAGGTTCGCCACATGGTGATCAGCACCGTAACCGGCTATTTCCGCCGTTTTGAAGGTGGCTTCCAGACCCAGGGCGAAGACTTCAGCACGGCCCGCGTATGGTTCAAGGCTGAAGTTGAGAGCATCGACACCAATTCTGAGCAACGCGACGGCCACCTGAAGAGCGCCGATTTCTTCGATGCTGCCAACCACCCCGAAATCAGCTTCCAGAGCAGCAGCGTGGAAAAGAAAGACGACAACAATTTCATCGTGCACGGCGACCTGACCATGCGCGGCGTAAGCAAGCCTGTTGCCCTTGCCGTTGAATACAACGGAACCTTGGTTGATCCCTGGGGCATGACCCGCAGCGGTTTTCATATCAATGGCAGCGTGAACCGCAAAGACTTCGGTCTCGCGTGGCATGCAGTAACCGAAGCCGGTGGCCTCGTAGCCGGCGACGAAGTGAAACTGTATATCAACGCCGAGGTTACCAAGGCCTGATAACATTCATCTTGCAGCAAAAGCCGCATTCTTCACCGGATGCGGCTTTTCTTTTTTACAGGTTTTTACCTGATGCAGGTCATAATGAATCTTGCATCATCCTGATACTTTCGTTCCTTCATTGCTTCCACTATGGTTGTTTTTATTCAACGCCTATTTCTGCATGCTGTGCTATTCTGTTTTTTTATTCCATATCAACTCCTTTCACAGGATCTTGGCGCGTGGAAGCAAGAAAAATGGTTCAAGGCAAACGGTTCCTTCTCTGCCGGAGCCAACCTCTATGCGGTTAACGGCATCGAGGCGCGGAGGGTTCCCTTTTCCTGGTTCACCGCCGGCAACATCACCCTGCAGTCCAAAGGCGTTTCGCTGCCCTTCTCCTTTCAATTCAGTGAACAGGCCCGCACTTTCAGGCAGCCTTTCAACCAATTCGGGTTAAGCCCGACCTATAAAAAATTCCAGGCACACCTTGGCTACCGCAGCCTGGCTTGGAGCCGTTACACCCTGAACAACCACATGTTTCTTGGCGCAGCCGCCGAGTACCAGCCTGGCCGCTGGCGTTTTGGGGCTATGTATGGCCGTTTCCTGAAAGCTATAGAAGAAGGCGACTCAAATCAGCAGGTTTTCAACCGCGTTTCCCAGTTTCCTTATGCGGCTTTTGATCGCTGGGGATATGCATTCAAACTTGGCTATGGCGGACCCAAACGCTATGCCGAATTGGTGTACTTCAAAGCGAAAGACAATCCAGCCAGCCTCTTGCAGCAACCTGAGATTCAGCCCGTAAGCCCGGGTGAAAACGCGGCGCTCGGATTGAAGGTACACCTCGGTTTCCTGAAACATTTTTACATCGATGCAGACGGGGCCATCAGTGCGGTAACCCGCGACACCAGAGCCGATTCGCTGGAAACCGGAGAAGCACTTGCGCAATACACGCGTTTCATTTTGACGCCACGGCTCAGCACCGCCGCCTATTACGCCGGCGATATGGCTGCCGGATTCCGCCGCAAGACGCTCGGTGCTGAATTGAAATTCACCCGCATCATGCCCGACTACCGCAGTTTCGGTATGTACTATATCCAGACCGACGTGCAGCGCATCACCTTCTCTCCCTCTTGGTATTCACGCAAAGGAACCGTGATGATCAACGGCAGCATCGGCGAAGAGCACGACAACCTGGCCAGCCGGAAACTCGCAGAAACAAAGCGGAGCATTGGAAGCGCTATGTTGGCGCTCCGGCCATCCAACCGTTTCGGCGCCAGTTTTCAATACGCCAATTTCGGCACCAGCCAGCGCCCCGGCCTGCGCTCCATCAGCGACACCGTAAGGCTCGACCAGGTAACGGAAAGCGTCCTCATAAGCCCGTACCTCAACCTGGGTGGCGAAAAACGCAGCAGCACCCTGAGCTATATGTACAGCAACCAAACGCTCAACGACCGAAACAAGGTGAACGCCAACAACTTCAGCATGACGGTTGTGAACCACGCCTTGTCGTGGGCCTTGGGCAATGCGGCCAACAACCTCAACCTCGATTTTTCTGTATTCCTCACAGAGAGCGATCAGCCACAGGGAAACACCACCGCACGAGGGCTTTCTGCCGGGCTCGGCAAACAGTTCCTGGAAAAGAAGCTGAACAGCCATTTCAACGGCACTTTCAGCAGCAACACATTCAATGGCAGCAACGACGGCAGCACCGTCCAAATACGTTGGAATAACCAGATGCGCTTCAACCGGCACCATGGCCTGAGCGCCAACTTTACCCTCACCGCCAATCAATCGAAATCAAACGCGGTGGCCCGCAGCTTCCAGGAATACCTGGCAACCCTCATGTACCAATACAATTTCTGAAACCCCCTTACGCATGGCAAAACAAATGAAACTCCGTTCAACACTGGTAGCCATTTTCCTGGCCGGCGCCGGCCTTCAACTGCAAGCCCAGGTAACGGTGAACCTAAACCTCGCGCCACCTTATTCGCCCTATTTCAGCGACTATCTTACATACGAGAACAAAACCACTGTTCAATTGATCAAACCCGCCACGGGTGGGCCTTCGCAGGTTTATCTGGGCGGAAAGATAGAGGGGGATAACGGTGTATCCGTGCGCACCAAACCCAATTGGCGCCCGCTTACGCCCATTCCGCTGAACACGGCCATCACGCAACTCAACGGCAGCCAGATCGCCGATTACTTCGCGTATTCTAATGTCGAGTTCACGGGTATGACGGCGGCGGAAGCGGCCCAAAACAACGGCCTCAAGGAAGGAAACTATACCCTCTGCCTGAATGTCTATGACTGGAACAACAACGCCCTGGTTGGTACCGGTTGTTTCTCCTTTCCCCTTGTTCAGCCCGAGGCACCCAAAATCGCCCAACCCGCCTGCGAAAGCCATGTAAAGGAGAACGCACAGCAATTGGTGGTCTTAAATTGGTGGCCTGCGACGGGCGGCGCTCCTCCCAATACACGCTACACGCTCACCATCGCCGAAATGTTCAATCCGGCGCAGAACCCGAACGACGTTCTCAATACCGTCACCACCCCGCCCTTCTTTGAACGCGACAACGGCCCTTCACTGAGTTATACCTATAAACTATCAGATCCAAAGCTCGTTCCGGGACGGTATTACGCCTGGCGTGTGCAGGCATACGATCCGCTCGGCAAAACCTTGTTCCGCAATAACGGACTCAGTGAGGCCTGCCGCTTTCTGTATGCTCCGGCCAATTCTGCAGATACCGCGCTGGTTCCGCAAGACCAACTGCTGCAAATCACCCGACCGCTGTGCGATCCAAAGAAAGGAAAAGACACGGTTTGGATGAGCCCGGTCACGCCCGCATCGTTCAGCTGGCTCTGGTACGCACAACTCGGTAAAAACAGTCCTTACCTCAGCGATCCGACTAAACTGGTGGTGAACGGGCAGAAGCCGGCGCTCTACAAAATAACCCTTTTGCAAACGGTGAAAGGACCGGCTCAGAAATCGTTGGTCAAGCCGCTCAGCATGAACATTGCAGCGCCAACGCAATTGGCCGAACTCGGATTGGCCGATGCCCTCAAGTTCGGCATGCTCAACGGTGGCCTTTATCGGCTTGAGGTTGAAGCCTTCGGTGCGAACCAAACCCTCATTGCCAAAGCCTCGAGCTGCGATTTCACCCTGGCACAGCGCAAGGAAGCGGGTGGCGGCCCTTCGGTTCAAGTGCAGGGCCGGATCGTTTACCGGTTTGCACAGGCCAGCGGCATCCACCCGGCCAACCATACCACGATCACCTTGCAGATAGCCGGCAAAGGCCAGACGCAGGTGAAAGGAACCGGATGGGCTGGTGCAGGTGGCGGAATTCAATCCGGCAGACCCTATGCCAACAGCACCACCGATGCCGACGGCCGCTTTGCCTGCAACCTCGCGCTGATGGCCACAGACTCCGGCACACGCAACCTGCAGCTGCTCGTCAACAGTCCGTATTACCTCACGCGCAACGAACCTGTACCGGTGCAACTGAGTTACGTGAAGAAAGACCCGAACGACAGCACCCGGTTAATCGTCTACGGCCGGAAAGACACCATCGACATCGGCGAAATCCAGGTTTGGGTGTACAGCTACGACCTGCAGGTTCAGGTCGGAAAAGGCTTCCCCAGCTTCTTCGTCGATTCGCTCAGCCAGAAGATTGGCTATACCTACGATGTCGATAACCTCTCGATCGACACCTCAGCCCGCGTGCCGGCCGGTATGCCCTTCCGGCTGTACCGGAAAAGCAAGGAAAACCATGTGCCGTTCTTCGAAGCCGGTCGCAAGGTCTTGCCCGGCACGGCAGACAAAAACGGAGAAATAACCGTGGCAGAAGGCAAAACATTCGTAGCCATCGAAAACGGCAGGGAAGTGACGCGCGTGGTATTCAACAACCTCGTCTTAAACCTCAGCGCCGGAGACCGCTACTACCTCCGCGCCGTGCTGCCCGAGAAGAAAACAGGCAATGCTGCCGCCAATCCGTTCAGCCTGAACTGGCAAAACACACATGCCGGCGTTCAGGGCGGTGGCGGGTTTCAGGGCAATGGCGGAAACCTCTTCCAGGGCCAGAATCCCGGTGCGGGCGGCAGCGGTGGAGCGGGTGCCAAGGAAGATCCCTATGCCGATCTGGAAGGGCCGGAAATTGAAGTGCGCTTCAACCAGAAGAAAAGCCTGTTTTCAACCCAAATCGATACACACCGTGTCTTCAAAACGGAATACCGGTTGATTTCACTCAAACCGCCCATGTCGACCCTCAGCGGCCGCATGGTGTACCGCTGGCCTAGCGATCCGGCTGCTGTGCGGCCACTTGCCAACGCCCGCGTGCAGGTAAAGGTTGTGTATCTCGTGGATGGAAAACCCCTGCAACCACCGATGAAAGCCGAAGGATGCAAAATCACCATCTCCAAGCTCTACAACGGCAATGGCAATTTCGGTTCGGATGAAAACTACCTGCAAACACACGACGAAGACCTGATTGTGGGTGTAGGACAGACCGATGCACAGGGTTATTTCAAACTCAATGTCATCAACCACAACCTCAAGGGCGTGGTAACGAACAATGCTGTATTTGTGGAGCAATCCATCAAAGACCCCGCCTGCGACGAACACCAGCAACAGGATATGGAGCAGGAGATTTTAGGTGAAAAGGGAATCTGGGATGAAAATGAGGATTGGGGAATGAACATTCTCGGTAAAAACGGCTTCAAGGGCGGGCAAAACATCCTCGATTTCAGCGGCGATGGGTTCAACGGTAAGAACGGCATAGGAGGAAATTTTGGCTTCAACAGCAATGGCGTTACCGGCATGAACCCCGGTGCCGGCGGCGCTGGTTTCAACCAGAAAGGCATGCAGGGCGGACCGCTGCCTCCGGGCTATGAAAACCCGACCCCCCCACCCGGCATGAAGCTGGAAAGGGTGTTCATGGTTGAACTCGACCCACAATGGATGCGCTTTTACAATACCGTCGAAAGCACACAATGGCCGAATACTTCCTACGGCAACCATTTCACCGCCAAGGCTTTTGAAAGCAAAGAACTCGGGCAGTTCACCGCCATCGTCAACGAGATCACGACCAATGCCCAAGTGCGGGTGCCGATCAAGGTATTCGACGGCAATACGCCGCGCAACGACATTAACCTCGCCGGTTCGAAAGTGGTGGTATTCCGCCTGCCAAACACCACGATCAAGAACAAGCCGGATGGTGAAGGAACACCCAACCATCCGATGCGCAAACTCCTGTCGCCCGTGTTCAAGGGCAGCTATGAAATATCCGGCTCCACCTCGCAGGATTGGAAAAACACCGTCATGGAATGGATCAGGGATG
>Ga0315904_10001865_pt1 | contig 33201 bp, 18 predicted proteins | sample LakEriMetagenome_6_FD_203529 | JGI IMG/M metagenome (GOLD analysis project Ga0315904, IMG submission 203529) | Freshwater fungal communities from buoy surface, Lake Erie, Ohio, United States - Buoy 12 MA120 | ecosystem: Environmental > Aquatic > Freshwater > Lake | place: USA: Lake Erie, Ohio...
GGCGACAGGCTCGCGATCGCCACCGTGATGCCGATCACCGTGCCGAGAAAGCCCATGATCGGGATCGCCCAGATCACGAACCGCACCAGGCCGTAGCCCTGGGCGGCGCGGGCCGCGTCGAGATCGGCGAGATACTTGGCATGATCCTCGAGGCCGTCCGCCGCGCCGGTGCGGACGACGAGGTCGAGCGCCTCGCGGAGCCGGCGAACGAGATAGTCGTTGCCGGCCTCGCCCTGGGGCAGGGCCGCGACGAGCGCCGCAGCCTCGGCCGGCTCCTGGCCGCCGGCGGGTATCTCGGGGAGCAGCGGCTCACCGCCGATCCGTCTTCGCTGCCGGGCCAGATCCACGCCCTTGATGGCCAAGGCCGCGAGCCCCACGCAGAACATCGCCGTCTCGACGTATTCGACCCAGTGGCCGGCGAGGTAGCGGATGATGTTCGCGTCGGTGATCACGCCGCCGTGAATGAGCGCGAAGAAGCAGAATGCAAGCGCACCGCCCCACAGCAGGGGCGAACGGAGCAGGGCCGCGGACAGGACGTTGACCTTCGACACCAGACACCTCCCGACACGGTTGCGATCGCCGCCGCGAACGACGCGGACCGACAACGACACACGCTCGTTATCGGTACGCTTTGCGCAGGCGATTGAATCCAAACATCCGGCATGAGGGAACGCCGGCTCGCCGCCGGCGCCGGGCGAAACCAGGCAGGCCAGGCAAGCCAAATTCCGCCGCCGGCCACGGCGCGTCGCGGATCGCGAGCCGCCTTGCAACGCCCCTGCGTCCCTCCTATGCTCCGCCCCCTACTCCGCACACCACCTCGGCTCCGGAGCATCCGTCATGCACCGCCCCTGGGAATCGATCGCCGTCAGCCGCGGACTCGCGGTGGCGGCCGTCATGGTCGCCGGCTGGCTCTGGCTGGCGGGCGGCCAGACCGCTGCCCAACGGCCTGTCTCGCCGGAGTCCGTTGCTCCGGGCGGCCTGTGGATCTCCGCCAGCCCGCTCGACGAGAGTCGCCGCCTGCTCCTGGTGATCGATCCGCAGTTCAAGAATGCCGCCGTCTACCACGTTGAGGCGGCCACGGGCACGCTGACGCTCAAGAGCACCCGCGACATCAGCTACGACCTGATGGTGGGCGACTTCAACGCGCAGGCGCCGAAGCCGGCCGACCTCAAGAAGATGCTGGAACTGGCCCCGCCCCGGCGGTGAGGCCAACCGTTTCCCAGTCGCTCCCCCGATGCTGGCGCGGCGACGGGCAGACTCCCGTCGCCAGCCCGACGGCCGGGGGGAGGGGCGGGCGACGCCCGGCCGGGGCCGGTCGTGCCGGGGACGCCGGTCGCACGATCCGGGGCGGCTGGACGTAGAATACGGGAGCGGCCCCTGTCGATCCCAGAAAGAGGCTGCCATGCCCCCAAGGGACATTCCCGTGATGGCCGGAAGATTCCTGTCGCTCGAAGAAGCCGCCCGCCAGTTGGGCGTGAGCATCGACGAGGTCAATCGCCTCGTCGACCGAAAGAAGCTCTTTCCCATGCGCGACGGCGCGACAGTGAAGTTCAAGGCCGACGACATCGACCGCGTGGCCCGCGACCTCGGCGACGACAACTCGCAGTCGGGCGACCTGGCACTCGATCTCGACCTCGACTTGCCGGCCGGCGGTGCCGCCGAGGAGATTTCCCTCGGCGATCCGCTCGACGGCACCGAGTCGATCTTCTCGGCGGACCTTCCCGAGGCGAAGGGATCCTCGCAGACGATCGTGCGCGGCGCTGCCGGGCCGGCGGACGCTTCGGGACTCTCGATGCCGTCGCTGGGCGGCGCGGACGTCGGCGGCGGCGTTCTCGACGGGGACGACCTGGCGCTTGAATCGATCATCGGCGCCTCGTCTCCATCTCTCGCCCGCGGCTCGGCCCCGGCGGGCGGCGGCTCGGCCGCCGGCAGCAGCCTGACGATCGACCTCGGCGACGGCGGCAAAGGCTCGGGCGGTTTCGGCTCCATTGCCGGGCTCTCCGCCGCCGGGGCGGCGCTCTCCGGCGCCCTCGACAGTGGCCTTTCGCTCGAGGACGGTGACGTGCAGATGTCCGGCATCGATCTCGGCGGCGGGTCCGCGATCGGGGGAGCGGGCGTGTCGGTAGTCAGCGGCGGCTCGGGACTCGGCGGCGATGAGTTCCAACTCGGCAGCGACACCGTCGACGACGAGAGCGCCTCGGTGGTGATCGCCACCGAGGACACGGGCGACTCGAGCTTCTTCGGGGCGGCGATCGAGGGGGAGGGCTCCACCTTCTCCGAGGACCTGGCGAGCGACAGCGCCTCGGTGATCCTCGGCGGCGAGCCCGGCGAGTACTCGATCGAGACGCCGTTCAGCGCCCTGCAGATCACCGGGCTGGTGTGCTGCTCGCTCCTGCTCCTGTTCGGCGGCTTCGTGATGTACGACCTCGTGCGCACGATCGGGTCGCCGGAAGGGCCCACGCTGGCCAATCCGCTGCTCAACGCCATGGCCGAAACCTTCGGGTGGCGGTGATCGGCCACGGTCCTACACTGGAGGGTGGACGCAGGTCGATCTGCGGCCATCCCCCCAGAGTGTCTCCCCATGTCGCGACGCCGGCTCGCCACGCCTGACCAGCCGGCCGTCGTGCGGGCGCTGCTCGCAGCCTACGAGTTCTGCGCGTCGCTCCAGTTCGCCGTCGTTCTCATCGCCCTGCTGGCGGTCGTGCTCGGGCTGGGCACGTTCGTGGAGAGCGGGTTTGGCACCGAGGCCGTGAAGTTCGGCGTCTGGAACACCTGGTGGTTCACGCTCCTCAACGCCCTGCTGGCGGTGAGCATCTTCTGCGCCGCCGCGATCCGCTTTCCGTGGAAGCGGCACCAGACCGGCTTCGTGATCACCCACATCGGCCTGCTCGTGCTGTTGGCCGGCTGCCTGATGTCGCAGCGCGGCGGCGTCGACGCCCAGATCCCGCTTCTGGAAGGCGAGCGGGGCAGCCTGGCCTACGAGGACGCGCACCACTTTCGAATCGACCTCGAGGCCAAGTCCGGCGGAAACCGCACCGTGGTCGGCCCGATCGAGTTCCGCTCCGGCCCCTTCAACTGGTCCGAATACGGCACGAAGCGGAGCTGGTTTCCGTGGGGGCTCGCCCCGCGCGACACCGGCGTGATCCACGATGCCGACGGCGTCCGCCTGGAGGTGCTCGACTTCTACGCCGACTCGTCCGCCGCCCTCGCCCCGGGCGTGAAGCTGCGGCTGGGCACCGACGCCTTCGATGGCGCGGCCGGGGGCAGGATGTGGATTCCGGTGGACCTCTCCTGGCAGCCCGACCCGCTGCGGGCCACGGAGGTGCGGCACCGCCAGCAGGCCGGCGGCGGCACCGTCGTGTTCTGGAAGGCCGGGTCCGCCGCGGAGGCCGAGGCGTTCCTGGCCGGCGTGCCCGAGCCGGCGCTCGGCTACGGAGAGAAGGGGCAACTGGTGCTCGTCTGCGACGGCAAGGCCCATCGCATGCTCGTGGACGACGTGCTCGGCAAGGCGGCGTTCGCGCCGGCCGGCGAGACGGCCGCCGCGCCGCTGTTCGTCGAGGTACACGACTTCGAACCGCGTCTCTCCGGCGTGCGGGTGCGGGTGCGGCGCGGGAAGGAGGGGCCGGCGGAGGAGATGGTCGTGCTCGCCGATCTCCCGGAGGTCACGATCCACGCGCCGCGGACGGGCGTCTACGGCACCCTGTGGATCGACCGCCAGGCGGCCGACGCCGCGGAGCGGATGCAAGGCAAGGCCCGCAGCCGGATCGACGTCATCCAGGCCAAGGGCCTCCCCACGACGGTCGCGGCCGATCGCACGGCCGCGGGCTTTTCGCTGCTCTACCGCCGCTGGCAGCCGCCGGCGGCGACGGCGGGCGTGCTGCCGCTCGACGGCCGGCCAGTGGCCGGCTTCGAGATGCCGCGGGCCAAGCTCGAGCTTCGGGTCGATCGCTTCCTGCCGGCCGACTCCCTCGAGATCGCCACGCTGCCGCTCCCCTTCGACAAGGCGAAGCCACCCTCGGCCAAGCGCCGGGCCGCGAAGGTGCGGCTCACGGTGGACGGCCGGGCGGAGGAGTTCTGGCTCGCCGGGATGCCGATCCAGCCGATCACGGAGCCGCCCGGCCCCGCCGAGCGCAAGGTGGTCGAGGGCCCGACCCGCTCGGCCGCGATCACGCTCCTGCCGACCGCCGTGGACGTGGGCTTCGACGTGCGGCTCGACAACTTCGAGCGGCGGCTCGATCCCGGCACCAGCCAGGCCTCGCACTTCTCCAGCATCGTCGAGTTCCTCACCAAGGATGGCCGGCCGCTGGTCAAGGATCCGGTGACGATCACGATGAACGCGCCGGTCGACTTCTCCGATCCGCAGACGGGCCGCTCCTACCGGCTCTTCCAGGAGAGCTTCATGGGCCCCTGGCTCCCGGGAGACGATCTCTATGAGCGGTTCACGGCGTCGGCCCGCGAGAAGCCCGAGCGGCTCGAGGCCTCGGTGCTCACCGTCAACCACGACCCCGGCCGCGGCACGAAGTATGCCGGCAGCGGCCTGATCGTGATCGGCATTTTCACGATGTTCTACATGAAGGCGTATTTCTTCGGCCCGCGCCGCCGCTGACCAGCGGCCCACTCGAACCACGGAAGCTCCACGATGCGCCCCGCTTTCCTGCTCGTCATCGCCGCCCTGACGGTCACCGCCGGCGCCGCCACGCCTGAAGTCACGGTCGTGCCCGCATCCGCGCTGCCGCAGCCGGGGCTGTCCTCGGCCCTGCGCGACTGGCGTGAGATTCCGGTGCTCGAAGACGGCCGCATCATGCCGCTCGACACATTCGCCCGGCGGATGGCCGACACGATCTGCCACGCCCAGGCTCCGAAACTGGCGACCGGCCCAGGCGGGGCGGTCGTCCGCTGGCAGCCCGACGAGCTGCTCCTCGATTGGCTGGCCCGGCCGGCCGCCTGGCAGGAAATCCCCTTCCTGATTGCCGAGCACGAGGAGGTGCGGGCGCTCCTCGGCCTGCCGCTGTTCACCACCGGCGCGGCGGGCAAGGAGCGGCTCAAGCACGCGGCGCCGGCCGACGTCGAGGACTGTCAGAAATTGCGTGAGCGGCTCATGGCGATCGACGAGCGGCGCCGAGAGGCCATGGCGGCGGGCGGCCAGTTTCGCCTCGAGGGGGCCGACGCGAAGGTCGAGCAGCTGTGGCGGGCCTTCGTGGCCTGGCGGCGGCTGACCTTCCGGGCGGAGACGGCCGACATGGGCCGCTCGCGGTTCGTACGGCTCTTCGAGCAGGCGACCGGGGCGTGGCGGGCGGTTCGCGGTCGCGTCACGGCCACCGGCAGCGCGGAGGCAGCCGCGGCGGTGCAGGCCGTGGACGACGCCTTCGTCGGGATCGCGGAGGCGGTGGGGGAGTCGACGCGGTTCGCCACGGCCGACGCCACGGCGAAGTTTCCGGCCATGCGGGCCGCCCTCGGCCGGCTGGCCGCCGTGCCCGACATGCCCGCGACCACCGCGCGGGCCGTGGCGCGGCTCACCGAACAGCTCGGCCTGCTCGCCGAGGCGCTGTATGACGATGGCGGCGGCCTGCTCGTCGTGCCCGCGCTCCACGCCGGACCATTGGAGGCGGAGCGGAACGCCGACGACGACGCCCCGCCATGGCTCGCCCTGGCCACGCTCCTCGACGCCCCATCCGAGGTGCTCGCCGCCTACCCACAGGCTGCGGTGCAAGACGTGCGATCGGCCTTCACTGCGCTCACGGCCGCCGCCAAGGAGCCGGCGGGCGACCGGCGAGATCGCGACGCCGCGGCGGCCAGTGGCCGGCTGGCCGCGGCCCTGCGGACGCTCGGCGCGGGCGTGGAACCACTGCGGTCCGAACTCCCCGTCGAGCGGATCGACGCCGACCTCCTGCGGCACACGGCCTATCCGCTCCCGGGCAGCACCCGCCGCGAGGTCCGCTACAACGACAGCGATCCGTTCCGTCTCTCCTGGGTGTTGAGCCTGTTGGCGCTGTTCGCCTTCGCGCTGGCCTTCGGCCGGGCCCGCGGGCCGATGTTCTGGCTGGGCACCGCGCTGCTCGCCGCCGAGATCGGCTGGACGGCCTTCGCGTTCGCGCAGCGCGTGGCGATCACCGGCTGGGCGCCGGTCACGAACATGTACGAGACCGTGATCTACGTGCCGTTCTTCCTCTCGATTCTCGGCCTCGGCTTCCTGTTGGCGCCGATCTGCCGCCGCGGTGCAGCCGACGCCTGGCGGATGACGGCCCTGCCGCCGCCGATCGGCACGCTGCTTCCCGGCGAGGCGACGCCGCTCGACGACCGCCGCCGCAGCCTGCTCGGCCCTGGCGGGTGGAGCCTGGCCGCGTGGGCGTTGCTGGTGCCGCGACTCGGACTCACGGCCCTCGTCGTGTGGGTGCTCGCCATGGCCCCCTACGCCGCCGGCGGCCGCACGATCATCAACCTGCTGCCGCAAACCGACGTCGATCGATCGCTGCCGAATCTCAACAACCTCGTCGTCTGGCTGGTCGGCCTCGGCATGCTCGCGCCCGCCGCCTGGTACCTGCCGCGGCTCGCCCTCGCCGCGTTGCTCGGCCTCGGCGCGGTGCCGCTGTCGTGGCGCGGCGGCCATCTCGCCGCGGCGTTGCCGGAGACCTACGCCCGCCGCTCGTTCGGCCTCGTGGTCACGGCCGTCGCCTTTGCGGGGACGTTCATCGCCTGGTTCTTCCCCATTCCCGGCAAGCAGTTCAGCCCGCTGCAGCCGGTGCTGCGCGACAACTTCTGGCTCACCATCCACGTGCTGACGATCGTGTCGAGCTATGCCGCCGGCGCGTTGGCCTGGGGCCTCGGCTGCCTGTCGCTGGGCTACTATCTGCTCGGCCGCTACGGCGCGGGCGCCATGGGCAAGCGGCAGCCGCCGGAGGCCTGCACGGCATTGGCGGGCTTCATCTACAAGGCGATGCAGGTCGCGGTGTTGCTGCTCGCGGCGGGCACGATCCTCGGCGGCCTGTGGGCCGACGTGTCCTGGGGCCGATTCTGGGGCTGGGACCCCAAGGAGGTCTGGGCCCTGGTGTCGCTTTTGGCCTACATCGCCATCCTCCACGGCCGCTACGCCGGCTGGATCGGCACCTTCGGCCTGGCGGCCGGAAGCGTGATCGGCGCGGCCGTGATCGGCATGTCGTGGTACGGCGTGAACTTCCTCCTCGGCGCCGGGCTGCATTCCTATGGTTTCGGCCAGGGCGGGCAGACGGAGTTTTTCGCGTTTCTGCTCCTCAACTTCGCGCTCCTGGCGGCCGCCGCCTGGCGGTGGAAGCGGGAGACCGGCGGCGCCGCCTGATGCCCGTCGGGCGCGCCGGATCGGAACACTCGACGAGCGTGCGGCCGCCGCGGCCACCGCGAGAATCTGCAAGACCGCGCAGCGGCGACGTTTGCCTCCCCGAAGCCTGTGCTGCACCAACGTCAGATGCGGGCTAACCGCCTTCGACTCCCACGACTCCGTCGCCATCGCGCAAGCCCTCGCCACGCGGCAAGGCCCACTGACGATTTGGAACCTGAGTAGCCTCTCGCCCCGGCCCCGCACCGCCCTGACCGAAAAGGACGACGTTGAGATTTTCCTGATCGAACGTCTGGAACCGATTCAGGAGCCAGATGGCAGCCCGACCGAGGACGCATTGGTGCCGCACGCCCGCCCTCCAAACCGCTCTTCTCGCGGGCCTTCCGCAACCTGGCATGGATGCCGTCACGGGCTGGGAATGTCGATCGCAGCCAGCTCGTCGGGCGACGTCTGAGGGCTGTCGCGTTCAAAAGTGGGCCTGGACGGGCTTGCCCCAGTCGGCCCGCGGGGCGGGCCCCGCCGTCGCCGTCGTTTGCGCAACCGCCATGCCATCCAGGCGATCCCGCCGCAGGCCAGCGACACCGTGGAGGGTTCCGGCACGATCGCCTCCACCCGCAAGATTCCCGCATACGTCCCCTGGTAGAGCACGCCGGACGGGCTGATCATGCTCACCATCTGTAGCGGGTTGTCGCCAAACGACGAGCCGTACGGGGTGCTGCTCAACTGGACGCCCGTGTCAGGATCGACCGTGACCAGACTGTACGTGCCGGTCGTCGTGTCGAGACCGATGGTGTAGATGAGGTTGTCGGCAAGCGACAGCCGCGGCTCGCCGGCCGACGCGACAGCGCTCTGCCAGCGGGATATCAGCCCCCTGCCGTCAGGCAGCACGTCGACCCGCTGCATGCCCCCCACGAACGGCGCCGATGCGGGAATGCTGGTGCCGCTCTCCGCCGACTGGGGATACTGATAGCCGTAGTGACCGGGTAGTAGACGCTGTTGCCGACGGCGATGGCCGCGTCTTCGTTGCCACTGTTGGTGCCGGAGATCAGAAACGGCACCGAGCCGATGAGGGAGCCGGAGGTCGTGTTGTAGACGAGAATGTTTTCCTGCGGATAGGCGTTGTCGGTGATCGTGAGGTACTCGTAGCCGGTGTTGGGCCCGAAGAACGCCGGCGTTGCCCCGGTGCCCCAGCTCAGTTGCCCGGGCTTGCGGGCGGGGCCACGGTCGTAGGCGTCCCGCCAGAGTTGCACAGGGCCGCTCGAACCCGACTGGAAGAGGTAGAGGGCCGACGTCGAGGCCACGGCCACGCCGCTGGGCGAGGACGAGATGCTGTTGGCGACCTGTTCCCCGGCGGGGAGCGTGTAGGCCGACGTCCGGTTCGTGGCGGGATCGTAGTACCCGACAACCGCGCCCGATGTGCCCGACGTTCCCTGGGCGGTCGCGAACCAGACCCGCCCCTGATAGTCGGGCACGAGGCCGACGACATCCGGGTAGCCGATCGAAACCGTCGACTCGACGTTGAGCGACCACGTTCCGCTGGACTGCTGGGAGTACGAGATGCGCTCCAGGTCGCCTTCGGCGTTCACCAGCACGAGCCGGTTGTCGTTGTCGAGATAGGAGTAGATCCCGCCGGCCATGTCGCTAATGGCGGACTTGAAGAGCCTCATGGTCGCCAGCGGCTCGAGCGTGGCCGGGTTGAGCAGGTAGACGTAGGGCGTCCGGTCGGTCCACTTGGTGGCGACCGACACGATCATGCCATCGCTCCCCATGAGGATCGTCGGAAAGACGGCATCGAAACTCGTGCCGGTTATCGAGACGGCCCCCGCCCCGGGGCCACGGTTGGTGGTGGCGTTGGAAGAGGCCGCGTTGGCGTGCATCGTGGCGGTGCCAGGCGGCCCCATGAAGGAATTCGCCGGCGGCAGCGTCTGCGCGACGGCATCGATCGCGACCAGAAGGGCACATGTGCCGAAAAAGCAGCCCGCGATCGTCTTCATGCTTCCGCTCCGTGCAACTCCCCGCTCGAAGCCACACGGGCTACGATCGAAGAACTCCGCCTCAGCCTACCATGCACCGCTGCCCTCATCAGCCGCGCGGTCGGGTCGAGGGCAGCGCCGCGGCGCCCGGCAACGCCGGAATCCGCCGGGATGTCGGAGCTTGGAGAAATCCTCGTCGCGCCCCTGAACGTGGCCACCGAGAGGTTCCTCCCTGGTCCGCCGTCTACTCGGCTCGCGCTCTGCGATCTCACAGGGGAGGTGCTCCGGCGGGGCGGCGAGCTGCTCGGGATCCGGGTGCCGGAGCGGATCGAGTCGTTCCCGGCGGCCCGTCAAGGGAGTGGGACGATTCGCCCCGGGGCTCGGGAACGGTGGGGCGTTTCGCCCCAGGTGCGCGGTGCGATTCGCACCACGTGCTGCGGTCGATTGCTCGTGATTCGGCAAGCCTCGCGGCCGACGATCGCAAGAAACGGCACAAAAACATGCCGGCCTTGGGCTACGGCCGTTGTCGGCCCACGCGATCGTTCGGCCGGCGGCACGTGATTTGCAATGCCGAATGGGTTTTCTGGCGGCGACCTCGGACCGAGGTGCCGGCCGAAAAAACAGACTCATGGTGCCCCGCGTCTCGGGGGAGAGGTTTTCCATGCGTGCAGGACGTGCAGGAGCAGGACGTGCAGACAACAGCAAGAATTACGTGGTCTACGGCAGTCTCTCGGGCACCACCACGACTCTCACGCTCAATACGGCCCTCGGCCCCGACGCCACGCAGGCCAACGTCGATTTCACCGTCTCGGCCGGTCGCAACACGGTCGTGCAGGTGAACGCCGGCCAGGCGTGGGCCGGCACCACGACTGTCAACTCCGGTGCCTTCACGACGGCCAACGGCATCACGCTCGCCTCGTCGGCAATCGTCGTCGGGGGGGGCACGGTCGATCTGGCTGCCGGTGCCACGCTCACGGCCGGCGGGGCGAACACGAACACGACGTGTGCCGGTGGCTTCACGGGGGCTGGAGCTCTCGCGAAAGTCGGCGCCGGCACGCTCACGGTCTCCGGATCGAGCGGGATGACCGGTCCGGTCGACGTGTCGGCCGGCACCGTGAGAATCTCGGGCGACGGCGCGCCCGGCGGCAGTCCGGCCGGCCTCGGGTCGGGCACGGTGTCGATCGCCTCCGGCGCCCAGGTGACCTACTGGCTCGACACGGCCGCCGGCGACACAATCGCCAACCCGTTCGTGATTTCGGGCGGCACGCTGCACACCGAGGACGGCGGCAACATCTTCAACGGCCGGATCACGATGGGCGCGGGATACCGCTTCACCAAGACGGGTACGGGCACGCTGCTACTGCCGGGGAGCAACGGGAGCCTGGCCGGCCAGGTGCAGGTGGCCGGAGGGCGTCTGGAGATCGGCCCCACGGGATCGATCAACGCTTCGAGCGCGGTGTCCGTCTCGAACGGCGCGGAACTGAAATACTCCTCGGCGACACCCTTGTCGACCGTCGTGAGCCTGGGTCAGGGCGCGCTGTCGGGCACAGGGTCGATCGACACGCAGCTGTTCCTGTCCTCCACGACCACTGTGGTCTCGCCGGGCACCAGCCCCGGCATCATGCCATTCGGCACGTCGCAGTCGTGGTCGGCGTTCACATCCGTGTGGGAGCTCGACGACTTCACGACCGGAACCGCGGCCGGCGTCAACTTCGACCAGATCGCCATCACGGGCAGCCTGGGTCTGACCGGCAACCAGTACGTGCTCGACATCACGTCGCTCACGGCCGGTACCGTGCCGGGCGACGTGGGCAACTTCAGCAACGTGAGCCGGTCGTGGACGATCCTCACGACGACCGGCGGGATCACGGGGTTCGACGCCTCGGAATGGACGCTCTCGTCGGCCGACTTCACGACCGGAGGGGCGTTCACGGGCACCTGGACCCTGGCGCAGCAGGGCAACGACCTCGGGCTGACGGCCGTCCCCAAACCCTCGGCGCTCGTTCTCGCCGCGATCGGCGTGGCGCTGGTGATCAGCCGCCGTCGGGTTTTCAGCTCGCGGATGCGAGGCGACTTTCGCCCGGACCACAGCGGGGCGTCGCGGCTCGGCCGGTTGGCCGCCGCGCTTTGCCTCGTGGTCATGGCCATGCCGGTGCAAGCCGAGTCGACGTGGACGAGCAACCCGGCCGATCAGGGCGTGCTCGTGGCGATCCTCGGCACCGGTTCCAACTGGACGACGTCGCAGCCACTCCGCGACGGCGACATGATCCGGATCACCGGCACGTGGGGCGGCGCCAACATGGGCTCCGCCAACACGTACTACTACGCCGTTGGTGATGGCTCGACCTCGGGCACGTTCTCCCGCTTCTCCCAGGCTCCCGGCGCGACCACGTTTACGCCGAGCGCTGCCCAAAACAATCCGGTGCCCTCCATCAAGGTGCCGACGTGGTACACGGCGGGCAACTGGGTCGGCGGCGTGCCCAACGGCGTCGGGGCCAACGCCACGATCGCCACGAACACGTCCACCTGGGCCATCGCCATCGACCGCAACGTCACTGTCGGATCGCTCACGGTCGACACGTCGGTCGTGAGTTCGATCACCAACGTGTCGGGCACGACCACCTTCCCGTTCACCCAGTCCGGCCTGGCCCTGCTCGCCACCTCCCGCAACGCCGGGCCCGTGTCGAGCCTGACGTTCGCCACGGCCGCGGGCACGCCCACCGTGACCGTGTTCGGTGGCAACAGTTTCTCGTTCAGCGAAAACGTGCTCACCGGGGCCACGCCCGGCAACTCGAGCAGCAAGCTTCTCATCGAAGGCACGCAGGGCCTCGTGATCGACAATCAGAACCCGGTCCAGGCCCCCATCGTGATCACCACTGGCACCGTCTATGCGCCCGGCGCGGTGCGGTTCGGCTTCGGCCTCGACTGGACGCGGTTCAGCGGTGACCTCACGCTCGAGAAGGGCGTGTTTCAGCCCCTGGCCGGCGGCTCGCTCAACAACAACCTCAGTTCGCTGCCGCTCAGGAGCAAGGTGATCCTCGGCACGGGCACCAACATTGCCCGGATCGACATCGTCAACTCCTCGTCGCGGCCGGTGATCCGCGGCTTGGAGAGCACGAGCCCCAACGCTTCGATCGTCAACACGACCGGCACCAACTCCGAAGCCATCGAGGTCGGCTCGTATGGCGAGGCGTCGGACGTGTTCACGTTCGCCGGCAACATTGGCGCCACCGGCACCACGGCCTCGAACGCGGTGCGGTTCTTCAAGGACGGCCCCGGCACGCAATATCTCACCGGCACGAACCAGATGGACGGTTTCGTCGCGAACACCGTGCTCGTGGGCGTGAACGGCGGCAAGCTCTCGCTCGGCACGACCGGCCAGATGGGCGCGGTTGTCGGCGGCGTCTACACGACCAACACCAACGCCGCCTTTGCCATCAAGAACGGCGAGTTCGCGATCTCGGGCATGGGCGTGGCCGCTCCGCGGGCCCAGACGTACTCAGGCGCGTTGCTCTTCGGCGTGATCGCAGCGAACTCCACGGCCGTCGACGCGAATCAGACGAGCCGGAGCAGCGGCCTCAACACGTTCACCGTCGAGGCCGATCCCGCCCAGCCGGCGACGCTCACCTTCGGCTCGGTCCGCAACCGCAGCTTCCTCACCGTCAGCAGCACGACGCCGAACCTCAACGGGGCCACCATGCTCTACCGCGGCACGAACCTCGGCTCCGGCACCGGTGTCGCGGGCGTCGCGTCGATCGTGTTCACGACGGCGCCCACGACGGGCACGGCGGGCTATCTCAATGCCGTGAGCGGCAGCACCGCTGCGCTCGGCACGCCGCAGGCCCCGGTGCTCAAGGCCGCGCTGGCCGACACCTCGGCCACGGGCAATGGTGCCGGCTTCGCCACCTACCAGGCCTCGACCGGCGTCCGCCTGCTCAACCCCACGACCGAGCAGACCGCCGGTGCCAGCGGGGCGGCCTACAACTCGGCCTCGGTGAACGACAACATCCGCCTCACGCTCGCCGCCGACGAGGCGATCACCGGCCACTCGAGCAACACGCTCCAGATCGCCAACTCCAGCGGCTCGTCGCGAACGGTCACCAACGCCGGCTCCGGCCTCTACGCCGCCAACGGCCTGCTTTTCAGCGGCACGAGTCCGATCGTGCTCACGGGTGGCGGGATCACGGGCGTCGCCGGGACAAATGGCGAGGATGTCGTGATCCACTCGATCAACACCGGCGGCGTGACGATCCAGACGCCGGTGACCAACACGGGCACGAACACGCCGTCGCGGCCCGGCTGGATCGTCTACAACGGTCCCGGGAACATCCGGCTCGAGGGTGCGCAGACGCTCGGCCAGGCGGCCGTGTCGGGCACGTTCTTCGGCGGGATCGCCTTCAACGGCACCGGCACCACCACGATCGCTGCGACGATCGTGAGCGGTTCGTTCGTCTACGTGAACAAGGGCCTGGTCAAACTCGACACGGGCGCTTCGTGGACCAACACGCCGCGGCTTCAGGTTGCCGGCGGCGCGACTTTCGACCTCAACGGCATCACCGCCACCGACACGACCAACCGCTTCTCCGACATCGCGCCCGACTGGCAGGTGAGCGGTGCGGCGGCCGGCTACATGCCGGTGGGCGGCGCGGTGACCAACTCCGGCTCCACCACCGTCGACCTCGTGCTCGCGGGCGCCGGCGGTGCCGCCTCGCAGCCGTTCTACGGGGTGATCTCCGGCAACCTGAACCTGGTCGTGGACAAGGGAGCCAGCAACACCCAGTCGCTGGGCAATGCCAACACCTACACCGGCAACACGTTCATCCGCTCCGGGGTGCTCAACATCGCCCGCGGCGGCAACCTGCCTGCCACGACCGTCGTCACGCTCGGCAGCCTGACGTCGGCCACGACGGCGACGCTCACCATGGGCGATTCGAACGGCAGCACGAACGGCCCGGCCCGAATGGAGATCGCCGGCCTCTACAACGTCGGAAGCGGAACGAACTCCGTGCAAAACCAGGGCGCGAACATCGGCCAGCTGACGCTCAACATCCCGGCCGGCACCGACAACGTCTACTCGGGCAACCTGGGTGTGGCAATTGTCACAACGGGGAGCACGCAGAATCTCTTCGGCCTCCGCAAGATCGGCTCGGGCACCTTCGAGCCTTCCGGGGCGATCGTCAACTACTCCGGCGGCACCGTGATCGAAGGGGGCGTGTTCCGGATCTCGTCCGACTCGAAGCTCGGCCAGATCGGCTCGCTCACCGGCACGGCCGGCAGCCCGGGCTCGCCGCTGGCGCCGATCTCGGCCTTCGAAAACAGCCTGGTGCTCAACGGCGGCGCGTTGCAGGTCACCACGAGCACCAACTTCGTGCTCGACGCGAAGCGGGGCATCGGCCTCGGCCCCACGTCGGGCGCGACCGGCGGCTCGGGCACGCTCGTGGTCGATCCCACGATCAAGCTCACCTACGCGGGCATCATCGCCACGGCCGGCAACACCGGCACGCAGCTGCTGATCAAGCAGGGACTCGGCGAGCTCGCGCTCGACGGCACGAGCACCTTCACCGGTACGACCCAGGTCGCGGCCGGGACCCTCAGTGGCACCGGCTCGATCGCGAGCAGCCTCACCGTCGCCTCCGGTGCCGTGGTCGCCCCGGCCGGCGGTTCGATCGGCACGTTCACCGTGGGGGGGGCGGCCACGATCGCCGGAACGCTTCGGATCGGGGTCGACGCCGGCGGGACCGGCGGCGCCGACGTGCTCGCCGTCGGCGGCCTGCTCGATCTTTCGGCCGGCACCGCGGCGGTCGATTTTTCGGCACTTGCGACCCTCGATGACGAGGCCTACGTGTTTGCGACCTACGGGACACGCGCCGGCACCTTCGGATCGATCATGAACCTGCCCGCCGGCTACGGGATCGACTACGCCTATCTCGGCAACTCGATCGCCATCACGACCGCCGTCCCCGAGCCGATGACGAGCGGCCTGCTCACGGCTGGAGCCGCCGGCTGGCTGGCCTTCCGGCGAATGCGCCGGGCACGCGTTCAAAGAGCCGGGCGCTAGAGCGGTTGCCGTCGGCCGCAAACTGGAAGCTGTGCGATTCGACGGTCGGAGGCCGGCGCTACAACGCGGGCAGTTTTTGCCAGCGGCCGGCGGAGTAGCGCGACACGTCCACGGCCGCCGCCGTCAGCGTGACCGCGATCGCTCCCTCGCCTCCCGTCTTCAACACGGTCGCAGCGCCCGCAGCGGCGCGATAGGCGGCGCTCACCTCCGGCCACGACGGGCCGCCGACGCCGCTGACCAGCACGAGGCCCGGGCTCGTCGCCCGCGCGATGTCGGCCGGCAGGCTGGTGCGGGTGCCGTGATGCGGAGCCACGAGCACGTCACACGAACCAGGCTCCGCCGCCACGAACGCGGCCAGGGCCGGCCCCTCGAGATCGCCCGTGAGCAGCAGCCGCCGGCCCGCCGCCTCGACGGCCAGCACCAGGCTCCGCTCGTTGTCGGCCGCCGGCGCGGAACCGGCGCCATCGCGGAGCACGCGGACGCGACACAGCGGATCGATCGCAAACGAGTCGCCCGCCCGCACCACCCGCAGCGGCACGCCCCGAGTGGCCGCGCGGGCCAGCAGGTCGGCAACCCCGGCGGCCGGGCTGCCACAAAACGCCTCCGTGACCACGATCTCACCGACGGCAAACCGCTCGAGCAGCTCCGGCACGGCGTTGAAGTGGTCGGCATCCGCGTGCGAGATAACGAGCGAATCGATCCGCGTCACGCCCTGATCCCAGAGCACGGCGGCCATCGCCCGCCGGGCCGCGCCCGGGGCGCCGAGCCGGCCCGCGTCATACACGAGGCAGCGGCCCGTCGGCGACCGGACCACGATCCCGCAGCCGTGCCCGACCGCCGCCATCACAGCCCGCAGCTCCCGCGGTCCGCCCTCCAGGAGTCGCACCATGCCCTGGCCGGCAAGCCCGACGACGATCCACGCCGTCGCCACGGCCGCCCAGGTGGCAACGCGCCCCAGCCGCGGCCGCGGCAGGCCGACCAGCACCGCGGCGAACACCGCATACCAGCCGACGACCCACCACACCGGCGGCCCCGCCACCCAGACGTGCCCCCCGGGAACCGCCGCGCCGCACGACACAAGCCAGCCCATGCAGGCCAGCGCCGCATCACAACCGGCACCGCACCAGCCGGCCACGAGGGCGGAGCAGGGGGCCGCGAGCAGGCAGCCGAGCCCGCAGCCCATCGCCACGGCCACGAACGGCGCCACGAGCACGTTGAGCACCAGGCCCACGGGGCTGACGACGTGGAAGCGCGTGGCGACCAGCGGCAGCGTCGCCAGCCACACCGCCGCGCCCGCGGCGAACAGCGTCCACACGTTCCAGCCGCACCAGCGCAGGAGCCGCTCGGCCGGTGAGCGGCTGCGTTCGATGAGCCGATCGATCGGGTCGGTCGGCCCACGGTGCGGCGGCAGCAGCCGCGCCACGCCGACGAGCACGGCCGTAGAGAGAAACGACAGTTGCCCGCCCGCGCTGAATACCTCGGCCGGCCGGCAGGCAAGCACGACGATCGCGGCCACCGCCAGGCCGTTGATCGCGGTCGCCCGTCGCCCTAGCGCCGCCGCGATGCATGCCAGCCAGACCAGGAGCGTGGCCCGCACGACGGGCGTCTCCGCCTGCACGAGGAACATGTACAGCCCCGTGACGATCGCGACGGCCGTGAGCGACCACCGCCGTGGCAGGCAGGCCAGCCGCAGCACCTTGAACAGGCCCAGGGCGAGCAGGCCGACATGCAGCCCGGAGATCGAGAGGATGTGAACGGTGCCCGTGACGAGGAAGTCGTCGGTCTCGTCGCGGGGCAGGGCGTCGCGCCGGCCGAGCAGCAGCGCCGCGGCGAGCGCCGACCGCTGCGGAGCGACATGCCGCTCGAGCGCGGCTTCCCCCTGCCGGCGCAGCCACTCCAGCGCCACGGGTGGCCACCACCACGCGGGCGTGGAAAGCGGGCGCACGTCGGCGACGCTCGTCCGCACGATCGCGAGGCAGCGCTGCGACCGGGCCCGCACCCGGAAGTCGAACTCGCCCGGGTTGAACGCCGGCGCAGGCCGCAGCCCACGCCCCAGCACCCGCACCCGACTGCCGGGCACGAGGTCGGGGGCGGCGCCGTCGATGACCACGGCCACCCGCCCCGCGGCCGGCCGCCAGCGGCTACCGTCACGCACCCGTTCGACAGCCACGACGCACTCGCTCGCCGGACCGATCGCGGCGGCCCGCCGCGGGTCACCGGCCGGCGCCGGCAGCGTCCGGGGCGACTCCACGACCGTTCCCACCACGGCGACCGGCGTCGGGGCATCCCCGAACTGCCAGGCCAGGTCATCGGCCGGGAACAGGTCGAACCGCGCCGCACTCCACGCTGCCCCCAGGCACACGAGCGCCGCCTGCAGGCCGATCAGCGCGGCGCGCGGCGCTCCGCGCCGCGAACAGCCGGCCCATGCCGCCAGGCAGACCACCGCCGCGGCCCACGCCGGCACGGCCCAGCCCCCCGATACCGCAGGCAGGGCCCGCACGCCGGCGCAACCGGCTGCGAACAGCACGGCGACCAGCACCATTGGCCGGCAGGGAAGGGGATCGGACCGTAGGTGGCCCCGGGCCGCGAACCACGAACTCCGCGTCCACGCGGCCCCCATGTGCAGCGTGCCAGCTCCGCGTCCCCAGGCCGCCATCGCCCATGCCGTCGCGGTTCCCGAATCCATCATCTCGCCCTCTGCCGTCCGCGTAGTTGCGGCGGCACCATCAGCCGCCTACCAAGGAAAGCGTGCGCCGCAGGCAGGAGAGGCAAAAAAATCGCCTGGCGACCGGGAAGCCGCGTTACCCGGAGCGGCGATCTCCGACCGCCAGGGGCTTTTGTGGCCGCGTCGCGCGGCCCATCACCAAGGCCTGATGCGCACCGGGTGCGGGTTTCCGGTTTGTGGGGGAGCGGGTCTCGGCCCCTGAAAGCCCGAGGCGCGAGCCGAGGAAATGCGGAACGCCTCTCCTGAAGCCACACGGTTTCCCTCAGCTCACGCTTCGGGCTTCCCGGCAATCGGGCATGACAGGCAGCCACCGCCGCGCCCGTAGCGCAAGCCTCCAGGCATTGCGAATGCGGGGCGCCAAGCCGCACGCCGCATTTTCGACGGTCAGCCTCCGGCTCCAGGAGGAGCACCGAGCCTGACGCGGCGTTGGGCGAGATGTGCGAGTTACGCCCAACTCAGTAGGCGTAAGCGAATCCGGCGTAACCGCCGGACGGGCTGCCCTTGCCGTCGAGCGACCAGTTGTAGCTGCCGAAGAGGGCGAGCCGACGGGTGGCGTTCCACTGTGCCCCGAAGCCGCTCACGAGATCGGAGGGGAAGTAGGGGAAGTTCGCGTTGTTGTAGAAGCCCTGATAGAAGACCGCGAAGTCTTCGCGCAGTTCCTTCTGCACCGCCCACGAAGCCCCGAGGTAGGGACTGCTCAAATCATCTGGCAGGTCAGGGTTGCCGGTGCCGTAGTAGCCCACGTTCCATTCCACGACGATGTCGCCGGGGAGCCGGTGATCCGCGAGCAGCTGCAGGCCGGGCTCGGTGCCGATCTGAAACGGCCGCGACGCGATCCCGCTGACGAGAAACACCTCCACGCCGACGCTCGGCCAGAACATCCAGTCGCGTTCGCCCCAGAGGTGCATCTTGAGATCGAAGACGAGCGGTGCGAATCCGTCGTAGCCAGGCTTTCCGGCCGCAGGCCCGACGACCGTCGGCCCCTGGGAATAGAGTCGCAGCTCGAGGTCGTCCGTGAGTCCGGTCCGCATCAGGAACGGCCACGACCAGCTCGCCGCCGTGCCCGGCCCCGGGAAGGCGTAGGAGCACGGAATCGTCTCGATCATCGAGCGGCCCTTGGGCAGCGTGAACGGACTGTCGGGGAAGTTGGCCGTGTCGGGCCCAGGAAATGCGACGTCGGCGGGCGGCGGCCGCCGGGGCTCCGGACCGGGTATGAGCTTGTGGACGAGCCGGTAGATGAAGTTGTCGTCGGCCGGCGTGGCCGCAGCCTGCGGCTCGTCGATCTCGGGCGCCCGCCGAAACGACACCATGTGCACGTCGGTGCCAGCCTCCTCTCCCTGGCCGACCGCCGCGGACAGCAGCGCCACGACGAAGCAGGAACCGGCGACGAGACGCACATGCGTGGAAGACATGGAAATGAGACACCGGGGTGGCCCGTCTGTTTTCGTCGTGGCCCGGCGGTTTCATGCACAATGCCTCCGCGGCGGCACTTCAGGCCGGAAGCCGGGGGCCTTGCACAGGCCGCGCAAACGCCGTGATGCACGGTGAAGCGTCACCCGCCGCGGTTCGGAGATCACGCGCCGGAGGACGGCCGGGTCAGGCCGGTGTGTCCACCCCACCGCGGCGCCGCGCCTGCACGATGCGGGGCAGGCCGGCGAGATCCTTCAGCGTCGGGCCCGGCTCCAGCGCTGCCTGGGCCGCGAGCGCGACCTCGGCCGCCTGTGCCACCGCGGGCCCGATCTCCACGATCAGCCAGCCGCCCGGAACGAGCTGCGTCGCGGCCGCGGCCGCCAGCCGCTCGACCACCTCCACGCCGGTCGGCCCGGCGACGAGCGCTCCCCGCGGCTCGTGGTCGCGGACGTCCCGGGGCAGGGCGGCGAACTCGTCCTCGCGCACGTACGGCGGGTTGCTGACGATCACGTCCCACGGTCCCGCGGCGGCCGCGAGCAGATCGCCATGGAGAAATGCGATCCGCTCGGCGACGCCGTGCCGCTCGGCATTGACCCGGGCCACGGCGAGCGCCTCCGCGGAGACATCCGTGGCCGCGAACGTCGCCCGGGGCAGATGCTTGGCCAAGGTCACGACGATCGCCCCCGATCCCGTGCCCACGTCGATGATCCGCGGGGCCTCCGCGGCACGGCACAGATCGAGGACGCGGACCACGAGCCCCTCCGTCTCGGGCCGCGGCACGAGCACCGCCTTGTCGACCGCGAAAGGCAGCGAGAAGAACTCCCGACTGCCGACCAGATAGGCCACCGGCTCGCCGGCCCCGCGGCGCTTCACGAGCTCGCGAAACCGGCCGCGCTCGGCCTCGGCGACGGGCATGTCGAAGGCGGTGTAGAGGGCGATCCGCGGGCAGCCGCGGACGTGCGCCAGCAGCACCTCGGCATCCAGTCGCGGCGCCTCGGCCCCGCGGGCCGCGAGCCAGTCGGTCGTCCACGCCAGCAGGCGGCCGACCGTCCAGACGTCGGCGGCGTCGGGCTGCAATGGGGCGGTCATGGGCGGGTCCTCGGGCCGCGTCAGCCGGCCGGCTGTCCGGCGGGCTTGGCGGAGCGTTCCATCGCGGCCTTCCGCTCCTGGCGGGCGTGCTGCTCGATCGCGTCGAGCACCAGCCCGAGCCGGCCGGCCATCACCTGGTCGAGCGTGAAGCTCTCGTTGATGCGGTGATCCGTGACGCGGTTCTGCGGGAAGTTGTAGGTGCGGATCCGCTGGCTGCGGTCGCCCGAGCCGACGAGCGTCTTGCGCTCGGCCGACCGCTTCTGATGTTCGATGTTCCGTCGGTATTCATAGATTCGCGTCTTCAGCACCCGCAGGGCCTTGGCCAGGTTCTTGTGCTGGCTTTTCTCATCCTGACACTGCACGACGATGCCCGTCTCCAGGTGCGTGAGGCGGACGGCTGAGGCGGTCTTGTTGACGTGCTGACCGCCGGGGCCGCTGGCGCAAAACAGATCCTTGCGATACTCGTCGGGGGACAGCGACACCTCGACGTCCTCCGGCTCGGGCAGCACCGCCACGGTCGCCGCCGAGGTGTGGATCCGCCCCTTGGTCTCGGTGTCGGGCACCCGCTGAACGCGATGGCCGCCGCTCTCGTGCTGGAGCCTGCGATACACGGCCTCGCCGGAGACGCCGAGCACCAGCTCCTTGAAGCCGCCGAGCTCCGTGGGGCTCGCGTCGAGGACCTCGAAGTCCCAGCCGCGCTCGGCGCCGAACCGGCGGTACATCTCGTAAAGGTCGCGGACGAACAGCGCCGCCTCGTCGCCGCCGGTGCCGGCCCGCAGCTCCATGATGCACCGCGCTCGGTCGGCGTCCTCGTCGTCCGAGCAGAGCTCGAGCAGCTCGTCCCACTCCTGCTCCCGGCGGCGCTCCAGCTCGGGCAGCTCCGCCTCGGCCAGCGCCCGGAGCTCGTGGTCGGCCCCGCGGATCATGCCCTGGAGGTCGTCGATCTGCCGCTCGAGTCCGACGAACTGCCGGTAGCGGAGGGCCAGGCGGGCCAACGTGCCGTGCTCACGAGCGGCCGCCGACAGCCGCTGCTGGTCCGCGAGCACGTCGGGATCGACCATCGCCCGCTCCAGCACCTCGAACCGGGCGAGCTTGGCTTCCAGCTGGTCGCGCATGAATCAGGACGCGGGCGACTCGGCCGCCGCCGCTCCCGCCTTCTTCTTTTTCAGGCTGGCATAGCCGGCGCCGGCGAACTTGCTCTTGAACTTCTCGATCCGGCCGGCGGTATCGACGAACTTGAGCTTCCCCGTGAAGAACGGATGGCAGACGTTGCAGATGTCGACCTTGATCTCAGGCACGGTGCTCCGGGTGGAGAACGTGTTGCCGCAGCCGCAGCGGACGACCGTCTCGGCGTACTTGGGATGAATGCCGTCTTTCATGATCCTCTTCCTCGGGGGAGCCCTGAAGATTACCCGCTGTCGCTCGGCCCGGCAACGCGGCCCGACGGAGACAACGGAGAAATCGGCGTTTCAGGGCCCAGGATTGAGTTTCGAGCCGCTCTCCGCCGCGGCCGGCCCCGCCGCTTGTTTCGCCAGGGCATCCGCCCGCAGGCGGCTGCCGAACCGCTGCGGCGACGCATCCGCACGGAGCAGCTTCTCCGCATCGGCCTCCCGGCCCAGGGCCATGAACGCCTCCGCGAGGTTCAGCCGCGCGGCATCGGCCCAGCGGCTGTCGGGCGCGGCCGCAAGCGTCATCCGCTCCAGGTAGTCGACGGCCGCCGCATACTCCCCTTCGCCCAACGTCAGCACTCCGAGCCAGTAGGTGGCGTCCTCCTTCATCTGGTCGTAGAGCCGCTGCAGCGATTCCGCCTGCTGTGGTGGCGCCGCGGCCACCGCGGCCGCGATCACCTGCCGGCTCGGCCGCGCCGCCAGATACGACGCCTTGGCGCCGTCCGGGCCGTCGAGATCGCCGCGAAACTCGCGAATCCGCGCGGCCATCAACGGCCGCACCACCCGCGGCCCCGTCCGCACGGCCCGCTCCCCGCCGCGTTCGGTGAAGGCGACCGCCAGCGGCGCCAGTTCGCGGCCCAGCACCGCCGCGAGCGCCTGTTTGTCGCGGCGACGGGCGAGCGTCTCCCAGGGGAACGTCCACAGGCCGGTGTCCACGCTGCCGGGCAGGGCGGCACGCGCCCGCTCCGCCAGCGGCGTGGGAGCGACGGCCAGACGCCAGCCGACGGTGTCGCCGAGCTCGGTCTCCAGGTCGGCCATCCGCCGCGACAGACACCATGGATCGGCGGCAACGAGCACCGCGAGCCGTGCCATGTCGGAGGCCTGCACCGGGTACGGCCGATCGGCGAGCGAGAGCGCCGCCAGCACGGTCGGGTCGCCGGCCGCCGCACGCGCGGTGGCCACGCCGACGCCCCCCGGGCCGGGAATCGGCATGCCGTAGGCCGGCTCGAACAGGTAGGCCTCGCCCCCCGACACCAGCGCCGGCAGCCACGGCCGCGGCGGGCCGGCCGCCGCATCGCCCGTCGCCAGCATCACGCCATCGAGCCCCGCGTGCCGCAACAGCTCGAGGAACACCCAGGCCCGCTGGGCGGCGCTGGCCCGCCCGGTGAGCAGGATCTCGCCGGGCAGCATCCATCGGCTGCCGGGATTGGACGCGGTCGGCACCATCGGCGGATCGCTCACCGGCGCCAGCGACCGCACCGTCCAACGGAAGAGGGCGACCGCCGCCGCCAGGTCGTCGTCCGGCGCGACACCGGCCCGCACCTGGCGGGCGATGTCGGCCAGCCAACGTGCGTCGCGCAGCGTCGTCACATCGCCGGAGGCTTCGAATGTGGAACTGCCCAACGCGGCCTCACTCGCCATCGGGCGGAGCGGCTCCGGCAGCGTCGCCGCGAGCGGGTCGACTGCCCACGCAGCGGCCGCCCCGGGCCGCGCATGGCTCCACTGGTTCAACCGGTCGAACACCTGGCCGTAGGCCGCCGCCTCGTCGAACTGCTCGAGCCGCTCGAGCACCGACACCGCCCCGTCCAGCAGTTTCTCGCGCACCGCCGCCGGCACGGTGGGCACACCGGGAGCCCGGGCGGGCGCCGCGACGGGACGGCCGCAGCCGACGAGGCTGGCCACGACTCCCGCCGCCGCGAAGGCGAACCGCCGGCTCATGGGGCTGCCTCGCCGGCCTCGGGCTCGCCCGCCAGCCGGGCCTCGTGAATCCGCACCACCCGCTCCACCACGCCCCGCAGCCGGTCGAGCGGCACCATGTTGGGGCCGTCGCTCGGGCTCTTGTCGGGGTCGGGATGGGTCTCGAAGAACAGCCCGTCGATGCCGACGGCCGCGGCGGCCCGGGCCAGCGGCTCCACGAGCGCGCGGTCGCCGCCCGTGGTCTCGCCGAGGCTGGCCGGGTGTTGGACGGAGTGCGTGGCGTCGAAGATCACCGGCACGCCGAAGCCGCGCATCATGAGCAGGCCGGCGAAGTCGTTGACGAGCCGACCGTAGCCGAAGAAGGTGCCGCGCTCGCACAACAGGATGTCGCGACAGCCGCCCGCGAGCAGTTTGGCCACGACGTGCCGCATGTCGGCCGGGGCGACGAACTGCCCCTTCTTGACGTTCACCGCCTTGCCGGTCGCGGCGGCGGCGAGCAGGAGGTCGGTCTGCCGGCAGAGAAAGGCCGGCACCTGCAGCAGGTCGCACACCTGCCCGGCGGCCGTGGCCTGCTCCGGCAGGTGGACGTCGGTCGTGACGGGGAGGCCCGTCTCCCGACGGACGCGGTCGAGCACGCCGAGCCCCTCGTCGATGCCCGGCCCGCGAAACGACCCCGCACTCGTGCGATTGGCCTTGTCATACGACGCCTTGAAGACCACCTGGACGGGCAACTGCCGCGCGATCTCTGCCAATGACTCGGCGATCTGCAGGCAGAGGGCCTCGCTCTCGATCACACACGGCCCCGCGATCAGCAGCAGGGGCATCCCGGGACCGCAGCGATGCTGGCCGATCAAGGCGGGCAGACGGGGACTCACGGCACGGCTCCAGACGGGGGAAGCGGGCGAAGGCCGATGGCGAGCCATGACCCGTGGGGATCATACCGGCGAGCGGCCGATCGGTCCTGCCGCCGCGAACAGCGGCCGCACAAAAAAAGGCGGGGCCTACGACCCGACAGGAGCATCCTGTCAAAGGGCGGGCGGTTCAGGGGCAAGGCAACCGCGCGCCCGGAATCAAGTCGGAGGCCCCACCTTAGCAATGAGTTGCGTGTGTGGGACATGACGGACACCGCGGTGGCCGCCACGACCGAAAGGCACTGCACACGGTGTGCCAAAACACGCCCCAGGCTCGGGTTCCGCTTCCTTTTAAAAAACCACCGGTGAAGGAGACCGTTTTGCCCGCTGCCGCAGGCCGCCCCGGAGCCGGCAGCCGCGGGCAGCGCGCTCGGTTTCGCAGCGCCGCGTTGCATTTTGCGGCGCCGCCCCCCTGGCTGTCCGTGGACAAAGCCATCCGGGGCCCCTGTAACCCTTGATCGACCGCAGGAAACGCCGGGGGTTTCTGGGTCGATGGCCATCGCATCCTGCTCGGGCAGACTTTTTCCGCAGCCTGGCAGGCTCCGGATGACCGCACGGCGGCAAAAACCATGAAAATAAGGCCCAGACTTGACGTTCCTGGGGGCCGTGCGCTAGTGTGCGGTGCTTCGGATGCCGGTCACGATCCCTTTTCCGGGCGTCGCGCCGCGCGTCGTGCCAGCGTAGCTTCAATTGGCAGAGCACCGCATTCGTAATGCGGGGGTTGCGGGTTCGACTCCCGCCGCTGGCTGTTCGTGAGCCCGACGATATCGCAGGAGATTTTCCGACCCATGGCACCATCGACTCGCCTCGACATTCGTGACGTGATCACCGGCAACGGCCCGTTCGGTCCCGCAGAGATCCGCAGCCTTGTCGAGGCTTTGGCCGGTGACTCCGCTGCCCACCGCGATCTCCGCGCCGCCGTCAAGGAACTCGAGTCGCACGCGGATCGCAGTCCAGCCGCTTCCGTGAAGTTGGGCGTTTGCCAGCACCTGCTCGGCCGGGCCAAGGACGCCCTCGACACGCTGAAGTCGGGCGACGGCGGCGCCCTGGCCCTCTTCTATCAGGCGCTGGCACATGCCGCCCATGAGGCCCACGACAAGGCCCGCGAGGCATTCGAGGCGGCCAAGAAGGCCGGCTACGACGCCGCCGCATGCGTCGCGGGCATCGCCGACTCGCTGCGGTCGTCCGGACAGGTGGACGCGGCCCGCAAGGAGATCGAGCGGCTCGGCAGCCAGGGCGAGTCGTCCGCCGATTACTGGGCCGCGAAGGGGGCCGCGCTTGCCGACACGGGCCTGCCCATCGCCGAAACCATCGCCGCCTTCGAGAAGGCGCTGGCCATCGATCCGGGCCACCCGACGGCCCTGTTCGCGATGGGCGTGATCAACGATCGGCTGGGCAATGACGACGAGGCCATCGCCTGCTACGAGCGGTCGCTGAAGCGATATCCTGCGAGTGTCGGCGCCCTCCTCAATCTCGGCATCCTGTTCGAGGATCGTGACGATTTCGCCAGGGCGCAGGAATGCTACCGGCGGATTCTCGAGGCCTACCCCAACCACCCGCGGGCCCGGCTTTTCCTCCGCGACTCGTCAGCCTCCGGCGACCTGCAACTCGACGAGCAGGAGCAGAAGCATCGCGACCGCCTCGACCAGGTGATGAGCCTCCCCGTGAGCGACTTCGAGCTCTCGGTGCGCAGCCGCAACTGCCTGCAGAAGATGGGCATCCTCACGCTCGGCGACCTGGCGCGGACCACGGAAGACGAGATCCTGGCGAGCAAGAACTTCGGCGAGACGAGTCTCGTCGAGATCAAGGAAATGCTCGCTTCCAAGGGACTCTCGCTGGGCCAGATCTCCCAGCCGTTGGCCGCGGACGAGACGGTGAGCGAGCCGAGCGAGGTCGCCACCGACGACCAGGAGATGCACGGCCTGCCGATCACCGAATTGAACCTTTCGGTGCGGGCCCGCAAGTGCACCACGAAACTCGGCATCACGACGATCGGGGATCTCGTCCGCCGGACGGCCGAAGATCTCCTGGAATGCAAGAACTTCGGCGTCACGAGCCTCAACGAGGTTCGCGAAAAGCTCGCGGAACGGGGCCTCAAGCTGCGGGGCGACTGACGCGTCCCGCATCCAATTCCGGCCCTGCCATGCGGCGCAAGCCCATGCGGCGAAACGACTTGCGGCGGCCGCCGGGGAACGGGAAATTTGCTTGTGAGCCAGTCCCTCGGTAGGGTTGAGGGAACACCTTCCCCCGCTTCCCACCCGAGCAAGGACGAGCCCGCATGACGTCGGCGAGCCTCAAGGACAAGCGCGTTCGTGACCTGGCCCGGCTCGCCAAGCAGCACGGCGTGGCCGGCTGGCACTCCATGCGGAAGGACCAGTTGATCAAGGCGCTCGTCCGCAAGGCGCGGAATGGACTTGCGGCCGCCGAGGCACCCGTCACGCCCCGGAGGTCGTCGCCCGTCGCCGCGCCGGTCGTGAACCCCGAGGTCGCCCGCAGGATCGCCGAGGCGAGGGAACGGCTCGAGCGGGCCAAGAGCCTCGCTACCCGCCCCGAGCAGGGCCGGACCAACCGGGCCCCCCGCGACCGGATGGTGCTCATGGTGCGCGGCCCCCACTGGCTGCACGCCTTCTGGGAGATCACCCCGCGGAGCATCATGCGGGCGCAAGCCGCCCTCGGCCAGGAGTGGCACGGGGCGCGGCCCGTGCTCCGCGTCCTGCAATTGGAAAACGCCATCCAGGCCTCCCCCTCCGAGCGGGTCGTGCGCGAGATCGCCGTCCACGGCGGGGTCAAGAACTGGTTCGTCGACGTCCGTGAGCCGCTCCGGTGTCGCGTCGAGATCGGCTACCGCGCGGCCACCGGCAGGTTCCATGCGCTTGCCCGCAGCAACGCCGTGTCCACACCGGTCGCATCGCAGGGTGACACGCTCGACTCCCACTGGGGCGATATCGTCGGCGACTGCGAGCGGATTTACGCGATGAGCGGCGGGTTTTCGCCGGAAAACAACAGCCCCGAACTCCAGGAGCTCTTCGAGGAGCGGCTGCGGCGGCCGATGGGGCCGCCGGCCACCGCGCCGGTGGCGGCGGACTCCGAACACGGGGATTCGCAGCAGCCGGTCGACTTCCAGCTCGAAATCGACGCCGAGATGATCGTGTACGGAGCCACGCAGCCCGACGCCTATGTCACGCTGCAAGGCGAACCGGTCAAGGTCCAGCCCGACGGCACGTTTCGCGTGCGTGTCGAGATGCCGAACAAGCGGCAGGTGCTGCCGATCGTGGCCAGCGCCCGCGACGGCTCGGCCCGGCAGACGGTGGTCATGGCCGTCGAGCGGAACACGAAGGCCATGGAGCCTTACGGCCGCGACATGGACGAGTGGTGAACGGCCGCGGGATCGCCGCCACGGAAGCGACGGTTTCAAGCCGAAGCCGGCGAGCGGGCGGCATGAGTTGTCTCGCTGGCGGAGGACCGCCACGCTCGCCATCCTCACGCCGACCCACTCGCCTCCCCCGATGGGCGATCCGAGCGATGGCGGCGATCCCGCGGGCGAGTAAGATGAGGTCAGAAGGGAGTGTGAGGCGATACGTTTTCTGCCATGTTCGTGATGATGTCGACCTATGCCGGTGAGCGTTGGATTCACGCAGCCAGGGCCATCCATGGCCCCTGACTGCTTGGTCCGTCGGAGCCGAAGCCAAGGTTCGGCTCGACGGACGTGGGCGTCGCTCCGGCGACGCGGAAGGGAGTGTGAGGCGATACGTTTTCTGCCATGTTCGTGATGATGTCGACCCATGCCGGTGAGCTCTTAACGAGGCTCGTTGGGGGCCGATGATCGGGGTTGCGTGCCCCGCCGGCGGTTCCGGTTTCGGCCGGACCGTTCCGGATCGCATGCCCCTCGATTTAGGCACCCCCGTCTTTTTTCAACGAGCTCTCCGCATCACACGACACCACGGCATCGCGGTGGAAAGCGTATCGCCTCGTGCTCCCTCACCGCGGCCGCGGGGCCTTTTTCACTTCCCTGGCGGCCCAGGCCTCGAAGGCCGGCTGCGGTGCGGCCCGAAAGACCTTCGCGAACGCGGCGTCGAACGCCGCTCCGTCATCGAGCTCGGTGACGAGCTGCTTCAACCGGGCCCCGGTCGCCATCGCGCCGACGAAGCCGCCCGCCGCCGTGGCGGTCGCGACCGGATCGGCGTGGCCACCGAGGAAGTCGGCCGCCGAGCCGAGCCGGGCGACCGCGGCCGGAACATCTCGCTTCCATTCCTGCACGACCGGCGCCTTGGGCACGATTCGCGCCGCCACGGCCCGGCCCGCTCCCCGAGCGAACCACTCCGGCGCCATCCGGCCTGCCAGCGCCGCGCCGGCGAGCTGCTCGGCGAGCAACGCCCGCGGATTGTCGTCGTCATCGCCGCTCGGCAGCAGCACCGCCCCATACGCGACGTCGCCCGACACGCCGACGTGGCCCGCGATGCCCTTGGGACGCTCGGCATTGAGTACGTTTTGCCAGAGGGCGGAATAGTCGTACGCCTGACGAAACACGTACACCACCACGCCGCCGCGCAGCAGCGGCCCTGCATCGCCCAGGAGTTCCCGGCGCACCCGCTCCCCCAGCGGCTCGGTCTCCGCCGCGAGCTCCCGCATCCGGGCGGCCGGCAGATTGCCGATCAGGCACACGCCGTCTACCACCTCCGCCAGCGGCTCCTCGTCGGGAATCGCCCGCCGCCACAGCTTCCGCCCCGCGGCAAACCGGAGCTTCTCCAGGTCCGCGTTCGACATGCTGCGGGCCCGACCGGCCGCCACCAGCGTCTCGAGCGGCGTCGTCGCCGCCAGCATGTCGAGCCGCGCGCCCTCGTCCACCCACCGCTCGATCATGGAGATCACGTCGGCGGAGAGGGGCTGCTTGTTGAGCGGCATCCGCTGCCCCTCGATGTCGCGGCCGCGGAGTTTGCGGACAAGGAGGCTCGCCGCCCCTTTCCCGGGCGTGGCCGGCGGCCCGCTGCGGCCCCCTTTGAGCAGCGTCTCGAGGCTCGTCATCCGCAGGTTGGCCGCGGGGTCCTGCTGCCCGTGACAGCCGGCGCACTCCTTGAGCAGCACCGGCGCGACGTCGATCGCGAACGAAACTTCACCCGGCTTGAGCGCGACCGGCCCCGCAGGCGGCACGACCGGCGGCGGTGCGGCGCCGGCCCGCACCAGTTGATCGAGCGGGGTGGCCGGGTCGGCGGCGTCATACGGGGCACCGGCGTCGATCCACTTCATCAGCGTGCCCACCTCGTCGGGCGACACCTTGCCGCCTCCGCGCGGCATGTCGCCTGTGAGGATCACCTCGACGAGCCGGCTGGCATTGCCGGCGCCACGCTGCACCACGCCGGTCTGCATGAGGCCGGCGTAGGAGGCCATGTGAAAGTTCCCTTTGCGGCCGGCCACGTGGCAGCCGCCGCACTTCGCCGTCAGGATCGGCGCGACCTGCCGCGAGAACGAGATCGCCTGACCGGAAGCCGGCAGGCAGCAGCCGGCCACGGCCAGCAACGCCATCACCCGCAGCGACCGCCTGCCTGTAAGTTCCATCGATCAGCCTCCCCGCGTCACCCGCTCCCGGTCAGGTAGGCCGCTCGCGAGCTTCCCGCTCTGCAGCCAGACGGTCTGCCACCGACCGCATCCGGCGTCGCCGGCCGACCCCCGCCGGCCGCTTGGCGGCCAGCCGCGGTGGACGATCACCCTGCCGCGCGGCCTGGGCCAGCGTGACACCGGCGGTGGCAGCCACTGTGGCGACGATCGCAGTCAGCCAGGCCGCGCCCAAGCCAATTCCGAGACGCCCGCACGCCTTCGCGCCCGCGGCGTCGCCGAGCGCACCGAGGAGCGATCCCAGCCCCAGAACGACCGCGAGCAGCACGGGCAGCAGCAGGGTGGCCACCAGGCCCCAGGTGAGCCCACGTCGCAAATCGTCTCGGTTCATCAGGACTGGATTCCGTCGACCTCGTGGCTGTCGACCGGTGGCAGCCGATCGATCCGGAGATTGTCCCGTCGCTCCATGGCCCCCGTCAAGAAAGCCGGGCTGCGGCGTCACGGCCGGTGGCTCTACAATGCGGGAGAGCTGCGGCGGGAGGCTGCGGCCACGGCGGCGGAGCACGGGTATGACTCGGAATGGGCTTTCGCGGCTGGCGGGCGGCAGGCTGGCCGCGTGCCTGCTGGCCGTCGTCGCCAGCACGGCCCGGGCCGACCGGGTCGAGATGGCCGACGGCCGCGTGCTCGAGGGCCGGTTTGCGCTCCTGCCGGGCGTGGCCGTCGATCCCTTGAACCCGCAGTCTTCTTCCGCCGGCACGCCGATCCTGATGTGCGACGACGAGCTCACGCGCACGATGGTCTCGAAGCGGCGGGTCGTGAAGACAGAACCGGGCCCAGTCGACTCCGGCCTGGAGACGATCCGCATCCCGCAGCGGGTGCCGGAGAAGGGCCGCCGCGTGGCCGGCATGGGGGCGGCGATCGAGACGACTCCCTTCGACGAGTTCGGCCGCCGCATCCTCTCGCTGTCCACCGCGGGCGGCCGGGTGGACGTGGTGCAAGGGATCACCGAGATCACGCCCCGCTGGACGCGGATCGAGGGCCTCGTCACCGAAAACCCGGTGATCCTCGACATGCGACTGGCCACGAACGCGCTGCCCCGCGACGTGCTCAAGCGGGTGATCGAGCAGCACATCGACCGCACGAACGCGGACCAACGGCTGCAGGTCGTGCGGCTGCTGATCAAGGCCGAGCGATACGAGGACGCCCGCAGCGAGCTCGACGAGGTGCTGAAGGACTTCGCAAGCCTGGCCGAGCTGACCCGCGAGCGGAAGCGGCTTTCGGAGCTCGCGGCGCGGCGGATCCTGGACGAGATCCGGATGCGGGGCCGCGTCGGGCAGGATCGCCTCGCCATGCGACTGCTGGAAAACTTTCCCACCGAGGACGTCGGCGGCGAACTGCTGGAGGAGGTCCGCGAGGAACGCGACCGCTATCGCGACCGGCAGGAGGCGGCCCGCCGGGTCGTGGCCGGTCTGCGATCCCGGACCGAGGCGATTGAAGACCCGCAGGAGCGGGCGGCGGCCGCGGTCGTCGTGGCCGAGATCGAGCGGGAACTCACCTTCGACTCGCTCGGCCGGCTGGCCACCTTCGAGCGGCTCGGCGGCGACCCGGCGTTGCCCGCCGCCCGTGCGGTCGCCCTGGCGATCAACGGCTGGCTGCAGGGTCCCACGATGGGCGACGACAACCTCAAGGTGGCGCTGTCGGCTGTGCGGCTCCGGGAGGCGCTCCGCGAATACCTCCAAACGCCGGACGCCCCCGCCCGCGAGGCGACGCTCGCCCGCATGCGAAACGAAGAGGCCTTCAGCGTCGCGACGATCGCCGGCATCGCCCGGCACATGCGCCCGCCCCTTGATCCGCCACAGCCGACAGCACCGGGGCAGTTCGCCCTCGACGTGCCGGGACTGCCCGGCATGGGCAACGTGCGCTGCCTCGTGCAGCTCCCGCCCGAATACGATCCGCTCCGCGGCTACCCGGCGATCGTTTCGCTGCATGCCGCCTGGACGACGCCCGAGAAGCAGATCGAGTGGTGGGCCGGCATGCCCGCCGCCGACGGCACGCGACTCGGTCAGGCGACCCGCCACGGAGCCATCGTCATCGCGCCCGCCTGGGCCCGCGACCACCAGACGGCCTACGAATACTCGGCCCGCGAGCATGCCGTCGTGCTCGCAGCGGTCCGCGAGGCCTGCCAGCGGTTCGCGATCGACACCGACCGCGTGTTCCTCTCCGGCCACTCGATGGGAGGCGACGCCGCCTGGGACATCGGCCTCGCCCATCCCGACCTGTGGGCGGGCGTGATCGCCATTTCGGCCGCGGCCGACCGCTACGTGCACCACTACTGGAAAAACGCCGCCACGCTGCCGTTGTACGTCGTGGGAGGCGAACTCGACGGCGGCACGTTGCAACGCAGCGCCGTCGATCTCGACCGCTACTTCCTCAAGGGCTACGACGCGACCTACGTCGAGTACCGGGGCCGCGGCCACGATCACTTCGCCGAGGAACTGCTGCGGATCTTCGACTGGATGGGCCGCAAGCGGCGGACGTTGCCGACGGCGATCGAGGCCGTGTCGATGCGGCCCTGGGACCGGTTCTTCTGGTGGCTGGAGTTCGCCGAGGCGCCACCGAAGACCGTCACGCTGCCCGTCAATTGGCCGCCGGCAAAGGGGGCCGGGCCGCTCGAGATCGAGGGGCAGGTGACTCCGGGCAACACGATGACGGCCCGCTGCGGGGGCCGCGGGGTGCGACTCTGGCTCGGCCCGGAGATCGTCGACATGACGCGGCCCGTCACGGTGACGCTGGCCGGCACACGACTCTTCAAGGGCCCGGTGGTGCCCGACGAGCGGGTGCTGCTCGAAGACCTGCGCCGCCGCGGCGACCGACAGCATCCCTTCTGGGCCGTCGTCGAAGGGTCCCGGTGAGCCGTTGCGTCACGCCCTGGCCGTTGCTGGGAAGCCCGAAGCGTAAGCTGAGGGAATACGCGTCGATCCACTGGAAGGCGATCCGCATTCCGCTCGGCTCACGCCTCGGGCTTCAAGGCACGGGACCGCCAAACCCAAAACCGGCTCCCAGGCACACGAGGCCGCTGCCGCCAGACCC
>Ga0315904_10001871_pt1 | contig 33164 bp, 47 predicted proteins | sample LakEriMetagenome_6_FD_203529 | JGI IMG/M metagenome (GOLD analysis project Ga0315904, IMG submission 203529) | Freshwater fungal communities from buoy surface, Lake Erie, Ohio, United States - Buoy 12 MA120 | ecosystem: Environmental > Aquatic > Freshwater > Lake | place: USA: Lake Erie, Ohio...
TACATATCGAAAGAGTCTTGATCGAATACTATCGAGCATATGTTCCCTCTTCCGACGCTCATCCCTACGTAGTAGGCCATCCCGTCTTTCTTAGGATCGCGGCCAGCTACTATCTTCCTGATAAGGCCGTTCATTAGTTCAGGCTTATGTCGTCCCCAAACAAGCTTCTCATCTTGCTATCCCCCGTCATAGCTGAGAACGCCTTATGCATCATAGTTGTTACGCTATACAGCTCTACATCGTCTTCGATGGCAAAGTGATATGTAGCAAGCACATCTATGTTTTCGTCGTCTTCTTCAGCATCATCTATGATCCCATACATGGCTGCACATACAAGCCTGTCCTCGAGGTCGTACTTGGCTGCAAGAGATTCTATTTTGGAGACGATCTTCTTCATTTCGTCAAAAAACTCCCTGTATTCCTTTTTCATCACTTAAATTTGTACAAAGATAGAGTTATATGCCTAAGTCCAGGGTCCCAAAGGTGAGGATGTTCAGGGAGTTTTCCTACATGAAACCCTACTTTGTGGGGAAAAATCACCTCAAACGCATGAAGCAGAACAGGACTAAGTTCTTGGATTCTTCTGAGGTATCTCAAAGCGAGCTAGAGTTCTTGTTGTGGGCTTACGACCTAGAGTTCTTTACCATCAAGTTCGCTAGTGAAGACTATGAAATGAATGCTGGGAACCTTTCTAGCAGGATCCTCTATCCGCTTATGAATAGTGGGTATATATACAAGCATTTCGACAAGCTTACTTCTTCAGATATGTACGAAGACCATCTGTTTAGGGGTGAGACCAAGTTTAACTACAGAGTTCGCTATGCGCTTACTCAGAAGGCTAGGCTGTGCGTGCAGAGGTTCTACAACCTCTTCGATCACCTCCCCTGACCCGCGTACGGCTTCTCGTAGGTAGAGCTGCTCTTGTTTTTAGACCTGCTCTTGGCGTGTCTTCCGTGGTTCTTCTTGGGGTTCAGCACGAGCTTCTCTGAAGCCCTTCCGCTAGATTTTGCTTTAGCCATCAGTACAGCTTGTATATGGTTGCTTTTCCGTCGCGCATAGCACGCAGCACGCGCTTCTTATTGTTCCCTTTGTGGTATGACACGTGTACCCATTCTGGATTCTCGTCGTTACCGAACTCCCAAATCAGTTGATTGAACTCTAGGTTCTTCTTGATAAATTCAAAAACCTCTTTGTTTGTGACGCCTCCATGAGTATCTGCGTCAAGATCGAGCGCACGCCCAACCATATGCTCCGACGTTTTCGACCCTCCGACTGCTTTATTGAGTTCTTTGCAGCGGAATCCTGATGATACTGCGATAGGTACATCGAAGTGGTCTCGTAAGGGCTGAAAAACATGAGTAGCTATATCTATAAGATTTGCAATGTCCTCTTTATCTGGGGCATTATTTATCCCCAGGCGCTCTGCCGTTATAGACTTTGTCACCTCCCTTAGGCTGAGGTTTTTGCTTAGTTGCATTTTTAATTGAATTGTTATATGCTACTACGGACGGGTTGACTCTCTTTATAGACGGGTTGAAGTACCCTCTGCTCACCGATTGAGGCCATTGCGAGCGTTGAGCATCTGAAGCAGCTGCTGCATCCCGCCTTGGCCTCCTTCTTCGTCTTCTTCTTCCTCCTCGTATCCACCAGCCTTCTTCTTCATCATGCGCTCTGACTCGTTGTATCTCGTGCCAGTGGCTTCGTATTGTGCTACGTCGAGCTCGAACTCCCCGTTTTCGTTCTTTCTGACAGGGAAGTCTTCGTCGGCGATGAGGTCATTCCCCTCTTCGTCTCTAGCTACAGCGTACTCGTTCCACACCCCATACACTTTTACAGGTGCTTGGCCAGGGACCCCCGTGTCGTACATGACGTACTCTCTATCCCCATCCATCATAACGGGTGAAGCGAACTGACCAGTGAGCATAAACTCGGGGCTTTTGGGCTTCTTGGGGTCGCCACCACCTTGCATAGCTCTCATCATGGCTTCCATTCCACCACCTTCATTGAATTTCATAAAGGAATTACTTACTCCTGTGTAGTTGCTGGGCATATTATTTTTTATTTCTGCTAAGATACTTGAAATACTCTACTTGTCTAAGGCGGTCCTTTGCCCCTTTAAGGGTAGGTGATTCACCTAGGTTTCTCCCTTTAGAAGAAACTACTCGGTAACCGCCAGAAGACTTTTTTACTATCATGCCTTTTTAGACTTCATCAGGGCCTTCTGAGATCTAGCCATTATTCTAGATGCTCTCTTCATGTTGCCCTTCCCAGAGTCAGCGACTCTTTCGGACTTGTCTTCAAGGCGCATGGCCTTGTCTGAAAGGCGCATCCCTTTTTTCTGTGATTTGGGGTAGTTCATATTACTTAATACGTCTAAATGTGTTAGGTTCTCCTTTGTAAAGCCACGAAGATTCTCCCTTTGGCTTGGGTCCTTCCAAGTCTTCAAGGCCAGCAAGGAGGCCAGAGACACGGCCCTGGTACTTACCAAGACGCTCAAGAAGCTTTTTAACGTCCTTCTTAGGCGGCTTCGGAGCCTTACCTCCGTCGCTGTACTTCTTCATGCACTTCATGATGCAAATATAATTAAGAAACTAATCAGCCCTTATTGGAAGTCAACTGTAGTACCAAGATTTCTTGGATTAGACTGAGGCTTTCCAGATCTCTTAACGGCCCTCATCCTTCTTTTCTGCTCTTTCTCCTTCTGCCTGGCCATCTCCTTCACAGAAATAACTCTATTGCTATCAAGGCGCTTTTTAGAGCTAAGTGTACCAGCCTTTTGACCAGCGTCACTGCTGCTTCTCACAACGGCATTTACAGTTATGCCAGATCCACCCGCAGCAGCCGTGTTTGAAGGCGCGTCGGGATTGCAAGATCTAGGGGTTTTACCGCTAGTTTCATTGAAATTCACTGGAGCAGCAGCAGAACTGCCTTTTCCACGTCTTTTTGGGCGATCTACACCACCGCCATTACTGTATTTCATGCACTTCATAGCGCAAATATACAAAAGACACAAAGCACCGCTTCCACAACTACTTTGCATTCTAGCAAGCGGGGCTCTCGCAAGCCCCCGCAGCTGCCTTAGCTAAAGAAGCGTAGCAAAGTTACAACTTTTTCGGGTAAAAGTCAAGTAGGTCTCACCGCCTGTGGATAAAATTTTTGAGTTATACGTGATCTTGGGGTTGCGCCCCTACATACGTGTCGTCACGCGTAAACCGAAACCGAATCCTAAGACCCCGTAGGGGTTCTTAGAGACAGATTTCACCTAACTTTTCAGCTTTTTAAGCTGATTGTCAAGCAGAAAGGCAGCTTTGGTTGAAGCAGAACTGCAATTGAGCTTTGTGAATCGTTGATTCACAGCAAGAAGCAAACCCTCCTCGTCTCACACCTAACCTCAGCTCACCTCAGGGGGGCCTTCGCACGTCACGTCCTGCGGGCCTCACGCCTCGCACATCTGCGCATCACATGCACACGTCCTTGCATCACCCGCACGCGATCTTGATGGCCCTTTTTACTCCCCTAAAGGGGAGTAAGAAATATATCAAGGGGGGTCAGATTTGCAATTTCGGAATTTGCCGTAGTATCTTTGGGGCCATCGGTTTCGCTGTTGAAGCCGTCTCAAAACACTCTCAGCTATGCTGAATCAAACCTCCCTCCTCTCTGACCTTCGGTCAACTGTCAATGCCCTGTCCTGCCGTCCCACCGCAGAGCGCAAGGCTCATGCCACGAAGCTCCTTCAGGAGCTGTTGGCTTTCGTCGATGGGGTTCAGGTCGGCTCCTCTCCTGCACCTCAGGTCAAGCACAAGACACCGAAGGTGTCGAAGGTTGCCAAGGTCACCAAGGCATCTCCTACGGAGATGGTAGCTGACCAACAGGAGCTTCGTGCAGCAACCCCAAAGGGGTTTGCTGTGACCAAAGCCGACAAGGTCAAGGCCGCTGAACGTGTTGCAAAGCAACAAGCCGAGGCTGTGGCTCGTCAGCCCAAGCCCGTGACGCCAGCCGCGAAAGCACCGAAGGTGCAAGCCGCTGTTGCCGCTCCGTCTTCAGAACTCTTGAGTTCTGTGACTGCGATGCAGGACGCCATGAAGCTCCTCTCTGAGCTTAGCTCAGCTACTGCGGTGGCTACGACGGAAGTCCGTAAGGACTTGACTTCACTCGAGGCTCGTGTCGCTGCTCTCGAGGCTAAGCCGAAGGCTTCTGCCAAGCGTTCACCGAAGCAGTCAGCTTTAGCTGACATGCTGCTCGACTCTGACTTCGACGGCATGCCTTGGTGAGCCGAAGGCTCCGCTGGCGTCAGGTGAGGCGTGAGGGGTGTGTGTGATGCACACTCGCTCATGCCCACACTGGGCCGCTCACAAGTGGAGTCACCATCTAACCTTTAGGTTAAAAAAATAAATTTGGATTTGTGGAATCTTTGTCCGTATCTTTGGGCCATCAATCAATCAAACCCCCTGTCATGGGACACACACTCACCTCACCCCTCATGGAAGCTAAGCTTCAGCAGTTGTTTCAAGGTCTTACTCAGGACCAAGCTCACGCCACGTCATGTTACGCTCAGCTCTCTTGCAGAGAGCAGCAGTTTGCAGACATGCTCTTCGAGCAAGGCGACCTTTGATTTTCATCTCACTACACACACATCACGTCATGTCACAAGCACAAGTAGCGACTAAAGTCGCAAAGTCCATCAAGGCTAATCTCTCAGCACCCTTTTGGGTGCAGGTCATGTCAGATGACGCCGCACTCACCAGTGTAAACGGCACTACGTGCCATGTTTGGAAGTGGAACCTGCTCCTCCTTCGGAGGGATGTGAACCTCTACTCGAAGGGCATCCTGCCCCATAGGGGCTGGAAGGTCACGACGGTCAAGCGTTACCTTGGGGTGACGGGATCGGCTGACGTGTTGCGAGAGAAAGTCCATGCCATCTACGATGGCCTCGTCTCAGCAGACCGAGAGCGTTTCGAGCCGACCAAATCAGCCCATGTCGCCTAATCATTCACCTCACCTCACATTACCTCACGTCATGATGACCTTCAACGAATCCCGAAAGTACTTTGCAGAGCAAGTCCTTCAAACAGGTGGAGCTACGCTCCGAGCAGTACGAAACGAGAAAGGAATCCAAGGATTCGAACTCCCGCCTGAGACGGGGTACATGGTCAGCTACAAGCTGACTGAAGACCGAGATTTCTTGGTCATCGAAATCGATGACGACCAAAACATGACCAGAACTTGGGCAGGGAACCTGTTCGACGTGCTGTGGCATCACGCAGATTACAGGCTCATTGACGTGATGTTAGACCAGGAGTTCATTGACGGGTACTACAACCTGTTCAGCGACAACGAAGCGGAGTCCCGTAAGATTGCCATGGATGTAGAATACATCGGGGCTTGGGTTGAGGACGGAAACTTAATCGGAGATTACAGCAAGCACTTCGACACGTTAGGTGATGCGATTGCATTCGGGAAAGCGAACGAGCAAGCGGCCATCTACGACCTCGCAAACAAGACCTCCATCTATCTCTAACCTAAAGGTTAAAAAAATAAATTTGGAAATGTCGAACTCATCGCCGTATCTTTGCGGTGTCAATCAATCGAAACACATGGACAACATCACAACACCCCGCTACCCCCGTCAATGCTCCGTCACAGGACGTGGCATGTACGACGGATACTGCATCGACAACGGCATGTACTATGCTTCCGATGTCAGCTCCTTAGCCATCATCCTCCGTGACAAGTACGGGTTCCGCGAAATCACAGACGCAGACCTCACGTTACCCATGACGGACAGCCTTCAGGCTATCCTCGACGACACCTACGAGGACGAGCTGTGGTACTACACCGAGTGGTCGGACGACGACGAGCCAAACTACGACGAAATTGAACTTGAATTCTGAATCACATCACGTCATGAGCAACGACATCGAACAGACCTACCTGCGCCTTAGAGAGACGGAGGAGTACTACTACAACAGGTACGAAGAGTGCTTGGCAAAAATCGACTATTACACATCCAAAGGATGGCCTAACAAGCACGTTCGAGAGGACTTATACGACTGGCTTAAGTTCTATTCGGGAGCGGCCATCAGCAGAGCTGAAGACATCGCCGACATGGAAGCAGAGAACCCTGAATTAGCAAATATCAAAATCAATCACATCACGTTATGACACGACACGAACTTGAAACCGCAATTTGCGGAGCAATCATGCGAGGCGAAGCGGCCTACATGTACATGACCCACGAAGAGACACGTTCCTACGGAACAGCGGTCACACTCCCCTCACCTCAGACGTCAGGCACATACACACAACAGCGTACCTACGCCATGCTTGAGGCACGGAAGTTGGCCGATGAACTTCAGAAAGTGAACTGGTTATGAGAAAGTTAACGTACATCAACCCCGTATCTGAGCGAATCATGCGCTCACTTGAGGAGCGCATCGACTTCCACAACGATGAGTTGCGCCGACTGAATCGAGAGCTAACGAAGTTAATCGAAGAACTATGAGATACACCTTTGACCCCTACGTCCTGAACGTCAGGTACGACACGACCTGTGACGAGACAGGAAAGATCATCCGCAAGGGTGATGAAGCAGTCCGATTCCCCAATACAGGGCACATCTTCTGCCTCGAAAGCAACACCTACCGTGACTACCTGTCACGACTCCACGATATGCGTCTCGAAGACGCAATGTTCAACTGATTCCCTCTCAAAACACAAACCCTTTTAATTCATTTACAATGAAAAACTTTTTTGTTCTCCCCCTGTTCGTCGCTTTCAGCGTAGCTGTTTCTGCTCAAACCTTCACCGCAAAGACCTCTTCGGGTGGTGGATTCGATGTCACCTCAGGTGTCGAAACGAAAGACGTCTTCGAGCTTGATGGCAAGACCTTCCCTGTACGTCAGACGAACAACGGGTCACGCTATGTGACTGCCACCAGCAAGTCAGGCAATCCGTATGCCGTTTGGTTGGGCCAACCGACTGAAAACGAGTTCGAAGGCCGCACGGTTTACGTCACGAAGAACGGGTCGTTCTGTGTCTACATCATCGGAAGCAACGGCTTCCCGTATGCAAAGTGGTTGGACAAGAACTGACCTAACTCATTGGTGAACAGCCACCAAAGCCGCATTAGCTCAGAGGCCAGAGCAGCTGATTTGTACTCAGCGGGTCGGGGGTTCGAATCCCTCATGCGGCTCACATCATGAAACAAGCAGTTGACTTTTTAATTGCTATTGCAATAATCCTAATTTTTGTTTATCTAATCACAAAAAAACCATGAAAATCACATCACACCTCGAGCACGGCCACGACCATGAAGAGGTCGAAGTCATCTCAATCAAGTACGTCGACGTAGTTTTCGAGCGAGACGAAGAAACAGCATACCAAACTGTTTTGTCCAATTGGGTTGTGGAAACCATATACAGGCATGGCAATTTCTACGAAGAAACCGTGACGCTAATTCGGGCAAGCGTAATTCACCGTGACTCAAGAGAGAAGCTGTGCAAAGCCGAACTCTCCGAAGAGGAAGAGGAAAAAATCAAAGATTACATCTCGAACATAGAAATCATGTACCCATGAGCAACATCAAGCTACGATTCCACCTCGCCCAAGGGCCGAACTTCAAGCATTGGCAGTTGAAAGTAGACGAGGCCGTTTCTTACTACAACCCCGACAACACATCATTCACGATGCAAGACGTGACGCTCGTCAATAACAAGTCCACGGCACGCAAGATCCACGAAGGCGCGAACAAGACGGTGTGCGCATGGCTTCGACCGAAGCAGGTTCAGGTTAATAGCCTGAATCTCAATGACCTAAACCAAGCCTTCGATTCCATGCTGGACATGAGGAAAGAGGGCACGTTAGTTCAGGTCATGTACAACCCACGTGAGTTCCCACACTGGGTAGACAACAGCGGGAACAACTTGGATGGACGCACCCTCCGCAAGGCCATGACCATCGGGAAGCTCATCTACGCTATCATTTAATCAGTCCTACGAAGTAGGGAAAAATAGTTGCTTGAAACCTTGGAAATGTGGAAACAACGGCATATCTTTGCCGAAGTTCGTTGAAAGACAGAGTCCTGCACCTCTACGTTATGAAAGGTGCACCAACATGGGGGCGTAGCTCAGTTGGTTAGAGCAGGATTCTTATACAATCAAGGCCGTAGGTTCAAGTCCTACCGCCCCTACAAGGACGGTCTTTCAACGCCCCTCACCCCCTGCCCTGCGTGAATGTCGATCCCGTATCGTTGAGTGGTGTCACTCTTAGCGTATGGGTGGGGGGCTTACGAGGTCAAACAAAAAAATTAAATAGAATGAACAGGTATAAAGAGATGTATTATGAGCAGAACAAGTCACGTGATGCTAACGGAATGATGCAAGAAGAGCTTGATTTCCTGTTCGACTTGATTCACCCGTATCAACACTGGATCAAAGCGCATGACACCACAGCAAGCGTGAAGAGATACTTCCGAAATCGATACAGCAACGACATCAACAATTACGTAAAGCCTCAGATAGCGGACATAACCCCTGAGTTTTGAACCTTTAATCAGCCATGAACAACATCGGAAAAAACAACTTTGAGTTCACTGGAATTCAAGCAGGAACTAAAGTACTTGTTAGTCGAGATGAGGAGGAATGGCAAGAACGCATCTTCCTGACATCCATCCAAGGTGCATGGTATCCTTATATCTGTGTGGCTATAGACTATGAAGATGACTACCTACATGGAAAACCATTTGAAGTAAACACTTGGTTTGACCTAAAGGAAATCCAAGGTGAAAAGACCATTGTGCTACCCCCGTTACACTTTTCAGGACATTCAAATGCGGTTTGACATCACTTTTCAGGACTTAAAACAAAGACAAGATGGCTAGGAAAATTGAGTATAGGGTTGTTCAAGAGGCAACCCGCCCTCCGTACTACTCGCTTGAGTACTTATGCTTTGATGATAAGGGCGAATTTATTGTGAAGGGCGAACCCCTTCTCTTAGGAAGGAGTCTTAAGGAATTACGAGATACATTAGTAAAGATGATAGAAGCAATAGACGCGGTAGTCATGGATGAAATTAAGACAGGTCAAATTGCACCCGATAGGTTGTAAAAACACCCTATTATTTACAACGAATACCCGATGAGGTATAAGCCTAAACACCCAGCAAAAACAAGTCAAATGAAACCAGAACTCATGTCCGCAAGCTTCACCTTTGGACAAGAAGGTAACACCGAAGGAACGACGAGTGAGTACGAAGAGATTACCATCGAATATCAGAATCCGTTTGATCTTCATCATGGGTTCTTCGTATTACGAACCACTGGCTGGTCTATTGACAACGCAGCAGAACTTGCAGAACTCTTGGATAGGATTATAAAAGTAGACACCAAAGAGAAATAACAATGAACGAACAGCAACTGATTTCGCTTGCCGAGACAGGCAACGACGAGAAAGCCAACGAAGCTATGGCTATCCTACGCAAGGATTACGACCCTACCTATGTGTGGTGCGCTGACTGCGATTACCTTGTGGTGAAAGAGAAAGATTGCTGTAACAACAAAACCAAAGAGAAATGAAAATAACTCTTGAGGATTACCACCACACTTGCGCAGATGGGTGCTGTCATACCTACGGTTATGACCTTTTTGTTGACGGCAACAAAATCGGCAGCTTCGAAGACGAAGACGTACACCGATTGATTGAACTGCTAAACGTATGGTTTAATCGTTTGCCCAAAGAAGCTGGGATGACAAAACCTGACTGGTGCTGGTGACTATTAACTCTAGCTGGTGACTATTCCACAGAGGGAAATGCGTTTCCTTCTGTGGAAATAACTAACTAATTAACAAGCAGATAAAAACATGAAAGTAACAATGGAATTTGAACTCCCTGAACAGGAACCTGAGTTCAATCGTGCGGTGAACGGAGCTAAGATGGCACTGATGATTCACGACTTGATAGAAGGCCTACGAGTACGATACAAGCACAAGGATGATATGTCTGATGACGCACGAGAAGAATGTCTATACACCCGCGAAAAAATTGGACAGATGTTAGATGATTACGGGCTGTCGTTTTTGTACAACAACGAATGATACACCCCTTCTACGAGTCATCCCTATGGATCATCACCATCCTTGGATGGGCCATCACAATCACAAACAACATCGAATTGCGAGAGCAACTAATTGAATTTAAGAAAAATGAAGATTAACGAAGTAACCAAAAACGCAGAAGTTCGTAAGCAACTTCGCCGCAACCTGAAGCATTGGTATTCACAGGCCACTGTTGAGGATAAGTACGAGGGCCAACGGTGGTACACCGAGGCAAGTCAGTTCGCCTCGTTTCTCTCAGAGAAATACGGGGTGACCAAAGAGATTGCGGCTGGCGTAGTGAGTGCGCTTTCACCTAACAACAAGTGGAAGCGAAACAAGATTGACGCAGAACTCGTTCTCTCAGCTTGCGCTGCTGGTATGTCTCCTGATGCAGTCAGCGTATGCACTTTCAACGCAAACAAAAAGCGAGCGTTTCAGATTGCCGTAGGCAACTTCAGGATTCTGAAGTCATCCCCAAAGACGTATGCCTTTGCAAGGAACGTAGGAGAAGATGACCCATCACACGTCACCATAGATCGGTGGCACATCCGAGCATGTCAGACCACGAGCAAATCACCTATTCAAGTGCAGGAGTCAATCACCTCCAAGCAATACAGCGTAATCGAACAAGAGACCATCAAGGTAGCTAACGAGTTTGGCATCAAGCCACACGAATTTCAAGCCACCATATGGGTATGCATTAAGAATCACTGGAACCGATAGGCTCCAAAAAACTATCAATCAAATGATTATCTCGCTTTACATAAAGCTTTTTCTAACTTCAATCGGATTTCATCCAAACTTCACACAATACCTTTAATCGTTATGGAAAATCAATTTCAATCCCTCGACTGGACTGTCGAGAAGCGCCCTCTTCAACTCGCAGATGGAACCGAGACTCCGTTCTATGCGGTGGTTCGCAGCGACAACGACGATGTGTTCGCCTCTGTCAAGAAGGGCTACACCCTGTTTCAGAACAGCCAAATGATTAATCTCGTGAACGCCGTGTCAAGCCATGCTAATGCACCCGTACACAGGGCTGGCGTACTGGATGGTGGCCGCAAGGTGTTTGTTCAACTAAAGTCACCCATGCAGATCAACGGCATCGGAGAGAACAACGACCGAGTGGACTTCTACACCACATGTATCAACTCACATGACGGGACAACCGCCTTGTCATGGGGCAACTCAAGCCTTACGATTAGCTGCTCAAACACATTCTTTCAGACAGTCAAACGTCTCAAAGACCAAGGCCGTGCGAAGCACACTCAGCGGTCCATCGAGGAGGTGCTTGGCATGATCGACAGCAGCAAGAAGATGCTTGAGGCGGTTAACCTGAGCGCTGAGATGACTGCCGACAAGATGGTCGCTATGTCGAAGAAATCGGTAAGCCAAGATCAAATCAACAAGTTCATCGCCGCTATGGTTGACGTTGACTTCGCTCGACCAACTCAAGACATCAACGCCAAGAAGTTCAACCGAGCTAACGCCCTGCGTGATGCGGTATGGGCCGAGATGAATGAGAAGGGCCGTAGCGCTTGGGGTATGTTCAACGGCGTAACCAAGTTCACCACTCACCTCAGTGGCAACAATGCCGCTCGGCGAGAATCAAGCAAGATGGTCGGCAGCCACACTATGCTCGACAACAAAGCGTTCGAGCTTGCGTTTAACCTGTCGGGAGCAAAACTTTAATCGCCGTGGCGAAAGGAGTTTATGACGGAGGTGACGTGCGTTTTGGCACGGCCTCTGTCGCTCTTCAGCATATCCATGACATCATGGATCGATACTCATCGATTGACGTTCTTGCGTATTACGAGAACGAAACCCAAGCGATGGAAGAACTGATTATTAACATAGCCGCCACCTTAGCAGTATGCTTAGACGAGGGCTTAATCGAGGAATGAAATGAATATCACACAAGAGATGACCCACATTCAAAAACAAAACGAACTTAAAGACAAGGCCATGATGCTTGACAAGTTCATGGCTTGCTGCGAGTCATTCATAGACAAGCTTCGTAACGACGAGGAAACACCTGTTCATGAAATGCATGCTGACTTTGTGAAGGATGTCCTGATGATCAGGAAGGATGCCAAGAACTATGGATTCTGATATGCTATACGTAATCACAGCAACCAAGAATAACCGACACGAGATATTCACCTTCCCTGTGGGGGTATACAACAAGAAGGACGCAGCCATCGAAGCGGCGAAGAACCACAAGGAAGAGTTCGGGAAACACTACGACTACTATGTATACGAATTTAAAGTCAACGTACAAGACACAAGTTCACCACCAATCTTTATGGTATGACATCACATATGCAGATTCAAAAAATCTACAATCAGTACTACTCGGTGCTGATGGCAGAGAAAGACAACGGATACGAGGTTGAAAAGCTACACCGAGCAAGGACGATTGATTACGTCCAGCCACGTGCGGCGATCTTAGTAGCGCTCAGTAACAAGTACAGGCCCTTTCACATAGGCAACGCCCTCAAGATGCATCACACTACGATCCTGTATCATCGGGATAGGCACGAAGGAAACGTGATGTCGTGGAATGGATATGACCCCCTGTACAAGTTAGCCGAAGAAGTGATGGAAAAATCCTTCATTGATGGGCAGTTCGCCCTTTAATGATGGGAAAAGCCTACAAATACACCATGAACAAAATGATCCCCATCGTGGCAGTGACCATGATCTCATGCTCCTCACAAGAGCCAACAGCGCAGCCATGCTGCGAGAAGAACTTTACCGAACAAAACCAAGATGTTCACCATCTGCTTCGATCGCTGGGCGCAGCCCCAGCCACGAAACAAGAAACCTGCGAGCACGAGGATGGAGACAATTTCTCACCAAATCCTTGACTCGTACTTGTTTTCTGACGTAGATTTGCAGCATCACAAAACCCCAAACACATGTCACATTCACCTGAAACAGAGCGTCAATCATCAGATTATTCAGGTTGGGAAGAGACGTACTCGTATGAGTTAGACGGCGTAACTTATGTCACTCCAAGTGCAAGCTTCGCTTTTAGCCGAGGAGGAAACGTCAAACTTGTTCGATCAGTATACATCAACGATGGTAACAGAATCTGAGGTTATAGCTATGATCATGGATGACGAGTCAATATCTCGCCCATCTAAGTCGATCATCATCGGAGACATAGTAGACCAAGGCATTAACGATTGGTCTGCCATAGACGTAGCCTCAACACTCAGAGAATACTCTGACGGATTCAAGGGATACACGGAAAGCCTTGTGAAAGCAAAAAAGATTCTTGGTATGCACGTCACTCCAGATCTTGAAATCGATACCGTAGCAGGCAACATGTCGGGGTCAACTGACTTCGACAAGCTGTATCTCAAGTCAACACATAACATGCTCAACTTCGTCTGCTCCTACGTAAAGGTGCACTCGATCGTAAAAGATCTTTGGTCAGAACGCTGACCTACCTGAGATGCTGCTCATGGTGTGCGGGGAGATCCCGTAACAGGCTGCTGTGTAAAAGCCCGATGAAACAAGCCGCATCTCTTTCTCTAAACACAAACCCTTTTAATTTATTTCAATGTCTATTCACAAGAAACTCTCCGCTATTCAAGCGGAGTTAAAAGCCCCCAAGGGTCAGTTCAACAGCTTCGGGAAGTACAACTACCGCTCATGCGAGGACATCCTGGAAGCAGTGAAGCCGCTGCTCGCCAAGCACGAACTCGGCATGACGATTAGCGACTACATCGTATCTCACGAAGGCCGCGTGTATGTCCGTGCTGAAGTTGTCGTCTTTGACTTCGAAGGTAACGTAATCAATGTGCAGGCACAGGCCCGTGAGGAAGACTCAAAAAAGGGCATGGACGCTTCTCAGGTTACTGGGGCCACGTCATCATATGCTCGTAAGTATGCCCTCAACGGCATGTTCCTGATCGACGACACCAAAGACAGCGACTCTACCAATACCCACGGGAAAGAAACTGCCACAGCCCCAAGCCGTGTACCAGTAGGCGGAGCAGCAGCTCGTGAGGTTATCGCAGAAGAAGAGTCGGCACTCGCTGAGCCTAGCATCATGGACAAAGCAATCTCATACGTGAAGAGCGCCACCAACAAGAAGCAGGCATACGAAAGCGTGATGTCTAAGTATGGCAACGAGCTGTCTGATCGGCAGAAAGAAGCCATCAAGAAGTTCGTTCGATGAGGATACCAGAGATGCTGATGCAGAGGTACAACAAGGAACACTTGTCGTACTCCTCTTTAAAGAAGGCGCTAACTGACATCGCTCTCTTTGATCTCCACATGAAGGGCAAGGTGGAATACAAATCTGACGCTCTGGAATTTGGAAGTATGTATGACGCTATATTGTTTGACTTGGACAGGGCTAAGGCTACCTACAAGGTTCTCAGTAACCAAGAAATCCTCGGTATGTGCAGCGGAAAAACCGCAAGCTCTAAAAGACCAGAGGCGACTGCTGAGTTCAAAGAGATAAAAGAAAAGATGCGGATCGACCTGTTTGATAGTGGCGTGCTAGTGTGCTCCCAAGAGGACTGGGATCAGGCGATAGCCATGGTAGACCGCCTCCGAGTGTGTGGCATCTTAGACACCTACCTGAAGGGTGATTACCAAAAAGAAGTATATGGAGAGATCAATGGCGTTATTATCAAGGGTTATCTTGATTGCCTTGGCAGTGGCTTTATTTCAGACAGCAAGTCTACACGTAGCGTCGATGGCTTTAGGTATGACGTCAACAAGCTGTGCTACGACATACAAGCTTATCTCTACTGCAAGCTTACAGGGATCGACGACTTCTATTGGGTTGTGCAAGAGAAGACATACCCATATCTACCAGCGGTCGTCAAGTGCTCACAAGAAAGCCTCTTCCGAGGAGAGATGAAGTTCTTCAACGCAATAACTAAGATCTCAGCTTGGCTGAATGATGACTCAGCAGGCGAGACAGACTACATGACATTCGAAGTATGAGCCGATTCAACAACACAATCACCTCAGCACTTGCTGTCATAGTGTACTTCGTAATAATGATTATCGCAATAAACCTTTTTTAATTTTTTTCAAATGAGCGAAAACTCAACCAAGTATGATTCCGTATTCATCGGATATGCTGAAGACCCGAAACTTGATCCTAACGGCAAGTATGTATCACAACGCCTTCGACTGAAGGTTCCTGAACTTAAGGACCTCATGGAGCGGTATGCCACCGCTGTAAAACCTGACGGTACTGGCGGAAACGTGTTCATCACTGTAGGGGTAAGCAAGAATGGCAAGTCATTTGCCACCGTGTGGGACCCCAACAGCGAGAAGGCAAAGGAGAACCAGCAGTCAAAGTCTTCTTACTCTAAGAAGCCGAGTGCAGCAGACGAGGACCTCCCCTTCTAAGTTCTTTGGCTTGTATGCCGCTATTGAATGGGGGTTGAAGAGTGTAAATTTCTTCAGCCCTCATTCTTTTAGTGGGGTCAACAACAACGGAGGCAGTACTTCTTTCTTCTGCGTGATGTCCGATCATAAGGACTACGAGGTGCATATCCCTGCGAATGAAGATGATTACGTGATCTTATGCATCACGAACAAAAACGGGGACAACTGCGTGCTGATGAAGTCAACCGATTGTTCAGGGATGACACTGTCTATGCAAGACATGGTCCCTTTGATCAAGCGAAAGTTTAGGATAGAGATCTCATGAAGAAAGACATATACTACCAGACCTTAAAGGTGGGGTTTAAGAAAGACAAGACCATCTACACACGAGAGGTGTACTGCCTGTCTCACTCTGAAGATGTCGGATTGATTGCAGCAGACAACTACAGCATGGCCATCATAGCCAAGCAATGTTACCCTAAAACATACAAGGGTGACGTCAAGATAATAATTAAAGAAATAATTGAATCAAAACTGTTATGGAAAAGTCCTACGAATACGTGAACCATCCCAATCACTACAACGAGTTCTCCAAAGAAACATGGGAGATGATGATTGATGTGTGGGGTCTCGACAACTTCCTCATCTTTTGTGAGATGAACGCTTTCAAGTACAAGATGCGAGCAGGGTCAAAGCTGGGGGAGACCGCAGACAAAGACGTCATGAAGGCTAACTGGTACTTGAACAAAGCAGCAGAGCTGAAATGCAAGTAACTATATTCGAGAGCATATACCACACTAAGTCCCCTAGGTATATCTCTCTGGGCCTGGCGCTTCGCAGGATTCAAGACGGATCAAGCGAGAAGACCATAGAGCTTGTCCGCAGCGGTGACAAGGAGTCAAAGAAGAAACTGCCTATCGTCCTGTTCAGCGGTCAGTTCTCTGATCGTACTGATGACGGGCTGTTTGACCACAGCGGATTCATCGTGCTTGACTTCGATCACGTTGGGTCAACACCAGAAGAGGTGACGCTTACAAAGTCAACTATTGGTACTGACCAATACGTTTACTCTGCATGGATGTCGCCATCAGGTGACGGCATCAAGGTGCTCGTAAGGATTACAAATCCTGAGCGACACAGAGACCACTTTAGGGCGCTCAAGGTTTACTTCAACAAGCAATACGGGATTACCCCTGACGACTCTGGAATCAACGAATCTAGGGCGTGCTTTGAGTCTCACGACCCAGACATAATCGTCAACGAGTCTGCTTCAAAGTTCGGGGCGTTCTCTAGTGAGAGAGCAGACACTCAGGTAGCCGTGGTTCGTGACCACTACACGGACTACATGAAGCTAAACCTCGCCGCCAAAATGATACGTGTCGCAGAGGATGGCAACAAGCATACCGCACTGCTTCGTGCTGCACGACTGTGTGGCGGGTATGTCTCAGCTGGGCGTATGGAGGAGGACGAAGCAATTCGGATTCTTCACAGGGAGATATGCAAGCGTAACATAGACTCTGAGGAGCAGGCTATGATCACCATACGTGACGGGATAGAGCTTGGGAAGAAAGACCCAATCAAAACCCTCGTCTCGAATGAGAAGAGCGCTCAGCGTGAGATGCTCTTGAGTGATGGGGACATGTCGTTCATATCGTCTGACGATGAGGACTTCAGGTGGATTGACAGCTATGCAAATGGAGAGATACAAGTAGGGCTGGATACGGGTGACGCAAAGCTTGACGAGTACTTCAGGTACAAGAAAGAGTTCCTAATCATCAACGGACACAGCAACGTAGGTAAGACTACGATGGCGCTTTATCTCATGGTGAATGCTACTGTACGGCATGGATGGAAGTGGGTTGTGTACTCTTCTGAGAACAGGACCTCTTCGCTTAAGATGACTCTGATGCAGTTCGGGTTCAACAGGCGCGTAAATGAGATGTCGTATGATCAGCGCAAGGCTGCTTACAAGTGGGTTCAAGAGCACTTCACCGTGATCAACAACAACCAAGTGTATAGCTACGCAGAGATTATCCTGTTCCTTGAGAAGGTGCTGCGTCAGCAGGCTGTGGATGCGGTGTTTGTAGACCCGTACAACAGCCTAAAGCTTGACATGGGCAACTCAAACATCGGGGTGCACGACTACCACTACGAGGCAGCGTCTGAGTTCCTGACGTTCAGCAAAGCAAACGACATCGCTGTGTGGCTGAACATGCACGCCGTAACAGAAGCTCAGCGTAGGAAGGGTGATGATGGACTCCCTGTGGCTCCATACGCAGAGGACACTGAAGGTGGAGGCAAGTTCGTGAACCGAGCAGACTGCTTCATCACCATACACAGGAAGGTTCAAGCACCAGACGTAAGCCTACGTAAGACGACTGAGTTTCACGTTAGGAAAGTCAGGGAAACGGAGACTGGAGGCGCTCCATCGCCAATAGACAACCCCGTTACGTTCACAATGAACACTCCGATGACTGCTTTCAGGGTGAATTCTACTGGAAAAGAACTGTTCGATCCTGTTGGTTTACAGTTCAATGTGTACCATCAGTTCAATTAACGCTTAATTCTCTCTCTATTGTCGGCTTTGTGTTGTAACTTTGCCGAGTGAAGAGAGCAAAACGGGGGACGCCACCACGGGCCAGCGCTCGCAAGAAGCAGCTGGGACGTTACAAAAGCGGACTCGAAAAGCAGTGCGCTGATTTGCTTTGTGATCACGGCCTAGACTTTGACTACGAAGAAGTGGAGTATACACTTGTGGATCAGTTCAAGTATGAGGGCGTGTATCATAAAATGACTGCCTCCTCTAAAGAGCTGTCAGATAGAACTGGTAAAGCAGTTCTTGCGATTAAGTACACTCCAGACTTCGTAGCAAAGGATAGGTCGTGGATCATAGAGACAAAAGGTTTTACTCCATCTCATCACGACTTTCCTATGAGATGGAAGCTTTTCCTTCGTTATCTTTCGGATCTTGGCGAAACACCAAAGCTCTTTATCGTTAAGAATAGAGAGCAGATAGAAGAGGCAATAAGAATCATAAAGAATGACGGACATAACAAAGTTGGAGCTAGCGAGAGTGTACGCACTCGCTACAGAAAGGATACAGATGGCAGCCGTAGATCTCTACGAGGAGCTGTTTGATAGCAACGGAGAAGCAAAGACGCACCCAGGTCAGGTGACGAATTTGGTTTCTTCATTTAGGGCCAAGGCAGGGTATGAGATGGATATGATAAGGGAGGCCGCAGTTCAGTACGCCGAACAACATAACCATCTCAATGGTAAATCAAAACAGACGAGCCTACTCGACTACAACGGGTAAGGTAGCTGAGGCCAGATTCAAGGCGGCAGCTCAAGCACTTGGACTTACCGTAGAAAAATCTACTAGCGCAGAAGACACCAGAGAACACGTAGATTTCTGGATGGCTTATGACGGCGCTGGTAGATGGGGCGTTGACGTAAAAGGAAACAACATGCCTCACGAGATATGGTGCGAGTTCAAGAATGTCAGCGGCAACACTGGATGGATGTACGGAGGAGCTACCATCATTGCCTTTGACATGCCTGAAGAAGGAGGGTTCTGCATTGTAAATAGGGAAGATCTTGCCAGATATTGCGAAGAGAATGTAGAAGACGTATTCGTCAAACACCCTTTCGACGCATACAAAAAGAAGTATCAAAGGAAGGATAGGCTTGACGTTATAACCAAGGTTTCAATCCTTGATTTGATGTCAATTCCTTCATACAGAGTGTGGTACTACTACGCAGATTATAAGTAGATTTGCCCCCCTGTAAAAGCTAAACACCAATACACCAAACAAACACTTTTAAAAAATGAGTTCTTCCATTCCATGGGGGGAGGTAGGTTACCCCGTCTTCAAAAGAACCTATGCACGAGCCGTTGAAAATCGCACAGAAGAATGGCCTGAAACCGTAGAGCGAGTAATCAATGCTTGCAACGATCAGCTTGGATGTGGCTTCAACGAAGTAGACAAGCAAGAGATACGAGACATCATGCTCAACCTTAAGGGCACGGTGGCTGGACGTTTCTTGTGGCAGCTAGGCACAGAGACCGTAGACAAGCTTGGCTTGCCTTCGTTGCAGAACTGTGCGTTCGTAGTCGTTGACGAAGAGGTGCGTCCATTTACGTGGGCATTCGAGATGCTCATGCTTGGCAGCGGAGTTGGATTCAACATTCAAAAAGAATACATAGACGGGCTGCGCCCTCCGTTTAAGGACGTAATCATTGAAAGAGTAGATCGAAATGACGCTGATTTTATTGTACCTGATAGTAGGGAGGGGTGGGTTGAGCTCCTCAAAAGAGTTCTTGAGGCATCTTTCTACACGGGTAAAGGGTTTACGTTCGCGACTCACCTGATCCGATCTAAGGGCTCGCCCATCAAGGGATTCGGCGGCGTAGCAAGCGGTCCTGAGGATTTGGTTTGGGGTATGTTCGAGATTAACAAGCTGCTCAACGGGAAGAACGGGGGATGCCTAACTTCAGTGGACTGCCTTGACATTATGAACATCGTCGGTCGCATCGTGGTAGCAGGTAACGTGAGACGCTCTGCACAGATTGCTATCGGTGACGCTACCGATGTGGAATACTTGAACGCTAAGCGTTGGGACCTTGGCAACATTCCTAACTGGAGAGCCATGTCAAATAACAGCGTGGTATGCTCCAATACAGAACTCCTGCCAGAGGAATTCTGGGAGGGGTACAAGGGCAACGGAGAGCCATACGGATTGATCAATCTCGTAGCGGCTCGACGCATGGGACGCACCCATGAGACTGAATACCCAGATCCAGATGTGCAGGGATTCAACCCCTGTGCTGAGCAGAGCCTTGCAAACTTCGAGACGTGCTGCTTGGCAGAAATCTACCTGCCCAACATCGAGTCATACACTGAGCTGAAGAAGGTGGCCAGATACCTGTACCGCATCAACAAGCACAGCCTTGCCATCAAGTGCGCGGTACCAGAGACGGAGCACATCGTACACAAGAACATGCGTATGGGGATTGGCGTAACGGGTTACTTGCAGGCTACAGAACAGCAGCGCTCTTGGCTTAGCGACTGTTACACTTACCTCAGGGCATACGACGAAGAGTACTCGAAGATCTCAGGCTTCAATCATAGCATTAAGCTGACCACGGTAAAGCCTTCTGGAACACTCAGCCTTCTCGCTGGGGTTACTCCAGGTGCTCACCCAGCTTATAGCCAGTACTACATCCGTCGAATCAGGATGGCCTCAGGCACTCCGCTGGTGAACGCAGCTAAAGAGGCTGGGTATCCTGTAGAGTTCGTTCGAAACTTTGACGGAACAGAGGACCATAGCACGGAGGTTGTAAGCTTCCCATGCAAGTTCCCTGAAGGAACCAAGCTCGCTAACGACATGACTGCCGTGGATCAGCTTGAGGTGATTAAGCGGTTGCAGAAAGAGTGGTCAGACAACGCCGTGTCTGTGACCATATACTACAGGAAAGAAGAACTTGATGAGATAAAGGCTTGGCTCAAGAATAACTACGCTAACGTCAAGACCGTTTCTTTCTTGCTGCACAATGACCACGGATTTGATCAGGCCCCTCTCGAAGAGATCAGCAAGGATCGATACGAAGAGATGTCGGCCATGGTAAAGCCATTGGTATCAGTTGATGGTATCAAGTTCGAAGATCTTGACATCACGGATTGTGATTCAGGCGCATGTCCAGTGAGATGAAACCTATATCTCAATGCTGGATTAGTCAGCTGTACTACTTTGAAATAATTGAGGGGGCGCATGGCCCCCTCTTTTTTTTACATACACTGCCCTTGTGAGGCTATAAGGTTACATTACTTGCGTCTAATTGCTTTGACTTTATTTCCCATGCCTACCGCAGACTTCTCTGACTTCTTTATAGCGAGCATGGACGGGCTCATCTCTCCCTTGGTGACTGGCGTCTTTGAAGACACTCTCTTGCTGGGTCTACAGTACTCGTTAGATCCTCCAGCACCGCAAGCCTTTCCAGTCTTTGTGTCTACCCATTTCTCTGCCTCCCATCTTTTAAGGTTCGACCCAGCCTCCGTCTTTCTCACATCGCCCTTAGCCTTTCTACACTTTGCGGTAGCTTGAGCTGCACGGGCGGACCACTTCCCATAGCTCTTCATGACCTTATTGTAGCAGGCGTCTTTAGCCATTATCTAAACTTAGCCTTCTCGTTGATCTTGACTTTCGTTCCGTCAGGAAGATTTCCTTTCGCCTTGAAATGATTTCTTCTAACAGTTCCGTCTGCGTTTGTAACCAGAACGAACTTACCAGTAACAGGAACCTCTTTGTCGTCTATTCCTACAGTCCAAGTTCCTTTTTCTTTTGTTCTAGTTCTTTTTTTGGGAGTCATTTATCTTTCTTATTATTTCGTGAATGTCTTCGGGCTTAGTCGCCAACTGCCTAGGCAAAGATAATCCAAAACAATTACAATTTTGCCCATACACATTGAGCAGGTAGAGAACGTCATTTGACGTGACCATGTGATCCAGATCTATATCTCCTTCTGTGCAGAACTCGCAGCCCATGTTAGAAAGCATGACAAGCAAGTCGCTTGTACCTACGTGACAATCCCCGTCTAAATCCCCGAAACAAAACACCTCATCAGAAAACAAGTCAGATCTTTGATACTCAAGCATAGCATGCATACGATCTATCTGTCCGTCAGTAAACACATCTCTGCATTCTTCTGGACAGTAGTCCATATGGTTGTTGGGGTAGAACTGCACCCCTCCGTAATTCATCAATGGGCAATGATACCCTGGAACATCTGGACAGCCTTGGCTAACCTTTGTAGGAGGCGTGTCGCACACGTAGTCTCCACTGTGTTCACAAGGGCCTAGGTATTGACCGCAGTTAGATATGGCGCTTGCGCCGTTCTTAAACACATGATGCAGTCCGCAGTAGTGACCAACCTCGTGAGTAAGGGTTTCATTCTCAAACCTGAACGTGAGGTGAGGCCCGTATGTCCCCATCACTTCTGTCTCTACCCACACCCCGTCCAACACGCTATAGGGAATATATGTAACCCATGCAAAACCAAGGATCGATGAGCAGAAGTCTGGGGCAACGTAGATATTGCAGTACTCTGCGGTATTCCATTTAACCATGTTAGTCCACTGAGCCATCTGCGTTCCGTACTGAGGGAAGCACACCCCAGATCCTGACCTATACGAAGAGGCCCATGTGAAGCTGTTCAGATTGGTATAATCGATGTCCTCAAGAGTGAACGAGATGTCAGTTCCTTCAAAGTCCACATTCAGCTGAACCATAGCATCCTCAATAATAGACTCTTGGATTTGGCTATTGGCAAACGCTGTGTCCCAAAGCACATGAACTACGCACTTAATCTCTTTGTGGTTGTATGCAGTTCTATTTTTTGTATGGTTCTTTGGGAGTATGTCTTCTTGAGGCCCCATAACGAAGCACTCCTCTTGAGCTACAGCTGGGGAGGAGCATGACGAGAACGCCATAAAGAGCAATACGACCATCACGGCCAGCACCTTCAAAAACACAAACGCACTACAATCGTATACCGTATCGTATATGCTGGCTGATTCTCCTGTTCTCATCTTTTATTTAGTTTTACTTTTTCATAGGATCTTCCAGCAAAGTATGCTGTAAATGCGGTAGTCATCAGTATGCTGAACGTGTCTATGTACGCTGATTTTATGTTAAACAACACTTTATCAGCGCTATCCATGGCTACAAATATAGTAAAAACAAAGACCAGATAACACAGCATGATTGGCCTTATGTTCTTTGATAACCAAGAGTCAGACATCATATCCGCCTTCCATCTCTCGGTTACGTTATTCTGTGCGTTAGCCTCGTAATCAAGCAGCATCTTCTCAAACTCCATCTTTTCCTGAGCGGTCATGTTGGGGTCAAGATCAATCAGCCTTTTCACAACGCCAAGGGCGCCTTGGTCTGGAAGCAGTTCGCCTACCGTGTCGAGGACTTGCGGGGCTTTGTCTTTTAGCCAAGTTCCCAACTTGGTATCTTTTAGTTTCTTTCTGTCTCTCATGGCTGGAGGCTTTGGTGTCTTTTCTCTATAAGGTCAAGCAGATAAACAGAGTGAGGCATAAACGTACCGTCTGGATAGTACTCTATCATAGAGTTATACTTTCCGTTTATTTCGTTTAGAGCATCGATCTTCTCTGCGTCAGACATGTTCTGGTATTCAGGTCTCCTCATGAACTCCTGTATGTGAACATATCTGTGTGAGTTAGACATCTCAAGCATGTCGTTAAGTTCTTCTGCTGTAAGAGAGAACCTAAATTCCTCGCCAGTCTTACCTATAAACGAGTAGCTCTTGCCTCTATCTCTAAGCTTATCGAGAGCGACTCTAGCCTTCTTCTCCTTGAACGAAGGGACTTCAAGCTTTCTATGTACAGAGGAAGCGTAGTACGGAGTACCAACCGCCTTAGGGAGCTCTCCAGTTCTTGTGTAGATACCAAGTATCTCTATAGACACTGGGTCGCTTCCAGTTGTTGTCGTCTTGTATGGGTCAAACATGTAGTACGCGAACTGATTACCACCCTTTGGCGCCTGATCAATTCTCTCGCCCTTCCAGTTAACTTTTACAGGAAGTCCGTCGGTGTTAAAGGTTCTTTCTTTTACGTGATTGAATATTCTGTTCATGAGACTTTCATCTCTCTTGTCTGGCAAGAACTCTCTGGTTGCCATATTAGCTCCAGAGAAGAAGTTTGGAATAGCCATTGCGGTGTATGCCTTAGACAGGCTCTCGGCATATCTCTCCATGGCTATCTCAAGCTTTTCTGGATCAGACTCAGTGATCACCTCAAGCATTCCATTCAAGCCTTGCATGAAGCTCTGGTCCATCATGTATGAAATAAGAGATGCGTTTTCCATGCCCAAGAATCTCTTAAGCACATTTATACCCTTTGTGGGGTTATTGATGGCATCTTGAGCTGCCTCTTTAGTCATGCTCTGAGCGTAAGCGCCCATGATGGAGCCAAGCACCCCAAATGTCTGGTAGCTCTTGTATACATCACCTTCCTGAGGCGTTGGATCTTCTCCGTTCATAAGCCTTTTAAGAGCGCTTATATTGATGCTGTTGGGAGGCAGGACGTCATACATGATGTTGGTCTTCTCGTCGTCCTCCCAGTCAACAGCCCCGCTAAGTACCCCACCAGCAATCATGTAAAGAGCACCTTGAGTAAAGACCTGTCCCACCATAACCTTGGTAGCATTCTTCGACGCCTCTTCTGCATTGTTGTTTAGAATATTAGAAGCGACTCTTGCGGTTCCGAATGCGGGAGATATATAAGTCAGCGACTCCTCCATAAAGTTGGCAATGGTCGTGACATAGGGTACGTTAGACCTGATGAAGAATCTAAAGAACCCAGGCGCATCAAACCCTTTGTTGTTTTCGAACATCTTGCCAAGACCTCTCGAGATGTTGCTTATGATCCACATGCTACCCCTAGCAAGTCCCCCTTCTTTCTGGAAGGTCATTCTAGCCCCTTCATCTGCCGCCTTGTCCATGGCCTCTCTGTTTGGGTACTTAAGGAATCTAGCCAGCTCAGTCCCCTTAAGTCCCTTGCCAACACCTATGTGGTATAATTCTGTCGCTTCAGCGAATCTTCTAAATGGAATATCTCCGAGCGACAGGAACCTAAACATAGTTTCAGCTGGTATACCAAACGTCCCAGCCACCAAAAGCTTGGCCCTAGAGTTCAGTCTCTGACGACCGTTTTTGGTTTGAGGTATGTCGTTAGACAAAGCTGCGATCAAAGATCTTACGGGCATAAAACCTCTGTCCATCCTCCATTCAGCCACCTCCTTGGATCTGCCAGTAGCCACCTGTTCAACTGCCTCCACCCAACCAGAGCCAAACTTCTTTATTCCATGTAGATACGCAGCCATGCTAACCCTTCTGCCAGACGTCTTCATTCCCATCAACCCAAGCAACTTCTCGATTGGGTATGACGTAAGGTCAACCATGGTTCTCGGGAACATCTGGGCTATGTTGTAGGCGATGTTTTTGGCTTGAGACATAGACGTGAGCAGGTTACCCTGCATGAGCTGTATACCTATGTCTGACCAAGTCTTGTCTACGAATACATTGGTGAGCGTGTCCAGCTTTGCTTGAGCTTCCATGTGGCGCTTCATGGCCTCATTAAGCTCTACTTCTACATCTTCGCCAGCGATGGCTCTATCCAGAAGCGCTTGATACTCTCTGTATGAATCCATGAATGAATCAGCTGCCAGCTGAAGGTCATTCTTCTGGCTCTCGCTTAATACCTTTCCTTGGCTTTCTGAGAGCTTTGCAATCATCGAATAGATGCCAAAAGAAGTGGACGTCTTGAGTTCGGCAAACTGTCTAAGCAGTCTACCAACTGAAGTACCCATTTTCGCTAAGTCTTCGAGCACCCCTGGGATAGCTTCCGTTCTTCCTTCTGTTTGAAGCCTGTTGATGATCTCTATAGCGGCAAGAACTCCAAGATCATCGTTTCTGTTCATGAGAGATCCAAGCTTATCTCCTCTCATCATGGACACCAATTCTTGAATACTCTTGCCTCTCAGCTCTTCTTTTGCAGCGCCAAGGTGTTGTGTATCAAGATAATTGTTTGGGTTGTCCAGTATGTCATTTTTTATCTCATAAAAATCCTCCGAAACAGAAGCCCTTTCAGCAGTTCCTCTTAGCCTGCCCTTCTTCTTGGCAGGATTCACCATTATGGCCCTCTGGTTTTCTGGGGTTAAAGAATCAAAAATATCAAGCAGCATGTCCTCGTCTTCGGTGTAAGCCTCAGGCATGTACTTTCTCAGGTTCTCCCTAACCGCCTCAATTATGTCTTCATTCTGAGCCTGCGTTCTTGTTGCTGCTGAGGCAGTTGTCTCGGCTGCGCTGAGACCATTCTTGTTCATAGACTCTGGGTAGTACTGTATGTTGCCTCTCGCAATCATCTTACCGCCTATAAACGTCACTTCGTCTGCGCTCTTTATGAGCCTTCCATTCTCGTCAGCAAACCCGTTATTTCTCAGCGGGTCCATCTCTATCAACACCCCAGTCATCAAATCGTCCCCTTCTTGAGGGCGTCTAAACTTTCCTGATACGTGTCTCTTTGGCCCTTCGTTATTAGTAGCTATACCAGCCATGCTAAACGCTGAAGGACGTGGAAACTTAACGTCAGTTAGAACAGTTTCACTCGTGACGTGCATTGGTTGCCCACTAAGTGTCTTTGACACGTTAATCACAGGGAATAACGTCTCAGACATTATCCTTGGATCCACATAAGCAAATACCCTTTGACCTTCTTTTGGCTCTGATCCTTGAGCCAGCAATGCCGAATGCAGGGGGTAGGCCGAAACGACATCTGTCAAGTTATCTTGATCCAGTAGATCACCGTTAGGGCCAATAAAAGAGTCCAGTCCATGAGTTCTTGATTCTCCTGGGACTAGGCTATACATAGCCTGTCCTTCGTAGACCCTGTCTAGCTCAGTGCCCTCCATCAACATTACAAGTCCATCGCTAGCTCTCTCGCTTAATTCAGCGTCAAATATGCCACTCGCTCTCTCTGTTGTGGCTGCGACCATGGCGTCCCGATAGGTCTGGTATTGACTGCCAGACACCCCAGCCACAGACCTTTGATCATGGTTCAAATGAAATAACATCTGTTGCGCGGTCGCTACAGTTACGTTAGTGCCATATAGCTTAGACATTTCCTGAGCCATTCTGGTCACAACCTTCGAGTTAAAGCTTCTCTCCTCGTTGCCCCTTGGTTTGGTAGGGAGTATATCCTTTTTGTTCTTATTAAACCATTTTGATATTTCTTTTATTTGTTTATCGTTAAAACCAAGATCCATGCCTTTGTGGTTCTCGTAGCAACTTCTGACAATCAAATCAGATATAAAGGCGATCCTTGCCTTCGGCGTTTCAAGGGCTTTATAGTTTTCTTTTCCAAGTATTTTTTCTAATTGCTTCCATGGAATACGCTTCATTTTAGAGCCCCTGAACACATTGATTACCTGTACCAGGTGCGCGTCCTGCGTCAATACATTTTCATTGCCTATTAAATTAGATGCCCAAGCCCCAACTTTCTGGGAAAGAAATTCCATCAAGGCTGAATTTGCCCATCTAGTCTCAAGTCCTGGCTTGTTTGCGAGATCCATCAAGAAAGCGTCATAAGACCCACCTACATCATTTCCTTGTATGTTGTTTATGAACTTCTTAAGTTGTTTGCCTATTGACTTGGCTCTATGTGGATTGACGCCTACTTTTTTGAATGCGTTTGCGTTCTCCACTTTATTCATAAGACCCCTTATTGTCTTCTTTTTAACATCTATACTTCCGTCTTGAGCCATGTTTCTGGCCAGAGACATCATCACATATTTAGCAAGGGCTATGTTGTTGAAAGAAGTATTTCCGTTTGACGTTATAGCTATTATACACTTGAAAAGATTTATGTTGTTGTTAGCCCAGTCAAGCCCCTTTTGCCCGCCAAAGTCGGATGGGTCTGAGTCCCTCAAGAACTCAACTATAGCGGAGTTAGTCTCCTCAAAAAAAGACATGGATCTAAGAGTGCCCCCTTTAATCTTTTCGTCAAACGCGGACATAACAGAGTCCACCGCTCTCTCAGATATTATCCTGGAAGCTCTGTCGGTCATGGTTAAAAGCGGCGTAAGTCTTCCAGCCGCATGCAATACGTTCTGGGCATATATGGAATCAACCATGGCGCCAGTCCTGTCTCCTTCAAAAGCATATCTTTTGGCGTTCTCTTCTGGAACGCCTATAGACCTCAAAAGAGCATACATATCTTTCTGGTGAAACTCTCTTTCGGATTTTGGCGACGAATCAATTCGGTCTGCCAACAAAGAAAACTTCATCCTAAAATCCGCTTGACTTCTTGCTGGGCCAACGTCCAAAGAGAACATTGCGGTTTCAGCCCCCATGCCGTCTCTCTCTTGTATGTATTCATCAAGAAGTGAGTAAGCATACTGTATATGCTCTATAGATCCTTCTAGAACTCTACCAGATGGAGTGCTTACATATCCATTAGCGTCTGCGTTCTCTAGCCCATATGAACGCAGTGCAGTTGCAGACCCTGAAGCACCATACTTAGCCGATATAAACTCTTTAATACCATTAGATACAACGATCCAATTACTTCTTAATTGGTCTTTGTTTTTCTGATCTTTGAATCTACGATCTAGTTCTTTAGCTTCATATGATATAGGTCTGTTATATTTTTCTCTGCCGAGAATCTCTCCAGTTTGTTTGTTCACCTCAGGGGCTGGGGGTCTGAGTTCTTTTTTATTGCCCTGATCATCGATATAATAGAACTCGCTCACCATCTTATCTCTCCCGTTATTGGTCATGTAGTTATACCAATTCCTGAAGTGAGCGTAGTCATTAAATGTTTTTTTGTGGTTTTTTACTTTAGTTGTTACTCCCTGCTTATTTTCAAACGTCTCTTGGTACTCAACGGTCTTGTTGTACAGGAATGACTTTTCACCTCTAAAAGAGAACAGTGCCTCATCTGGTGACTGGGTCTCTGCATTTTCCTCTTGCGAATCCTCTATGTCTAGTTTCTCCTGTATCTGATTTACTGAAAGTCCTTTATTTGCGACCAAGGAATCAGAAAACATTTTGATCAGCCTGTACTTAGAAACCTCTGAAAACTCCTCAGTCTTCACTCCAAACACAGACAATGCCTTTTTTATAGCCTCAAAGATTGGCTCCATTAGTTCTGCCAATTTCTCTTTTGGGCCTCCAGGTAGTTTTACATTTTTGCTCAGCACCATAGAAAGAGCCTCGGCCAGCTGCTCTTCCTCCACAGGTAACCCCCTAATTCCAACCCTTTCATAAACATCTTTCTTGTCTTGCATAAGTCTCGCAAGAACTTCGTCTTTTGCTAGTATAGCATGGCAAGCCCTAATCAACCTAGCCTTGGCCCCAGTTCCTAAGGACGCAAAGTGTGCATGCAACACCTCTTCAATCACATCCTTAAAGGAGGCGTTTTTACTTAAATAAACAGTCTTGTTGAAGTAAGCGCCTTTTGGCATGGCCCCGTCCAATAGCTTGCCCAAGGCACTTTTCTCCCCAGCTTCTATCAGCGACCTAGAGAGCGAGTATTCATCATCAGCCAAGACAATCCGTACATTCAGTTTATCAGACAGATTCTGAAGCATGCTCACCGCCCTCGCTCCAAAAATGTCTGTCATTGAGCCAGAAACAGAGTCAGTGACATCAACTGATGGCGTTGCTTCTGCAAGCCTTGTGTCCAAGTCAACATCACCAGATCTAAGTGGTGAAGCCATGGCTTCGTCAATTCCGCTCTTGTTCTTGTTGTAAAACAACTCTTGAGCAGGTGTAAGGTTTTCCTTTCTTCTGAGACTCTCTATAACGCTGCTCTCTAGGAAGCTGTCTATAGCGGACTTTGATGCCCCATTTTGCCGCATTGATACAACCTCTGCTTGCAAAGCGGCATCCCTGTTTCTCAGTCCAACGGGTAATTCTCTGTTAATCTTAACTCTGCCTCTTGGGTCGTACACCATGAAAGCATCACCGTTTTCGTCATAACTCACAACTCTGTAACCAAGTGACTTGGTTTCCTCCAGATTTGACACTTCAACACGACCGCCCACACCCAAAGGACCGACTCGACGTGGTCTTCCTGACTGGTTTAATTCAGACTTTCTAGCCGCAAGCTCTTGTTGCTTAGCGCTAAGTCTCTCTATCTCCCTGTTAGCTTCCTCAAATCTAGCGGCGTTGCTGGGGTCATTGAGACCCCCGAAAGCGTTCTCGGCTCTCCTTCTTCTGTCTTTTGCTCTATTTATGAGTCTTTCATTTGCGGCAATAGCGGTATCTATGCCGCCCTCACCCAGTGTTAACTGGTGCGGAAGCCTATACTTAGATTGTATGTTTTCAAGCGAAGTGTGAGCGGCCTCTAACTCTTCTATAATTTCTTTACTAGTAGACCCCGCTCGAACTCTCTGCTCAAGAATAGCTATCTGGTTTTGTATCTTATTTATCTCTCCTAGATCTCTATGGTTAACAGCACCTATATAGTCAAGCAGGTCTTGACTAGCGGACAACACCGCCATATTTCCCCTAAGCTTTTCAAAAAACTGATCAATCGCATCATTTCGCTCCCTGCTGCCCTCTTGTGTCTTCTCAAGAATTAAATTCAATTCTCTTGAGGCGTCTACCGAAAGCATTCTATAATCTGGAGAACCTTTTGCTACTGAGATACCAGCAACGGTTCCGCCAAAAATCCCAGAAGAAATAGCTGTTTTTTGTGTCTCATCTAAAACTGCATTGGTGTTATAGAAAAATGAGTAATCTCCAGTGGTGTATGCTGTTGTAAGCTGTTGGTGAAACATTGTAGCTATCTCAGTAGCCACCTCTGGAGCCACATATCCAAGCCCTATACGAGAGGCAATTCTAGCCCCGAACTCCGTACGGGATTCCATTATCATCCTTCTAAGGCCACCCTTTACGAAGCTATCCATTAAGGCTAAATCACCAAAGTAGCGCTCAAGTGTACCCGCTACAACACCCACTGAAGCGGTTGCTAAAAACCTTTCTGGTCTAGATAATGATGCAAATTCTGGATTATTTCTTTGTGACTCATTGTAGCTAGCAGCCTCCAACACTGACATCACTGCAAAACCAGCATTTGGTCCGCCAACGTAAGATGCCAACCCTGCGGCTCCAAACTGAGGAATAGATTTTGCGGCGTTAATCGCTCCCTCAGCAAAGCCATCTTCTTTATACGTGGCAAACAAACCAGCAACTTGATCTGTAAAGCTTTCATCTGTGGCTCGCTGCGCGTACTCCTCTACGGTTGCGCCTCCAGAAAATGTATCGGATACATAATTTCCTAGCGTTGGTATAAGGTCAGCAAAACCAGCCCCTGCCGTGGCATAAAGTCTAGCGATGAAGTTTAATGTAGCCTCAGACGCATCCACAACACCCACCAACGCTTCAGGCAAAGCAACATCGTTGAAAGATGGAAATGTTATAAAGTTTGTGCCAGTAGTACTATCCGTTCCTGGGGTGAGGTTTATGTAAACCCCCAAAGTTTTCAACTTATTTTCTATGTTGTTTAACTGATCTACAGTTATTCTAGGCTTCCCCCCTATTGTCTCTGGACCACTCAAAACCTCGACAACCCTTAGTGCTATTTCTTCTCTATTTTTTGTTAGCTCACCCTGCAACCATGAGTTGTACGCTCCTATGTACTCTACTCCCTCTGGGTTTTTGTCTGACAACCCTTGATACTCTTCGCTTTGCCTGAAATAGTAGCTCGCTGGATCTCCAGACTTCATTGCCTCTGCAAGATTCCCAGACTTTTCTGCAAGAAAAATAGGGACTATAGAGTTATATGTGTTTAGCGCACTTATAGCAAGTCCGTTTTCTGGATTGCTATTAAATGACGCCATTTTTTCTTTATACACTTGATGAAGGGCAAGCCTCTGCTTTGCCTCTTCAAATTCCTGTTTTGCTTTATCCTCTCGAGTTAAAACACTGCCTTCGTCACCTAACCCCATATAAACTATCTCCCCGTCTGGACCCACAACTGAAGGGGCAGACGAATAAAGCTCTTCAACATTGGCTTGGGCCTGTTCGTACCTTACTTCACTCTCTTTAGTAATCCTTCTAAGATTGATCTCAATTTCTTCTGAAGGCAAAGGGACCGAAGGAAGAAGAGAGGCTATTTCTACCCTTTCAGTAAGCCGTGGAACTAGGGTCAAGCTGAATTTTCTAGCAGATTCCTGTATGTCCTCGGCCCTGACCTCTTGACCATATGCTTCACTAAGTCTAGCGGACAACGCCTGTGCTTGGGTTGGGTCAATAGCCCCGTAAGCCATGGTTATTTCATTTCCTATCTCGGTCTCAAGAACAGCAGATCTGAGTTGTCTATGTATATCTTGAGCTGATCTTCTTGATATTCCTTTTATTTCAAGAACTTTATCCGCTACTTTTATGGCGTCTTCAAATCTTCCTTCGGTGGCCATCCCGCTTATTTCACTCTCTATGGCCTCTACCGCGTTACTTAGTCGGTTCTGTTCGAGAGTCGTCCTAGCGGCCCTTTCTTTTTCAACCAACCCAGCCCCAACCATCTCTGTTAATTGTAGCTCGATGTCGTTTGGGTACTTATTCCTTATGTTAGAAGATCTTTCATATATATCTCTAAGCGACTCAGCTTCATAATCATCAACACCCTGAGCTATCTCTTCAAATTCTTTTTGGCTCCTAGCAAATGCTGCCGCCTCACGCCTTTTTCTTTTCGCCTTCTCTTGATTTATTTTTTTATCTTTTATAAGTCCAGTTATGGCGGCTTCTGTTTCCTGCCCTAAAGCAAATCCGAATTTAGACTCAAGCTCTCTTAACGCGGATCTAGCCCCTTCTTCAGAATCAGCACTAGACACTATGCCGTTCAAAGAAGAGTTTATTACATCGTCACTAATTACTAATCTCTTGGATTCTGGATCTATACCTCCGAGGCCTCCAACCACCATTGATGGAAGCGGCTCAGGACTTTGAGAAGAAGAGCCCAAACCTGGTTTTCCCCCATCTAATCCAATAGGCTTTTCCGTCTGGACCTGATTCGGATCCGACAATTCTTTTTTTTTATTAGCCTCTACGTCTATCCCGTCTATCTCTGTAGCCAAGCTCTCAATGCCTTCGTCGTCATTGATTCCGAGGTCTGGAGCTATA